>Ga0210009_1002325_pt1 | contig 14170 bp, 19 predicted proteins | sample CryGeyCG2114_065_FD_185457 | JGI IMG/M metagenome (GOLD analysis project Ga0210009, IMG submission 185457) | Groundwater microbial communities from aquifer - Crystal Geyser CG12_big_fil_rev_8/21/14_0.65 (SPAdes) (version 2) | ecosystem: Environmental > Aquatic > Deep subsurface > Groundwater ... | reverse complement strand
CCCAGGCTTGAACCCCATTGATAACTGCGTCTGAATCATCGTTCTCTCTTCAACACTCAACTGCTTGTATAATTTTCCCATGCAACATTTTCCTCTAAAAATGTTGCACTTGGTTTTTGAGCGCGCCGTGACATTGGACCGTGACGAAGATGGTATATGGATTGTGGAATGTCCGGTTATCCCAGGCTGCGTCAGCCAAGGAGTAACACGCGAGGAAGCAATGAACAATATTCGGGAAGCTATCCAGATGTGCATGGAGGTCAGGGCTGAACAGGGACTGCCGCTGACCGTGGAGGCACATGAAGTGGAAGTGGCGCTCTGATGCCGATGCTTCCGGTTCTGAGTGGGCGCGAAGTGGTGAGGGTGCTGGTTTCAATGGGCTGGTCAGTTACCCGGCAGCGTGGCAGCCATATCATTTTGACCAAGCTGGGCTAACCAGCCACGCTGTCTGTGCCAGATCATAAAGAAGTAGCCCGTGGAACATTGCGTAGGAGGGTGTAAGAATTTTTGTGTAAACGGTCATTTGGCAGGAAACTGCCGCCACTTTGAAAGGAGTAGCAATGACCGCAGCAAAAGCACTACCCGCCTCTACCCGCGCCCATTTCGCCTCAAGCTCCCCTCGCCCGCTGGCGGGACAAGCAGCGACTTGCCAGCTTGCTGGCGTAGATGTTCGCTTGGTAGTTCCATCAGAGGGGCAGGGGGAGAGGGTGGAAGAGCCTAACCTGCTTTTCTCCCCCGAGTTCCTCCGCGAAGGCCGCGCCCCCCACGACAACCTCCACCCTTCACGCATCATCGTCAGGGAGAAGTCAAAGCGCACCGAAACCCAGCCTTGCCACCAATCCTCCCCATCTGTATAGTCTGCCCACTTTTGAGCAACGGTAATTTTTGCCGCCCCATGAAACCAAGCGAACAAGTCCACTTCAGAATCCTGCGCGCCATAGAAAGCAACCCGGAAATCACCCAGCGCGAACTCTCCGCTCTGCTGGGCGTGAGCAAAGGCAAAACCAACTACCTCATCGCCGCACTGATTGAAAAAGGGCTCATCAAAATCGGCAACTTCCAGCGCGAAAAAGGCAAGCTCGGCAAAATCGCCTACCTGCTCACCGCCGCAGGCATCAAAAACCGCGCCGCCCTCACACGCGACTACCTCGCCCGCAAAGAAGCCGAATACAAAGCCCTTAAGGCCGAAATTCAAGCGTTGCGCAAAATTGAAGACAACCTGCCCGTCGATGTGGGATCGGTAGGCGGGGGCGTGTGACGATGAGTGTGATGTCAAAATCCAAGCTTAATCGGCTAGGGAATCTCTGATTAAGTCCAATTCGTCGCTCCCGCGCAGGCGGGAGCCCAGTCAAATCAACAAGCTGGATTCCAGCCTGCGCGGGAATGACGAATTTTTAGAGGTTCCCTTAAATCAAAAAACTGGATCCCCGCCTACGCGGGGATGACGACTTAATCAGACCTTCCCTAGTGGTTTCATCAGAGGGTTGGGGTGAGGGAAACGGGCATGGCAGGTTTCATTTTCAGGGGTGGTTTTTTGCCATGACCGTTCAAGTGGACTAACCGGAGATGCTGAGATGAGCGATATTGTAAAAATCGAAAATCTGAAAGACCTGATCATTGAGATCAGGGGGCAAAGTGTTCTTCTCGATAGCAATGTGGCGAATATCTATGGCGTTGAGACGAAGCGAATCAATGAGACCGTAAGAAACAAACCGGATAAATTTCCGCAAAATTTCCCGTTCGAACTCACCCAGGACGAGCTTGCCAATTTGCGGTCGAAATTATCGACCGCAAAATTTTCCAACACAAGCTCGCGATTAGCTGACATGTCGCGAGCATGGTAAAAAATGAGCGGTTGCATTGAAGTCGAAGTTTTCGACTTCAATGCAGTAATGAAATATGATGCAGCCAAGGTGAAATACAGAGGAATCCATCATGCAAATACTAGTTGAAGTGCCAGCCAGCCTGCCAGACGCAATTCAGTGCACGCCGCAACAGTTTATCCAGGAGGCGAAGTTGGCAATGGGTATCAAGCTATTTGAAATGAAGCGGCTATCATCGGGAATGGCAGCATCGCTTGTCGGAATGAGTCGAGTGCAATTTCTTGGGGAATTGCATCGGTATGGCGTTGCCGTGATAAATCTTGATGATGACGAAATCGCAGAGGACATCACCAATGCCTGATAGAAGCAAGATCATTGTCACTAACACCACACCGCTCATCGCACTAACCGCAGCAACTGGAAACCTTGACATACTTCGCCATCTGTATTCTCGCGTGGTCGTTCCATATGAGGTTGCAGCAGAAATCAAAGCTGGCGGGAAAGAAGCCTTTGGGCTGGATGTGTTTGAACAGGCATCGTGGTTGGAAATCAGCAACAACCCGGTAGTGTTACCACCCTACCTGCAAAATTCGCTTGATCGAGGCGAAGCATCAGTCATACAAACCGCACTACAAGAAGGAATTAACCTGGTTTGTATTGATGAAGTAGCAGGCCGGAGAATCGCACGACTTTCCAAATTAAGCATCACCGGCTCGATTGGCATCCTGCTGAAGGCCAAGTCTGTGGGATACCATCTGCATTAAACAGGATGCATGCCCGTGGTATCTGGCTAAGCGAAGGAGTTGTTCGTTTTGTGTTAGAGCGTAGTCGGCAGCAGTAAACAATAAACACCCGACATTGGCAAAGAATGGATAACTGAATGCGAAGAAATATCGAAAATGCTGCACGGCCTAATTCGCACCGTCCGTGCCCGAATAAAATGAAAAGCAGGGAAGGGGTGCAAGGTACAAAGCAGGGATAAGGTTCAAGGTACAAGGTACAAGTACAACCGCCCGGCCTTCGTTTCCCTTGAACCTTGCCCCTTGCCCCTTGGACCTTGTACTTTTTACCTTAGACCTTAACTTGAACCTTGCCCCTTGCCCCTTGCCCCTATAAAGTGAGCCTTGAACCTTGAACCTTGCCTCTAAAAAGATAGCCATCGCCGGAACCGGCTACGTCGGCCTCTCTAAAGCCCTCCCCTCGCCCAGAAATGGGAGAGGAGTATGGCAACCCCGCCGCATCCCCTCGCCCAGAAATGGGAGAGGAGTATGGCAACCCCGCCGCATCCCCTCGCCCCTGAAAGGGGAGAGGGGTAGGGGAGAGGGGCGATATAATCAACAAACCAAACCAAACCAAACCAACTGACATGACCACACAACCCCCAATTTCCAGCAACGTCGTCTGGCACCACGCCACCGTCACCCGTGCCCGGCGCGAACAACAAAACAACCATCGCGGCGCCATCCTCTGGTTCACCGGGCTTTCCGGCGCTGGAAAATCCACCCTCGCCCATGCGGTCGAAGAAGAACTGCACCAGATGGGATGCCGCACTTTCGTATTGGACGGTGATAACATGCGCCACGGCCTGTGCGGCGACCTGGGCTTCTCCAACGAAGACCGCATCGAAAACATCCGCCGCGTGGGCGAAGTCGCCAAGCTGTTCATGGAAGCCGGCATCATCGTCCTCACAGCCTTCATCTCCCCCTTCCGTTCCGACCGGGAGCGCGTGCGCGGCATGGTCGAACACGGCGACTTCATGGAGATCTTCTGCGACAGTTCCATCGAGGTGTGTGAAACTCGGGATGTCAAAGGATTGTATAAGAAAGCACGAGCAGGTCAGATTGGAGAGTTCACTGGTATCAGTTCACCGTATGAAAAACCTGAAAAGCCAGAGATGATTGTCAATACAGGAGTGGCATCACTGGACGATTGTGTGTGTCAAGTCTTAACTGAAATGGAGCTGCGTGGTTACATAAAAGTAGCTAACCAAGCTTGAGAAACAAAATGAAAAAAATATTGTGTGTATTCGGAACGCGTCCAGAAGCAATCAAGATGGCTCCGGTTGTGCAGGCGCTATATCAGAACACCTTGGATTTTGAAACCAAGGTCTGTGTTACTGCACAGCATCGTCAGATGCTTGATCAGGTCTTGGATCTTTTCAAGATTAAGCCTGATTATGACCTCAATCTGATGAGGCCAAATCAAGACCTGACTGACATTACCAGCAATGTACTACTGGGGCTTCGGGAAGTTTTCAAGTTGTGGAGGCCTGATGTCATTTTGGTGCATGGTGATACGACTACAACGATGGCCGCCAGCTTGGCAGCATATTATGAAAAGGTGATTGTTTGTCATGTGGAGGCTGGTTTGCGGACTGGCAATAAGTATTCACCATGGCCAGAGGAGATGAATAGGCGCGTAGCGGGTGTCATTGCGGATATTCACTTTGCACCGACAAGTAGTGCGAAGCAGAATCTGCTACGAGAAGGTGTTAGTGATGAATCCATCGTGGTTACCGGCAATACCGTAATCGACGCACTGCTTGAAGTAGCCGATCAATTGAAGCAAAACCAAGAACTTTACAGCTCTCTTGACGCAAAATTTTCATTTTTGCGTGCTGACAGGAAGCTCATATTGGTGACAGGACATCGGAGAGAGAATTTTGGAGCTGGTATTGAGAATATTTGCCAAGCAATTCTAAGGCTGGCTGGACGCGCTGATGTTGAGATTCTGTATCCAGTCCACCTAAATCCGAATGTGCAAGAACCAGTTAATAGGATCTTATTGGGGTGCGACAACGTCCATCTCATTGAGCCACAGGATTACCTCCCTTTTGTGTACCTAATGACACGAGCCTACTTGTTGCTAACAGACTCGGGCGGAGTGCAGGAGGAAGCGCCATCATTTGGGAAGCCTGTGCTGGTCACGCGTGACACCACAGAGCGGCCCGAAGCAGTCGAGGCGGGCACTGTGAGGCTGGTCGGAACTGACACGGAAGCCATTTTTGCGGAAGTTCAACAGCTACTGGATAATGCGAGTGAGTACCAGCGCATGTCACATGCGCACAATCCCTACGGTGATGGATACGCGTCACAAAGAATCATTGATCAACTTCGAGGAATAAAATAAATGCCAAAATTATTTCAAACTGTTTCCATGATCGGTCTTGGCTACATTGGCCTACCGACTGCCGCAATGTTAGCAAGTCGCAAAATCAAAGTCATCGGTGTCGACATCAATCAGCATGCAGTTGATACTATCAACAAGGGGAAAATTCATATCGTTGAGCCTGAGCTGGATATGATTGTAAGTGCTGGAGTTGGTCAAGGCTATCTGCGCGCCACAACAAAACCAGAACCGGCAGATGCATTCTTGATCGCCGTACCCACCCCATTCAGGGGCGACCATGAGCCGGACATCAGCTATGTCGAGGCTGCGGCCAAATCCATCGCGCCCGTACTCAAAAAAGGTGACCTGGTTATTCTGGAATCCACTTCACCTGTCGGCACCACCGAGCAGATGGCCGTCTGGCTTGCACAAGCCAGGCCAGACCTCACCTTTCCTCATCAACAGGGAGAGCAAGCCGACATCAATATCGCCTACTGCCCGGAGCGTGTATTGCCCGGCAAAGTGGTACATGAACTCGTTAGCAACGACCGTGTCATTGGTGGTATGACAAAACGCTGTTCCCAGCGCGCCATTGCACTCTACAAAACTTTTGTTGAAGCCGAGTGCATTGAAACCACCGCCCGCACCGCAGAGATGTGCAAGCTTACCGAAAACAGTTTCCGTGATGTGAATATTGCTTTTGCCAACGAACTTTCTATTATTTGTGAAAAACTGAACATTAGTGTCTGGGAATTGATAAAGCTGGCAAATCGCCATCCGCGAGTCAATATATTGCACCCTGGCCCCGGCGTTGGTGGTCACTGCATCGCAGTGGACCCATGGTTCATCGTCAGCAAGTCCCCCAATGAGGCTAGATTGATTCGTGTTGCCCGTGAGGTCAACGACAGTAAGCCGTACTGGGTGTTGGAAAAAGTTAAAGTTGCCGTTGCGGAATTCTTGCAGAAGAACCCAAGCAAAACCGCAAAGGATGTGACGATAGCCTGCTTTGGTTTGGCTTTTAAGCCGGATATTGACGATCTGCGCGAAAGCCCTGCGCTTGAAATTGCCGAGACAATCACCCAGATTCATCCCGGAAAAACGCTGTGCGTTGAACCCAACATTGAAAAGTTGCCAGCAAAGCTTGCAGAACATTTGACACTCGTCTCAGTTCAACAGGCAGTTAATGAAGCGAGTATTCTGGTACTACTCGTGGATCACAAAATTTTTAAAGATATTGATCCCGGTGAGCTAATCGGGAAAAAATTGGTGGATACCAAAGGTATATGGATTCGCTAATTGCTGCAATTGATCATAGTTGCACTCAAAAATTCTGCTTCGATCCCCACTAAATGAGAAAAGCTCTGGCACTTTCATTTTCGGCTCAAATAATCGCAGCATTGGCTGTGCTGCTTCTAAATGTACTGGTGGCAAGAACATTTGGGCCGGAAGGAACAGGGTTGCTTTTCGAGTTGTTGATGTTTGTCATGGTGGCAAGCGTCATCGCCCGTATTGGGATGGACAATGTCCTGACGAGACATGTGTCTGTGGCCTATGCAAATAATGATTTTTGGTTGACATCGCAAATTTTGCGGGTGGCGAGTCGAGCTGGTTTGATTGCGGCAGGTGTGGCGGTAGTGCTGACTATCACTGTTTACTGGGTATGGAAGGGCAGTTTGGGTATTAAGGTGCTGGTTCTATTTTCAATTCCATTTATTGTGTTGACTGCACTTTATTCCAGCGGATTAAGGGGGATGGGAAAGGCTTGGGCCTACCCACTTTTGGGCCAAGCTGTGATGCCGATCTTTGTCTCGTTAAGCATTCTTCTGTATTGGGCGCTGGATATAAAGGCGTCAATTGATCAATTATTCCCCCACTATGTGCTGGGTGCATTTATTGCTTTTCTGCTGGCACGGTGGATGTGGAACTCTGGGGTCGCGAGATTGGCATCGCAACCACCCAATGCATCGGAAAAACAAGAGATGACCTGGAATAAGCTGTGGACTTCTTGTCAGCATCTATTTCCAGTTTCCGTATTGAATCTTGCGGTTTTCCCTTGGGCAGGCATTCTATTCTTGTCGGTTTATGGCAGCACCTTAGCTGACGTTGGAATTTATGCGGTTGTCGAAAGGTTGGCATCACAAATTCGCTGGATTGTTACTTCTGTGGGGAGTGTGGTTGCTCCGAAGTTAAGCGTATTACATAAGCAAGGCGAAAATTTGGAGCTTGTGCGATTGGTTCGGAAGAGTTCGATGCTAATTACTATCATGGTACTTCCAATTATTGCATCGCTGTATTTTTTTGATGAATCCATTCTATTAGCATTTGGGGAAGAGTTTGTAAAAGGCGCGCCTGTTTTGGATATTCTACTTATCGGAGGTTTGGTGAATGCCATCACGAGTAATGCGGGAATCCTTTTGATGATGACTGGTTATGAAAAGGAAACGAAGCATGCTCTGTATGCCTCTGCCTTGTCATTGCTATTATGTATGTGGGTGTTAATACCTTTCCTGGGAGTTACTGGTGCAGCAATCTCTTACAGTTTGGCAATCATTCTGCAAAATGGGTTGCTGGCATATTTCGTAAATAAACGTCTTGAAATCAACATGATGCCAAGACTTGGTGGACTGAAATGAACGAAGAATTGATATTGAGCAGAAGTTCATTCAAGGGCAATGTTAAGTGTTTATTGTCATCCCTCCTCTTGCGCATGATGCACATTCAAAGGCATCAGATATTTATTAGCAAACACTCCCAAATTAAATGTACTAAATTTCAAATCGGGAAAGGGAGCCGCATTAATGGCTCGATAAAGATCAAGGGAAATGGAGTGGTAACGATAGGGCGATATTGTGCTATCGGAGATGGTGTTCGAATTATTGCGGAGAATCATGAGATGCATGTGGCTGCGCTGCAATATGCATTGCAGGCTCGCATTGTGGGTCATCCATTGGCGATGGGAAAGCGAGATGTTCATATCGGGCATGATGTCTGGATCGGTGACGCAGCAATACTTTTGGCAGGTATCAAAATTGGTAATGGGGCCGTAATCGCGGCAGGGGCGGTGGTGACGAAAAGTGTGGAGCCATATTCCATCATCGGGGGTGTGCCGGCCAGAATGATAGGTAGACGTTGCACGCCTGAATTGGCAGCGATGCTAAATAGAATCGCTTGGTGGAATTGGGACGAAGACAAGATGTGTAAACATAAGAAATTATTTCTGCCGTGGCAAGACGAGCAAGAAATGTGTAATCGAATTGTACAAATTGAGAATATGGAAACATGAGCGAGATGACAATAGTTCCCGATATTTACATCATTGGTGCGCAGAAGTCAGGAACCACGACTTTATATGACTGGTTGGCTCAACATCCACAGATATACGGTCATCCGTTAGCGAAGGATCATCCATTTTTTGCCAACGAACGTGTTTATCACGAAGGATTGGAAACTTTCAGATCCTTTTCACAGAAGGCACCAAAAGGTAGTTTTGTGCTGGGTGGTGAGGCAAATGCTATGTATGCGCCTGCAGGGGCTCAAAGAATGTTTCATACAATTCCCTGTACGCGTTTAATTGCTATTTTGCGCAATCCTGTGCAACGAGCTTATTCCGCTTATAGCTATGCAGTTGAACGCATGATGGAAGATCGTACTTTAGATCAGGCTATCAGGGATGAATTGGATGGAATTCGATACATGGAGGAAGATGCACTCCAGCGAGATTATCTGGAACACGGAAATTATGCTTTTCAACTGCGAGAAATTCATAAATTCTTTTCCAAAGACCAAGTCTACGTAATGATTCTAGAGGAGGTAATGAAAAACCCGAAACATGAACTTAGAGAACTTTTTCGATTCATTGGCGTGTCAGAAGATTTTGAGCCAGACTTGACCGTTCGGAATGAAACCAAGGGTGGGTACCGCTCAAAATGGATTGCGAAAATAATTTATGCTCGTCCCTCATCGAAATTTGTAAGTAAACTGGGGAAAGTTATTTTTCCTTTTTCAATACGAACGGCAATTCGAAGGTTTCTTGCAGAAGTCAATCGTGTGGAACGTGCCAAACCAGAATTTCCGGAGCATGTTCGACAGAGAATGAAAGAATATTACAAGGATGAGATATTGGATTTGGAAGAACTGCTTGGGCGAGAAATTGAGGTTTGGAAGTAGGGATGCCTATGACCGTGTGGGGGTTCCACCGCTTTCTTTTGGATATTAAACATAATGAAGCTTAAGCTTGTTCTTCGCGATTGGATGATTCAACTCCGACTTGCCTATTTGCGCAGAAGTGGGATGAAGATCGCCTGTTCTGCTCGAATATCGTTTGGTGCATTTTTAGATAAAACCAATCCTAGTGGCATTCATATTGGCGAAGAAAGTTTTTTGGCCAAGGGCGCGTTGATTCTTTCTCATGATTTTGTGCGTGGCAGGCATGCAGATACTTACATCGGCAAGCGTTGTTTCATTGGTGTTAACGCGATCATTATGCCCGGCATTACGATTGGAGATGAAGTGGTCGTGGGAGCGGGAGCGGTCGTAACGAAATCCGTTCCTGGTAACAGCATCGTTGCGGGGAATCCTGCGCGAATTATTAAGTCTGGCATAAGAACACGCCGATACGGTCAGCTCTCTGATACAGAATCTGCGCGAGATTAAGCAACTTCATCGGTAAATCAGGCCGAAGTCAGATAGAAGAGGGGCGGTGCGTGCCATTGAATCGCAGGAGTTTTTTCATAAGGCTGTTTCAATTTGCTGGACTGGCAGAAGCAGCTTTATATTCATTGCGTGCAGCTAATGCAGGCGCAACGGGCGCGGCAAGAAATTCTGAAATTATTAATGTCCGAGCTTGGGGGGCATTGGGGAATGGGGTAGCTGATGATACAGCCGCGATTCAGGCCTCAATCAATGCGAGTTCGTTAGTTTACCTTCCTCCTGGGTGCTATAAATGCACTACCGCATTGGTTCTCAAAAAAAGTAATTTCAAGATGTATGGCGAGGGCGAACTGTGCTTTGAATACGATTTTGTTGGAGGTGGTATAACCATCGCTGCCCATGTAGACAACATAGAATTGAATGGCTTTGCCATCAGGCTACAAAGCAATCTGAAGGACATGGGCTTCTGCGGAATATATTCAATTCCAAATGAGGCCAGTGTAGTTGCTAGCAGATTTTATAATCTTAAAATACATGGAGCTGCCTTTGGGATCAATATAGGCGGGAGACAGGTTGCTGAGCTTATTTCAGGCATCGCGGGCAAAGGATTCAAGTCGGCTGGTAGCAGGTTCATGCCATATATGGAATCTTCGCTGGATGGGCGAAATATCATTCAAGGAAATGTGATTCAGAATAGCTTGTTTTCCAAGCGCATAGGGAAGGGCGGTGCGCATGGGATCTATGTTCGAGGTTCTGGATACAACGTCATCTCACAAAATCAAATCGTGAATATGCAGGGTGGAATTCTGGCGGCATCAGAAGGTGCGGTTGCCAACAACATCATACTCAATTGTTTCGAGGATAACGGCATCTATTGCGCGGGCAGTGTTGGTTTGTCGGTGCATGCGAACTTTATCGAAAATACCAAAGCGGATGGGATCGCTTTTAATCATGCAGAGAATTGTTCTGCGATTGGGAATCAAGTAACTGGTGCAGGTAATGCATCTTTTCGGATTCAGGAGAGTCACGGTATTGTAATTTCAGCTAATGTCTGTAATTCAAAGGGGGTTTCTGGTTCCTATGTTAGAAGTTTTTCTGATAAAGGTTCACCTGATGCGCCGCATAACATTTTGATTGAGAACAATCTATTTGCAGGTGGCATTGTTAAGGGAAATGCTTTTGCATTTGGGATGCTCCCGATCGGAGCTGCATACAAAAACTGGCGAATTAGTGGCAACCAGATAGTTGGTGTCAACTCTTCCTCTTTATCGGAATCTTTTTTTGGGCCTCATGCGATTGTGATGTTTGCTGCTCATAAAGAGAATAGCAACTTGATTGTTGAAAATAATACATTCAGCGAAATAACCCGATGCATGAACGGCCCCCTCCATTGCCAATTGATTAAAAATGCTACGCGCGAATCTGGTAATGACTTTGAATATTCGGAATGACGGTTTCTTGTTAACTCCTTCCGCCTCACTATTCAACTCACTTTCGAGTGGGAGAATGATTCTATTTCTCATGATTCCTTCCTTGCTGGTGGATAGCCTGACCGGCTGGATGGCAATGAATTCTGCATCTTCTTTGAGTTTGACGCAGTTATATAGATTAGGAATGTTCTTGCTGATCTTTCTATGGCTGGCAAACTATTGGCCGAGAGGTTTCATATTGCTACTGGCCTTGTTGACTTTCCTGTTGGTGTTAGTGACCTGGCATAGTTTTACAGCTATCGGCATCTCCGGTGTCGTCATGGATTTACGGTTTAATTTATCCTTGGTTGCCCATCTGATTTATTTCGCATTTTTCATGGGATATCTTCTCCGCGCCAAACGAAGTGAATCAGTCATGTTCCGCACTGAGAAGATGCTTTATCAAATCATTGTTTTTTCTTTCTATGTGATTGCGATTAACATCGTTTTGGGAATAATGGGCATCGGATACAGCACCCTAGAGTCTTATGTTCAGGAAGAAGTTGGTGCTGGAATGGATGTGGGAGGCAAGGGCTTTTTTGTCGCTGGAAACGACCTATCCTCCGTATTGCTTATTGTGGTCGGGATACTGCTCATAAAAGTCTGGTTGAATCGAAACTTGCTGAGCTACTTCTTGTTTTCCAGCATCGCACTTCTACTTGCCGTTATGTTATTAACGAAGGCGGTGATACTCGGCGTGATGCTACTGATGATTGGCATTCCGGTTTCCATGTCGGGTTCAATTAGCATGATGAGAGTTAAAATTAAACCGCTTATCCCCTTACTTTTGGGGCTGGGAATTGGTGTATTTGCGATTTCTTGGCTGATTTATAGCGATTCTGCCATTGTGCGCAGGGCGCTCTATCTCTATAAAAATGAAGGGTTGCTTACCGCAGTTACGACGGGGCGCAGCAATTTCCTTGCTGCTGCAATGGAGGCCTGGAGCAGATTATACAGCCCCGTTGAATGGTTGCTGGGCAGGGGGTGGTCTGGATTTTTGGGTGCAATGGGTCAGACTTTTGGGTCTGAAAGAAATGTGGAAATCGATTACATCGATATTCTGATGATGAATGGTCTGTTCGGTTTGGGTGTGACGCTCTTTGTATGGGCGTACTATTTATTTATGGCTTGGGGCAATATCAGGTGGTCAAAAGTAGCCAGAGGTGTTCTGTATATTGACCTGCTGTTGTTGGGTTTGGCGGGTGCTTCTGGGCATGTGCTGTATTCAGCCATGAATGGTATGTTTATAGCAATTTTGAACATATTGCCACTTTTGGATGCCAAAATTCAGACGTATCGAACTTCTCTATAAAATTAAAAGAATGATTGTGGAAATATGATGATTGAGGATGATGCTTTCCTGATTGTAATTGGAACTGCGGCGGGAACAGGGCAGGGAGGTATTTCGACCGCTTTACCCGGATATTTGCTGGCGATTAGGCGTACGGGCATTCCGCATCAGTTTGTAACTAGCCATGAAGACGGAACAGCACTACACAAGCTATGGTTATTCATAAAAGCTATGCGTGTTGTTATTTACTTAATTAATAAGGCTAAAAAACAAAAAAAGATACCGATCCTCTATATCCATGTAGGCCCTTGGCTGTCAATGTTGCGCAAGTTAAGTTTTGTCTGGATAGGTAAGCTGTTAGGGGGGGAAGTGTTGTGTCAAGTCCACTCCCCATCAATAGATCGTTATCTGAATAATAAATTGGGTAGGTTAGCCTGCAGATTGTTTTTTTCACAAATGGATCGTGTGTTGGTGTTGACTGAATGGTGGCATCACCGTTTGGCTGGTGACATGGTGAAAAGGTTGGATATCGTGCCTAATCCCTTACCAATTTTATTTGAGCAAATTGCCCATCAAATTCGCTCACAATCGGGCTCCATTGGGTTGGATACCTCAATTAATTTATTGTGCATGGCACGATTGGTTCAAGGTAAAGGGGTTGATTTAGCAATTCAGGCGCTCGTACATTTACCCTCGGAATACCGTTTAACTATAGCGGGAGAAGGGGCGATGCGAAAAGAGTTGGAGGATATGGTGTCAATGCTTGGTGTGGCTGAGCGTGTTACCTTTTTGGGTTGGGTGGGGGGGGAGGGGCGTTTGGCGTTGTTCGAAAATCACGATGTATTTTTGTTGCCAAGTCAGAACGATTCTTTTGGCATGGGCTTTATTGAGGCTATGGCATTCGGCTTGCCTGTGGTCGCTCTGAATTGGGGCGCGATTGCAGATGTAGTTCCTAATGACAAGGCTGGCATATTGATTGAGCAGCCTGATGCGCTGCTACTTGCACAGGCATTGAAGTTGCTTGATTCTGCTGAGCGCAGAAATGAAATGGGAGCATACGGAAAACAGTGGGTTTTGCAGCAATTCTCTATTGATTCGATTTCAGTCAAGCTGGGCAATGTGGTAAAAAAAATATTGGGGGCGGAATAAGGTGAGTGAATTGGAAAAAGTATCCCTTCGACGCAAATTGGCGATGTTGTTATTCAATATGGGTTTTCGATTTTTGCCAGAATATTATCAACCCTACGGCAAACCATTCCACTGGATTAAACGCGGCCTCTTAAGAATCACTCTGACGAGTTGTGGCAAGGGTGTCAATGTTGGCTTTGCATGTGCTTTGTCACCCCGCATTGAGATTGGCAGCTATTCCAGCTTTGGTAATCGTTGTGTTATTCAGGGGGGTGTTCGAATCGGTTCGGATGTAATGATGGCACCGGATGTGAAAATCTATACGCGCAACCACAATATAGGCGATATTTCTCGTCCTATGCGACTACAAGGGGATTCATTTTCTCCCGTAACTATCGGAGATGATGTGTGGATTGCCTGCAATGTTGTGATTTTACCTGGGGTGTCGGTGGGTTCTCATTCGGTGATTGGTGCTGGCTCGATTGTGACTCGTGACGTGCCCGATTATGCTGTAGTCGTTGGAAGTCCAGCCAAGGTATTGAGGTTTCGTAACGATTAATTATCAATCACAAGGGGCGGTTTCAAGTACCAAGTGCAAATAACGCAGCATGATGCTGCCTATAGTCAAATGCGTCCGGCGTGAACAATTGCGCGGGGCATTTGAAGCCAAGTGACTTGCGTGGGCGGGTGTTCAGTTTCCA
>Ga0210009_1002322_pt1 | contig 14181 bp, 14 predicted proteins | sample CryGeyCG2114_065_FD_185457 | JGI IMG/M metagenome (GOLD analysis project Ga0210009, IMG submission 185457) | Groundwater microbial communities from aquifer - Crystal Geyser CG12_big_fil_rev_8/21/14_0.65 (SPAdes) (version 2) | ecosystem: Environmental > Aquatic > Deep subsurface > Groundwater ... | reverse complement strand
TTGTAAAAAATGCCAACAACAAAAATGTATGGATCAACCTCCGCAATTTTTTCCCATCCCCGTATACTTTGCAGGACGCAAAAAATTGGATAAAACAAACGCAATTAACAGAGCCTAAAACTATTTTTGCAATTGATGTTGATGGAAATGCAGTTGGCAGTATCGGCTTTATTATTAAAGATGATGTATACAGCAGATCCGCTGAAGTTGGTTACTGGCTTGGCGAAGATCATTGGGGCAAGGGCATTGCAACAGAAGCTCTGACAGCAATTACAAAATATGCCTTCGATAATTTTGACCTCGCTCGATTATATGCCGGAGTTTACGAGTGGAATAAAACTTCAGTCCGTGTTCTTGAAAAAGCCGGTTACTCTTTCGAGGCGCGGTTAAGAAAAGCAGTAACCAAAAACGGTGTAACAATGGATGAATTTTTATTTGCAAAAATAAAATAATCCAATAGCATGCCGCTTAGCTACACTAACGCCAGAACAATTTCCGGGAAAATGATTATTAACATTAGTGTAATTAATTGAATTATTACATAAGGAAGAATGCCTCTGTAAAGCTGTGCTGTTGTTACTTCCGGCGGCGCAACTCCCTTTAAGTAAAAAATTGAAAACCCGAATGGCGGAGTTAGAAAAGACGTTTGAAGATTCATTGCTATTAATATTCCTATCCATAATAAATCTATATGCATCTGCATGAAGATTGGCGCTACAACCGGGACAATGATAAACGTAATCTCAATAAAATCTATAAAGAATCCGGCGATAAAAATTACGAGCATTACAATAATTAAAAAGTGATGCGGTTCCATATTTGAAGACAGAATTAGTTCGCTCAAATATCGGTCGCCTCCCATACCTCTAAAAACCAAACCGAAAGCAGCCGCGCCTACAAGTATCATAAATGCCATACTTGTTATTGTTGTAGTTCGAACCATCGCTTCTTTTAAAGAATTAAAATTGAATTTGCCTCTTGCAATAGTTAGAACAAGCGCTCCAAGAGCGCCTACCGCAGCCGCTTCTGTTGGAGATGCGATGCCTGCAAAAATTGACCCGAGCACTGCCAACACAAGTAGAAATGGGAGAAGAAACGCTGTGAAAATTTTTTTGGCTTTACCAGCTCCGGCAAATTTTTCAAGCTCTAAAGCAGGCATTGCCGGCACTGATTTGGGTTTGATGAATGTTAGAGTGACTATCCAAAGAAAAAATAATAATACAAGTAATGAACCCGGAATTATTGCGGCGATAAATAAATCCCCAACCGGGACGTTCAGCACGCTCCCAAGAAGAACGAGGATAATACTTGGCGGAATAATTTGTCCTAATGTTCCTGATGCCATAATTATTCCAGAAGCTGTCTCCGTTTTGTAACCGCGCTTTAGCATCACCGGCAGACTTAAGACACCCATAGTTACTACTGTCGCTCCAACAATTCCAGTGGAAGCACCGAGCATTGCCCCGACGACTAATACCGATATTGCAAGTCCCCCTTTTCGTTTGCCGAACAACAGAGCCATTGTTTCAAGAAGCTCTTCAGCTAAACCCGACTTCTCAAGCATCACGCCCATAAAGATAAACAGAGGAACGGCTATTAAAACATAGTTGGACATTATCCCCCAAATTCTTAACGGAAGAAGATTTAGAAAATCAAACCCGAAAACAAAAAATCCGAAAACAACAGAGGCGCCGCCAAGAGTGAAAGCAACAGGGTATCCTGTAAGCAAAAGAAAAAGTATTACGATAAAGAAAATGATTGGTAAAAATTCCATTAGGCTATACTTTCTCCTTCCCCATTTTTTATTTTAATGATTGATTTGAACATCAATGAGAACCCTTCAAGCAAAAGGAGAAAAAATGAAACCGGTATCAAAGCTTTTAATAGATAACGCGCAGGCAGCCCGCCTGCATCCGGAGAAGTTTCATTCATCAAAAAAGAATTAATTATAAAATTATGCGATGACCAGATTACAACAAGGCAAAGGGGTATTAGAAACAATATTGTTCCAATTAGATTTACCCATGCTTTAGTGCGCTCACCAAACCTTGTGTAGATAACATCAACGCGTACATGCTCATCATACTTCAAAGTAAATGCGGCGGCTGCTAAAAAAATAACAGCAAATATATGCCACTCCAATTCTTGAACGCCGACGCTGCTTTGTCCAAGAAGATAACGCGCAAATACATCGAAACAGACAATTAAAACAAGAATCAGCGTAAGCCACGAAGCGCCTTTGCCAATAACCTCGTTTATTCCATCAACAATTTTTATATAGGAGTAAAAAAATTTCATTTGCCTAATCTCTTTTCTTCAAACCTTCGTTTGTGAGTTTAATTTTATTCGTTTCTGAAAACGTTAAGACATAAATAATTTTTAATTAATATAATTGGATCACATTTTTATAATGGTTGATTACCGGGTTGTCTTTGTCCTCGTTCAAAACAGTTATTACATCAAACCGGCAAAGAATTTCATCAATGCATTTATCATAAAGATATAGCTTGCCCATTTTCCGCATCTGCCTTTGTTTGTTTTTTGTTATTGCTTCCTCGGGCAAACCATAGTAAGTCGTTTTTCTTGATTTCACTTCGATAAAAACTGTGTAACCGTCAGACACATCTTTTGCAATAATATCAACCTCTCCGACTTTGCCGTAACGATAGTTTCTTTCAATTATTTCAAATCCATTTTTCTGAAGATAATCTACAGCAGCATCTTCGCCTTCATCACCAATCATTCGAGTTGATTCATCCATCACAAATCATCCGTAATAATTTTTAATCGTTATTAATATAAAAGTATACATGTAAAGTAAAAATTAATCTTTATTAAAACCTTTTTTAAAAATTAGCCCGGCACAACTATCCTGGCAAAGAATTTTGTTAAGGAAAGACCTCCGATGAAAAACACACGTGCCATATTTTTTAATAGCGGCAATATGCTCTTTAGTTGGATAACCCTTGTTCTTCGACCAAAGATAACAAGGATAACGCGTTGATAAGCGCTTCATTAATCTGTCACGCGCAACCTTCGCTAATATTGAAGCTGCTGCAACTGAAAATGATTTTGCATCTCCTTTAATAACCGGTATTACCGGAACTGCATAAGAAAATCCTTTATTTCCGTCGGCTATAATTAATTGTGGTTGAACTTTTAAACGCTGAACCGCCAGACTCATTGCAAGCAGGGAAGCATTTAATATATTTATTCTGTCAATTTCTTTGTGGGAAACTGCGGCTACTGAACATGCAATCGCTTTACGTAATATTTTCGGGACGAGTTGTTCACGCTTTTCTTCTGTAAGAATTTTTGAATCCCTAATACCGTGAATTATAACATCGGCAGGAAAAATTACCGCTGCTGCAACAACAGGTCCTGCCAGCGGTCCGCGCCCTACTTCATCAACTCCTGCAAGCAGAGTGACAGATTCACTTCGGTATAAATTATCAAACTTTCTCATCTTCCCAGCACAATAGCGGCTAAGCCGATAACCATATTAATTTTTAAGAGCCAGCTCATCTTATGCAGGTTTTGTACAGAATCGTTTTTGTAAAGAGATTTTATCATATATATAATTGCCGGATTGACAATAACCATAACAAGTATAAAATACTCTATTTGGTAAAGTTCATAAAAGAACGGAATTATAGTAGAAAAAATAAGGATGAAAGACAAAAACAACACAACCCGCTTTGAAGATTTAAAACCATACTTAGCTGGAAAAGTTTTTATCCCTGCTGCTTCATCTCCTCTAACGTCCTCCATGTCTTTAATAATTTCGCGAATAAAATTAATTAGGAAAGCAAACAATGCAGGAATAACCGCTGCATTCATATTGTTAACAGCCGCGCCGCCGTATATAAAAACTAGCCCCGTAAGTGAAGCGATTATAAAATTACCAAGCAAAGGTATTCTCTTAAATTTATATGAGTAGAGAAAAAGCAAATTGGTAGCTATCACTACAATGATAAACACAGCGACGTTCACACTGCCGGATAAAACAAACGATGCGTGAATAAGAATTAAATAAAATATTTTTGCTCCTATTGGTTTAATTCGTTTGGATGGTAATGGACGGGAAGGACAATTAATTATATCAATACCAATATCAAATAAATCATTAATAATGTTACCTGCCGCCACTGCAAATGCCGCCGCAAGTGAAGCATAGAATACATCTTCCCAATCAAACTCACCCGTGTCGCTTATAATTGCTGCACCTATGACAACTGCTATTGTTAGCATGATATTTATGGGGCGGGTTATTTCAATATAAGCTTTTATTTTTCCTAATATATTCATTTGTGTTTTATGATTAAAAGATATTGAAATAAAATTGGTTGTTATTAAAATTCATTTACAATTCCGAAATGGATTTTGCCATCGCCAAAACTATCTCCTTTTGCAAGCGCAAAACTTACAGCCAGAACACCAAGCCCGGTTTCAAGATTAAGCCCGAGTCCATATCCAATTTTAAATCCCTCCTGTTTTAAAATATTTCGTTCAACATCAGCATTGCGGAGATAATACCCGGTATCGAAAAAAAGGAACGCATAAGTGCGTCGAGTTAACAATAAGCGGTATTCAAGATTACTCCATGCAACCCTAGAGCCGAGAAATTGATTTTCTCTATATCCGCGCAATGTATTAGTTCCACCCAGACGGAATAAATCGCTATCTTCAAAAAAGGAACCGCGAAGTTCCCTGCCGTGCAAACCAAGCGCAATAACCTGACGGGAAAATATTTCCAGAAATCCGCCGAAACTTACAGTAATCCGCTGCAAATTAATATCGGTTATTGTTGTAGTAGAAATAAACTCCGCTGGACCGTAAATTTTTTTTCTGCTGAATGAATACGAGTTAATAAACAGCAATCCTTCTCTTGGGGCATAGGGATCGTCTCTCGTATCAATTTTTAAATTTACTCCCGTTGTTAAAGCGTTGGAATTGTAAACAGTGAATCTGGGTTTTTCGGAAATTGTTGGAATAATCTGTTCGCTTCCGATAATAATAGATGCTGAGATATCTTCAGTTGCAAGATATTCAACCGCGCCTTCAAAACGGCGCTGAACATAAGTAGTATCCTGCTTCCGCTGAAAAGCGCCGCCTGAAATATTAAAGGGGAAACCAAAAAGCCAGGGTTCGAGATACTTTAACTCAAGTTCTTGAGAGAAACGATTAAACTGCTGCCATCGAATTGCAACCGCACGCCCGGTCCCAAAAAGATTTCGAAGACTTACATTTACCAAACCGGTAACGTATCCTTTTTCTCTTTCGCGAGATCCGGGAATATAGCCGATAATTCCGTCAAAATTATTTGTCTGTTTCTCTTTTACGTTAATTAAAAGTACGCCCTTTTGCTGCGAGTCAAAATAAAATTGCGGTGTGCCAATCGGTTCAAAAAATCTTAACCTGTTTAACCGATTTGGTAATTCTTCAATTTCTTTTTGTGAATAAAGTTCGCCGGATTCAAGCCTAAGTTCACGAATGATTACGTAATCTGCCGTGCTGTTGTTTCCATTTATTACCACTTTATCAATAGTACTTTTTTCACCTTTGTTCATTTCAATATATACTTCGGCAGAATAATTTTCTTCAACGCTGTCGCTGATAAAATTAATTGAATTAATTTTAACCGATGCAAATGGGAATCCATTGTTTTCGTAATAATCGAGAGAGCTGGCTATAGTTTCTTCAATTGCTGCGCGATTAATTATCTGTCCTTCAAGAAATTCAAATAATGAATATATGTATTCATTGACGAGTGAATCTTTATCAAAATAAATTATTTTGCTAATAAATGTAGGCTCACCCTCTTTAACTGTTAATGAGATTGTAACTTTCAGTGAGTCTTCGCTGAAGCTGATATTGTGTGTAAATTTCGAATTGAGGTAACCTTGTTCAGAAAGTTTTACTGCAATATTATTCTTAATTGTATCAACAACGCCGTTATAATATTTTATGCCATTGCTTATGCCGCTCCAGTTTAATAAAGTAGATTCACCAAATGCACTGCTGCCGGTAATTTCTATTTTTTCTATCACCTGAGAAAAGGAAGTTGTAAGAAAAAGCAGGGATAATAGAAGATATTTAATATAATTAAACATCAATCGTTTTTATTTTTTTGCCAATAGGTTTCAATACGATTTTAGAAGCAGTTGCAAAAGCATCACTTTTATTAACGCTGCAAACTTCAAGCGATAAAGAGTTTAAAGCGCCGAGCGATGCCGCAAATTGCAGACTTTGCTCGAAAGTTAAATTGTTATTCAATCCGTAAATAATTCCGGCTGTAAAAGCATCACCGCTGCCCGTTGAATCAACTGCATTAATATTAAAAGATTCGATTAAGTAATGGTAGTCGAAATTGCATGCGTAACTATTTTCTTCCCCGTTTGTTATGTATGCCTGCTTTATCCCTTTTCCATAGAGTTCGGTTAGGAATGATAATTTTTTACTCTCGTCTGTTAAGCCGATATTCAAAGATTTCTCAACTTCCTCAATATTGTTATGAAGAATTGTTGGCTGTGCATCAATGCAATATTTTAAATGCGATCCATAAGTATCGCATACTGAAATTTTATCGTACTGATTTGCTTTATTTATTCCAAACGAAAATATATCATCAGCTAATGGCGATGGAGAACTGCCGGAAAATACTACAATATCACAGTTCTGAATCATCTTATCAAGTTTAACTTTGAACTCATCAGATTCATGTTCTGAGATTACAGGATTATTACCAAAGCAATAAGTGTATTTTTGAGTTGACTCATCAATGATTAAGGCAGCATCTCTTGTTTCATCTTTTGTTTTTACAGTAACAAACTTCATACCTTCATTCCGTAAAACATCGGCAAATACTTTCCCATTTGCTCCGCCCGTAAATGTTAGGATCAAACTTTCGGTATCGAGATGTTTAAGCTGCCTGCTTACATTTATTCCTTTCCCGCCTGCAGCAAGAATAATTTTTGCCTCACGGTTATGTTGATTGAACGAAACTTGCTTATATAAATATCTTCTCTCAAGCAGCGGATTTATTGTTACTGTTAAAATCATTTTTATCGAAATCTGTATGTATCGCCATACATCGGTGTGATAAGCCTGTAGTCCCCAAAACCGGTTTCATCCACGAAGATAAACTGCCGGTTTAAATCGTAATACTCCCAAACTTCATACGGCTTAGTGTTAAACTCAAACGGATGGCGGTCAACATTATTCGGCGGACCCAAAATAATAAAGACCATTCCTCTGTCGGTTTTCCAGCCTTCTATATAATGAGAGAATTTATCGTTTGCATAAAACACCCGCCTGTAGTACTCATCAAAAATCGGATTATCCTCCGTCTGCGGAGTGGGATCTTTTTTCTTCCAGAAATTAAGATATTCTTTAACCTTTTCATCTCGATTTTCAGTCTCTTCGATTTTCTCAATTTCATCTTCGGTGGCAATATATACAAGCTGCTTTATTGCTTTATCTAAATCTTTTATTGATGATGGAACGCCGGGCCATCGAGAAAGAAATGATTTTCTAATTGTGCCGATAATTTTATCATCTGAGTCAACAACAGCAAGTTGTATTATATAATTGCCAAGCCCCAATTCAAGTTCTTTTATTGTGAAGAATATTTGAGTTTTACCCGAATCAATTTTTTTTACTTCTGTTGAATCATAGATCGTATTCTCATCTTCAAATATTTTAAAATTAATTTTTACATCGCCCGGCTGATTTTTATACACCTCAAAGAATAGAGGTATTCCTTCTTTCTTTGTTAAAACGTTCCGGCTTACATTCGGTAGAATTTTGTTGCTTCCATCCACCACAGTTTTTTTAGCTACTAACATCATGTCGCTTATGCCGCTGCCACCAGTAAAATCTCTCACTTCAAATTTATTCTCAGACGAAGAAGTTTTACGGGAATCTTTATCTTCAATTTCAGTTCGGATTAAGTAATTGCCGGGACTTAAATTAAAAGAGCGAAGACTTAAATTAAAATTGCTCCCCGAAATCGTCTGTTCAAAGTTTTTTATTTCAACTTTTTCATTAAATGTTTTTTCGCTTAATAGTGTCGATTTATCTTCTTTAAAAACTGATATTGTTACAGAATACCCTGCGGCAAATCCCTGCTCTGTCTTTACAAATTGAATTTCATTATAAGGAACCTGGATAAATACATCAACCCTGGTTTGACTGCTTTTCTCTCCGGCAAAATTTAGAAAATCCTGATAATACACTGCGTCACGGTTTTGAATTCCAAACGAACTTTCAACCTGCGCAGAAATAATTGCGGAAGCAAAAAGGATGATCAAAAAAATATTTATAATTTTCATTTCATTTCTCACATTTACGAAACAACTTTTCCATATAGATCATACTCTTCATAGCCTGTTATTTCCGCAGTATAAAATTTTCCAATCTTTATTTTTTTGTTTTTAATCGGAATTAGTATCTCGCCGTCAACTTCGGGCGCATCACGGTAAGAGCGGGCTATATAAAAGTCGCCTTCAACGCTTTCGGCAAGAACCTTCAATTTTTTTCCAACAAATGAAGCGTTCTTTTTAAGCGATATTTCTTTTTGCATATTCATTAGAACACCTCTGCGGCGTTCTTTTTCTTCTTCTGCAACCGGGTCACCGAGAATAAAACTGGATGTGTTCTCTTCAACAGAAAAAGTAAAAACGCCTATTCTATCGAATTCTACTTCTTCAACAAACTTGCATAGTTCATTAAAATCTTTTTCACTTTCGTTCGGATAACCGACAATAAATGTCGTCCTAATTGTTAAGTCCTGAATTCGTTCTCTAAGTTTTTTAATTAAATTTCTCGTTCGCCCGGAAGTAACTCCACGGCGCATTGAACGAAGAACATCATCCGAAATATGCTGCAAAGGAATATCTAAATATTTACACACTTTCGGATTGCTTGCAATTACGTTAACTACATCATCCGGAAAATTTGATGGATAAGCATACATCAATCTTATCCATTCAATGCCTTCAATTTCGCTCAACTTATTCAGCAATAATGCGAGGGAAGGTTTATCATACAAATCTTTTCCGTAGTCGGTTGTATCCTGTGCGATTAGTACAATTTCTTTAGCGCCGCTTTTAGCAAGAAATTCTGCTTCCTTTATTAAATCCTCCAAAGGAATTGAATGATGCTTGCCGCGCATAAGTGGAATAGCACAAAAAGAACAGGGGTGGTCGCATCCTTCCGATATTTTTAAATATGCTGTGTGCGAGGGTGAAGATAAAACACGTTCTCCAAGCAGTTCGTATTTTAATTCGCCGCCAAATTCTTTAACGATCTCTTCATATTTTTCAGTGCCAAAAAAAATGTCAACCTCAGGAATTTCTTTTTCAAGCTCCGTTTTATATCTTTCCGATAAGCAGCCGGCAACAATAACTTTTTTAAGTTTTCCCTGTTCCTTTAATTTCACTGCTTTTAAAATTGTGTCAATCGATTCCTGTTTAGCCGCCTCAATAAATCCGCATGTATTTATTATAACAGTTTCAGCTTCCTCGGGATCGTCGGTTAAATTAATCTTGTTCAGTTTTAATTGATTCATCAATCGTTCGGAGTCCACAGTATTTTTTGAACATCCGAGCGTGATAATGTTAACTTTTTTATTTCCGTTTGTCATTCGCTCTCAAAATTTTTCGTTTAAATTGTGCCGCACATCCTGCAATATTGTTCTTAGAGTGCGACAAATTTTAGGTATAAAAATATAACCGGCGCAGTATAAAGCAAAGAATCAAAACGATCAAATATTCCGCCGTGCCCGGGTATCAAAGCAGATGAATCTTTTACTCCGGCATCCCGTTTTAACATTGATTCTACCAGATCTCCAATCTGCCCAATAATGCCAACGATAATTCCAAAGGCAATAATAGTAGTCCATTGCAGAAATTCAAGCACAATTAATTTAGCGGCGATCATTATCAATACAGAAAAAACGAAACCGGCAATTGCACCTTCCCAACTTTTTTTAGGGCTAATTCTCGGAAACAATTTATGTTTGCCGAAACGAACTCCGAAAAAAAATGCAGCCGAATCGCAAACCCATATCGAGGCAAGCACGGCAATTATTATATAACCTCCCTGATTATATAAATCAGCAGAAGTGGAATATATTTCCCTTATGCTAATAAGAGCGCTTGTGAATAATCCGGGATACATTATTCCTAACAGTGTGGCACCGATATTATGAATTGCAGAGCCTTTTTTTCGAAATAGTTCTACTAATAATACTACAAGTACTATAATGATAAGCAGCGAATAAAAACTTGTAATATGATAATAACTCCCGATCAATATAGACAGTATGGCAATTAAGCCAGGAGTTAAATGTGTAAAGACTCCTTTATTCTTTGCAAGCAAATGAAATTCGTAATAAGAAATTAATCCTATTCCTGCCGCAAAAATGAAAAAATAAATTTTGCCGAAATAGCTTAGAGCGATTATAAGTGGAATAGTAATTAATGCTACAATTACTCTCTGTGCTGTGTTGCCCAACGCCATTAATCTTCTGCTTCCTTATCCGGTGCAGCGCTATTTGTTTTTTCTATAAAAGTTATTGCTTCAACTAAATCTTCTTTACGGACAAAAAGTTTTACGACTGATAGATCACCCGATCCCGGGAAGTTTCTATCTTTTTGAGATAGTATGGCTGCTTTTATATTCGCACCCAATAGATTATCTCTAATCATTTCAGCTTTGTATTCCATATCGGTTGAATAAGCCAAAACCCAGTTCTCTTCAGTCCATTCCTCGGGTTTTTTATATAACTCATCTTCCAAAAGTTGAGTTTGGCAGTCGGGGCAGAATGTTATGCCTTCGACATACTCGTATTCGCAATTAGGGCAGATTGGCATAAGAACTCCTAATTCTATTTTGTGAATAATAATAATTAATTATAAATATCAGTACAATAAAAAGAGAAAGCGACACTGCAAATAAGATAAAAGAATTTCTTAAATCAACAGTATTTGCCATTTTTGAATCGATGATATCTTCACTGCCAATTAGAAAAAAGAGAGTCACGGCAACAAAATTATTAAAAAAGTGAAGCGCCATTGGAATAATTAACGAATCACTTTTGTAAGCAGCATATCCAAAAAATAACCCGAGAGTCATTAAAGGCAGCATTGCATAAGGGCTAAAGTGGAATGCGCCAAAAAATATTGCTGTGATTAGCGCAGCAAGAAACGGGGACATCCTAAATTCAAAACTTTTCTGAATGAATCCTCTGAATAGAGTTTCTTCTGAAATTGCAGGAACTACGGCAACCACAATTATTATAAGCAGCCCATCGAACACATTTGTTGCATTTAACATACTGCTGTAAGCCTTCTCAACAAGCACATTCATGTCGTCAAAAAATATTTTGATGTCGTTAATGATTTTGTAATTAGCAGCCCATTGTTCGATAAAATGATTTTGAATTAAAAGATAACTTTGAAGCAGCGGAGTTAAAATTATCATTCCAAGTAAAAACAAACCGAGTTCTTTCATCGCCGGTATTTTGATTTTGATTACTGCCGACACATCTTCATACACCATCTTAGAAAGAACCAATGCCGGAAGAAGCATAAACAAAATTTGACCCGCCATAGTCATTAACCTAACAGCATTTACCGAATCGTCTTCAGTACTCATCCCAAAAATCATCAAACTTAATGCGCCGCCGACAATCTGGTAAAGGAAAAATCCGCCGAATAATCCTATAAAGCCTGCAGCAATAGGATTTATTCTCGCAAAAACTTCCGTCTTTTCTGAATAATTTTCTTCCGAATGATCGTCATCATTTTTCACCGGTTTGCGGTCGGGTCTATTTTCAAAATCGTTCATGCTTTAATCTGCTGTTTTAAAATAGTGTTGAACAAATATATAAAAACAAAAACTAACCTCTAAGGAATGATTTGCTGGCAATTGCAATATTTGGCCCCGGGATATCTAAGAAGTAGTTCGTCATTAAACGTACTGCGCTGTAAAACGGAAATAAGAAAGAGGAAATAAGAGATAAGAATTAAGCATTTGTTAAATTCATTAGCTAAAGGGCTGAGGGAAAAATCTGCCAAAGGAATCTTTATTAAACTACTATTACCGGATGATTGTAGATGTTGTGTTTCTTCAAAGCATTAAAAAAAAACCGCCAAAATAAGTTTTTGGCGGCACATATTTTTTATTATCAATTAGGCAACTCTTTTAGGAACTCTTTAAAGATGAAAATTTTGAGTTACGGTTTGATTATAAAATAAAAGTTAAACCTAATTACTTTTCAACTCTTTCGCGTAATTATCTTTTTGAAGTTAGTTTGCCGGCTAAGCCCTCGTATGCAGTCAATTCTGCATCAATTGACCCGATAACAACTTTGGTTTTTACTTTCACCGGAATTTTCAAATTGTCATTAGTCAACCAGATGATTATACTTCCTTCACTTTTAAAAAGCCCGCCTTCTTTAACAAGCGGCTCAATGATTATGCAATCAAATTTTCCTGCAGATACTTCAATCGTTTCTCTGCCAAGATATTGAACATCCAGTTCGTACACTTTATCTTTATAAAAATTTTGAAGATGAATTTTATCGTTCATTTTCATCTGGGAATAATCAAAAGTTCGGGCAAGATAGAATGCCGAAATTATATCATTCACATATTTGGGAATGTCATATTCTCCTTCACTCGTCTTAGCTTTTCCTCTTCGCTGATCAAAGAATGCAGAAAAATCGCGGCTGTATCCTCCCTCGCGAATGTGCTGCTCAAATCTCCAGGGGAACAATCCTTGAACATCAAGATAAGTTTCATAACGATCGCGGACACGATATAACCAATCAAAACTTGGAACATTATTCACCTCAAAATTTACATGGTAAGCATCGCGTCCTGAAATTCTTTTGATTTTAGGAATCTGCATAGTTGCGATACCTGCAGTAACAAAACCATAGTTGACATCGAAAGTGAGTTTTTCGCCGACTTTAAAAGCTTTATTTTCTAATTTCCTAAAACTGTCAGCGTTGGCTTCCGGAGGGGATTTCTTATCTTTGTCATTTCCTGCAAAAACGAGCAATGATGCCACTGCAGACAAAAGTAGGATACTCTTTATTTTGTTAAACATTCTTTTCTCCATTAACGTGTATCGATTTAGAAATTTTTGAAATACTGTTAAACACTTCTTCAATGTTTATAGAACTCATACAACTCAAACGTTCACACTGTTCCCTTGTGCAGTTGCCGCACTCTATTTGAGGCAAAAATACAACTTTTTTCGATGTGTAAGGTCCCCAACGCTGCGGAGAACATGCTAATATTTTAGGATAAAATCCGATCGTATATTTTCCAAGCGCTGCAGCGATATGTAAGGGACCGGTGGAGTTCGATACAAATATATCGCTTTTATTTATTAATGCAATTAATTCCTGAAGATCGAATTTACCGGCAAAATTTTTTGCTGCTGTTCCGCTGGCAATTCTTTCACATAACTCCGATTCATCTTCGCTACCTGTAATCCAAATCTCGGCAACTAATTGACTAACCGACATATTAACAAGTTCTTTTAATTTATCGACAGGTAAATCAATTGCACTTCCGCCGCTGCCGGGATGAAAGATAATTATCGGAACATTCTTTTTTACTTCTAAAGCAGATAATATTTTTTCAACATTTTTTTCTGCTAAAGGCTCCGGCGCTAAATTAAATTCTACATTTTCTGTATTTATATTTTCATTTATTCCAAATTTTTGAAGAAGCTGGATATTAAATTCAAGTTCATGCTTCCCTGCGTATTTTCTGTGTTCGAATAACTTTTCATTAAACAGCATTGAATACCATCTATAGCCCGTCCCGATTCTAAACTTGATTCGTGAGAGAAAAATTATTAAAGCCGATTTAAAAGTAGGATACACAATTATGGCAGAATCGAATTTTTTTTCTTTTATCTGTTTAATGTTTTCCCAAAATAAAATTATTCCTCCGCTTTCTTTTAAAGTTAATATTTCATCAATGTAAGGATTATTAGCTGCAAGCGATTTTGTGTAACTCCGTAATAAAAATGTAATCCGGCAATCGGGGTATTTTTTTTTAACAAGCCCTGCTATCGGCAGAGAAAGCACTACATCGCCAATTCTGTCTGTTCTTACGATTAATAAATTTTTTGGGTGAATCATTTTTTAGAAACGAA
>Ga0210009_1002321_pt1 | contig 14181 bp, 19 predicted proteins | sample CryGeyCG2114_065_FD_185457 | JGI IMG/M metagenome (GOLD analysis project Ga0210009, IMG submission 185457) | Groundwater microbial communities from aquifer - Crystal Geyser CG12_big_fil_rev_8/21/14_0.65 (SPAdes) (version 2) | ecosystem: Environmental > Aquatic > Deep subsurface > Groundwater ... | reverse complement strand
ATTTTAAGCGTCACAATTAAAATGAATATTCCGGGTTGAAAGGCGGTAACTGGTTAATACTACTGGTTCTTTCGTAACTGTAGGCCTAAATAATTATGACGCTTAGGATTCTGTGAAAATCGGTGTTAAATGTAATTCAGGAATATGAAAATTTGTTGGATAGCTGTTATCCTGCTAAGCAAGATAAATACGATGCGCTTAACTTAATAGATTGGGATTTTAAGAATTTTCAAACTCAATATTTAACCCACAGGTTTCATTCTTATCCTGCAAGATTTATCCCCCAAATTCCCAAGGCTTTTGTGAAGAACCCTGCGGTCTCTGCCGCAGGGTTCTTCACAAAAGAAAAAAATACTCTTTTACTTTTCAGCTCCTGTGAAGAGGTCTTTGAGTTTTTCTTTAAACGATTTTGCTACCTCATCTCCGTTTATGAGTGCAAATTCTTCAAGGAGCTCTTTCTGCTTCTGGGTTAGTTTCTTTGGTACATCAATATACACCTTTAAAATCTGGTCTCCCCTGCCGTGGCTACCGAGTCTCTGGATACCTTTCCCTTTCAGATAGAATATCCTGCCTGAAGGTGTTCCCGGGGGAATTTTGATTTTAGATGTCCCGTCGAGGGTTGGAACCTCGATCTCGGCTCCAAGGGCTGCCTGGGGAAATGACAAAGGAACTTCGCAATACAGATCATTTCCATCCCTCTTGAAGAATAGATGCTCTTCAACATTGAGGATAATATACAGGTCACCTGGGGGACCGCCGTAAAAGCCCAGTTCACCCTCATTGGAGATTCTAAGCCTTGACCCTGTGTCCACACCTGCAGGTATCTTTATATTTATGCTTTTAGACTTTTTGACCTTGCCTTGCCCCTTACAAGACTTGCACGGGTTTGTAATAATCCTTCCTGCACCGCCACACCTTCCACATGTTTTGGCTATGCTAAAAAATCCTTGTTGAAACCTTACCTGCCCTGTACCTTTACAATTCGGGCATGTAACAGGCGCGCTCCCAGGGGCTGAGCCTGTTCCAGCGCATTCATGACAGTTTTCCCATTTCGGCACTTCAATAGTCTTTTCTGTACCGAAAGCTGTCTCCATGAGTGTTATATCAAGATCATATCTTAGGTCATTGCCCTTCGTCGGTCTTGGCCTGCGGCGGCCTGTAAATGAACCAAAGAAATCTCCAAAGATGTCTTCAAACACATCGCCAAAACCTGTACCAAATGGGCTAAAGCCAGCCCCTACCCCTTCTGCTGTTCCGAACCTGTCATAATTAGCCCGTTTTTCTGGATCAATAAGACAGGAATAAGCCTCATTTATCTCTTTGAATTTTTCTTCTGCCTCTTTGTTTTCCGGATTTCTGTCAGGATGGAATTTTAAAGCAAGCTGTCTGAACGCCTTTTTTATATCAGCTTCAGCTGCATCTCGATGTACACCTAGTATTCCATAATAATCTTTCATATTGAGCCTCTTGCAAAAGTCCCAAAATTGTCACCCTGAATGAAGTGAAGGGTCTCGTATTTCATTGATAACATGAGATTCTTCGTTTCGCTCAGAATGACAGATTCGGTTGTTTTCATACTTTTGCAATTGCCTAATATTGTATTTATTATAAACAAGTTGAAAGAATATGTAGATATTTTACAGAGTTTCCAGTTGCAAACAGAAGGCCGAGGTAGTAAATCCCTGAATCTGTCAGGAACAATTTTGTCATTCCGCACTTGATGCGGAATCCAGGGTTTCCCGTGAAAACGGGGATATAGTTCCTTTTCCTTTCTGGTTTCCTGCCTTCGCAGGAATGATAAAATTATTTCTTGTCCTTATCAACATCCTCAAATTCAGCTTCTACAACTTCTTCTTCAGGGCCTTTCGCGCCTGCAGCTCCTGCCCCTGATGGTCCGGCACCGGCGCCAGCCTGTGCACCTGCGCCCTTATATAAATGCTCTGCCAGCTTGTGTGATTTCGTCATCAGATTTTCTGTTGCTGATTTTATCTCAGAGACTTCATTGCTTGTGTCTTTTGCTTTTTTGCATCTTTCAATGGCTTCTTCAATGTCTTTTTTTTCAGATTCGGTCAGCTTATCACCATAATCCTTTAGAGATTTCTCAACAGTATAGATGAGTGTATCAGCTTCATTCCTCGACTCAGCGAGCTGTTTCTTCCTTTTATCATCTTCTGAATGTGACTCAGCGTCACGCATCATCTTTTTTATCTCTTCATCATTAAGACCACTTGATGCGGTTATTCTTATTGATTGCTCTTTACCTGTGCCGAGGTCTTTAGCCGAGACATGAAGTATCCCATTTGCATCGATGTCAAATGTTACTTCAACCTGCGGTATTCCTCTCGGCGCTGGTGGTATTCCTATAAGTTCGAAATTGCCAAGGAGCTTGGTGTCAGCAGCCATTTCCCTCTCTCCCTGACAAATCTTGATTGAAACAGCAGGCTGATTATCAGTTGCTGTCGAGAATATCTGGCTCTTCTTTGTTGGGATGGTAGTATTTCTCTCAATTATTTTTGTAAAGATTCCGCCGAGGGTCTCTATGCCAAGGGACAATGGAGTAACATCGAGCAAAAGAACCTCCTTAACGTCCCCTTTGAGCACTGCTGCCTGTATTGCTGCTCCTACACCAACTACCTCATCAGGGTTTACAGTCTTATTAGGCTCTTTGCCAAAAAAACCCTGCACTGTCTGCTGAACCTTTGGCGTCCTGGTCTGGCCGCCTACAAGCAGGACTTCATCTATGTTTGATGAAGAGAGATTTGCATCAGATAAGGCATTTTTGCACGGGCCTGTAGTGTTTTCGATGAGGTCCCCAACAAGCTGTTCAAGCTTTGCCCTCGACAGCTTCATGAGCAGATGTTTTGGCCCTGTTGCATCAGCCGTTATAAACGGAAGGTTTATATCTGTCTCCATCGCTGTCGAAAGCTCTATCTTAGCCTTTTCAGCAGCTTCTTTCAGCCTTTGCAATGCCATCCTGTCATTTTTAAGGTCTATACCCTGGTCCTTCTTAAACTCTTCAACCATCCAGTCTATAACCCTGAGATCAAAGTCATCCCCACCCAAATAGGTATTGCCGTTTGTTGATTTTACCTCTATAACACCTTCTCCAATCTCTAAGATTGATATATCGAATGTCCCACCGCCAAGGTCATAAACTGCGATCTTTTCCTCTTTCTTTTTATCCATACCATAAGAGAGCGATGCGGCTGTTGGTTCGTTTATTATCCTCAGGACATTAAGTCCTGCAATCCTTCCAGCGTCCTTTGTAGCCTGCCTCTGGCTATCGTCAAAATAGGCAGGTACAGTGACAACCGCATCCGATACCGGTTCACCGAGATAATCCTCGGCAGCCTGTTTGAGTTTTTGAAGAATCATTGCCGAGATCTCCGGGGGAGAATAACGTTTACCCCTTATCTCCACATGGGCATCACCGTTAGAGGCTTCAACAATCTTATAAGGGAGCCTTTTCCTTGCATGCTCTACCTCTGGCGTATTATATTTCCTTCCCATAAGCCTCTTTATGGAAAATATTGTGTTTTCAGGATTTGTTATAGACTGCCTTTTTGCAATCTGTCCTACAAGTCTTTCTCCCTTTTCTGTAAAGGCCACAACTGATGGAGTTGTTCTGGTCCCTTCCTGGTTTGGAATTACTACCGGCTCTCCGGCCTGAACAACTGCTACAACAGAGTTTGTGGTTCCGAGATCAATTCCAATTGCCTTCCCCATATTAAGATTCCTCCTCTATAATTTTGTTTACCTTTATTTCTTCTTCTCTCTTTTCTTTTTCCTGACTCTCGACTGGTTTTTTCGATACCGCAACAAGAGACGGCCTCAACACCTTATCTCTTAACATATATCCCTTCCTGAACTCCTCCACAACTATCTTTTCATCAATATCATCACGTTCAATCTGTGTCATAGCATGATGTACTAAAGGGTCAAAGGGTTTGCCGTTTGCCTCTATTGCAACCAGTCCGAATTTTTCAAGTGTTTTCTGAAGTTCTTTTAGTGTAATTTCCACTCCTTGCACAAGTCCTGATGAAACGTTGTTCGAAGCATGCCTTAACGCCATCTCAAGGTTATCAATAACAGGCAACAGCTCATAAAGAAGACTTTCATTGTCATATCTTACGAGTTCTTCTTTATCCTTATTAACCCTTTTTTTATAATTTTCAAATTCAGCATAAAGTCTTAAATATTTGTCATTTATCTCCTTAAGCTCAGCAGACAGTCGCTCTTTTTCATCAATAAGCACTTTTTCAGCAACTTCGCTGCCTTCTGCTTTAGTTTCTTCATTATTAGAGATTAGTTGATTTTCGCTTATCTCACGTTCTTGCAACGTCTACCTACCTGCCTGAAAGCATTTTTGTAATAAATTTTGCCGTATTATCAACTATGTAGATCGCCTTTTCATAATTCATCCTTGTAGGTCCTATTATCCCGACAACACCGATCGGCCTGTATCCTTCCTTACATGTAGAGACCACAACGCTTAATTTTTTCATCTCATCCATTGAATTCTCCGATCCGATAATTATCTGAAGACCGTCAAACTCTGATAGACTATCGAGTAACTCGATTATAGTATGCTTGTCCTCTATAGCCCTTGATAACTCTCTTATTTTCTTAAGATCAGCGAAATCCGGCAAATCAAATACCTCTGAAAGCCCAGATACAAACAGGTCATTATGGGAAAAAGAAAGTGCCTCCCGGCATATCTTCATTGCCCTTGATATAAGGGTATCACATCTGATCTTCTCTTTTGACATCTCCTTTATAACCTTAAATCGTATCTCATCAAACGTATGTCCAGAGAATTCAGAGTTAAGGTAACCAGTAATCCTGTTGAGATCCTTCTGGGAAATCTCAGAATCAAGTGATACAACCTTGTTTTTTATCAGTCCTTCATCTGTAAATAATATTGCAGCTATTTTATCAGCCCTGTATTTAAGAAGTTCAATCCTTTTCAGGGTTGTCATGTCAAGCCTTGGAGACATCGCAACCCCAAGGTAGTGGGACAACTTAGAGAGAGTTCTCGTTGTCTCACCAAGGAATACATCTATGTTATTCCTTAATGCCTCAAGTCTTTTATATATCTCCTGCAGGATCTCCATGTTTGTATAATAATCTTTTTCGGCCACAAGTAAATCCACATAAAATCTGTACCCTCTGTCCGTTGGCACTCTCCCTGCCGATGTATGGGGTTGTGCGAGAAATCCCATATCTTCAAGGTCTGCCATTATATTCCTTATAGTAGCTGGGGAAAGTCCAAAAGAATATCTTTTCGTTACAAGCATTGATCCCACAGGATCAGGGAAATTAATATAACTCTGGACAACTGCGCAAAGGACTTTTTTACTTCTTTCTTCCATCATTTGCATGTTTAGCACTCTCAATGGTTAAGTGCTAATAATCTAACAATTAACCGCTTAATGTGTCAAGTGTACTTCAACCTAAATTCTACTTGCTAATTTCATTCCAGAGAATACTGCGATTCCTACCACTCCTCTTTGCTTGATACAACGCCTTGTCAGCCTTTTCGATAAGCTCCTCTTTTCTTTTAATGCCTTTTGTGTAAGTGGATATCCCAATGCTTATTGTAACGTTAAAGGTGCTTTTCTCTTCAGAAAATGTTTTATTCATCACAGCTTTTCTCAATCGTTCCGCCATGTTCATTGCACCGCGCTCATCTGTCCCTATAAGGATTACTGCAAGCTCCTCACCGCCATATCTGGCTGAGATGTCTATGTTTCTTATGGTTCCTCTGATCTTATCAGCAACTCCTTTAAGAACCACGTCCCCTACCGGATGCCCATAAGTATCATTTACCTGTTTGAAATGGTCTATATCTATAATGAGTATTGAAAGTGGCTCTGAGAATCTGTTAATGCGGCTAAATTCCAGTGAGAGTCTTTCCTGAAAGTGCCTGTGGTTGAAAAGTCCTGTAAGCCCATCTGTTATGGCCAACCTCTCTATTTCTGCATGAAACCTTGCATTTGCAATAGATGTTGACGCCTGATTCCCAAGAACCTCTAAGAGTTCGGTCTGGTAAGGGCTTAGTGCATTTATCTTCTCTGAAAGTAGTGCAAGTATTCCCAATAGTTCCTTCTCGTAAAGCAGCGGTAGTACAAAAACAGAGCCTACATTATCTGTCTTAAAAGGCATAATCGGAGAGCGATAGTGCCTGACATCGGAAAGATAGAATGGCTCTTTATTTTTCACTATCATATCGAGTAATGTGCTTTTAAAACTGGAAATCTTCTTTTCACGGGGCAGCAGCCCTTTGTGATGCAATATCTCGAATTCCTGCCCTTTTGCTATAAAGAAGACTATTTCTGATGGTGCAATCCTGTATGCACCATCTGTCAAGCTTTGTGCAATAACATCCATATTTAATGATGACAGCAGTTTTGAACTCTCTTCATGCAGAACCTTTAAAGTGGTATGAGAACGATATATTTGCGGATAGATACGTTCTCTCTGGAGTATCCTCATGAGCTGTTTTGAAAACATTTGAAGTATATCACTATCAGCACTGCTGAATGCATGAAACCTTGCGCTGTCAGCGGTTATAACGCCGAGTGGGAAGTTACCATCCATAACAGGCACTGCAACTAAAGAAGAAATCTTATCTTTCTTTAAATAGCCGACTTCAAGTTTCTTTTCACTTATATCGGATAAAATAAGAGGTTTTTTCTCTCTAATGCAGAGATATATAACGCCACCATCTGAAGGTATGATCCCCCCTGATTCCTCTGTAGAACATCTAAAACTCAGGCTGCTGCCTGAACTCATAAAAAGATTTACAGAATCTGCGAATATTATATTTTTTGCTGCCATAAGAAGTTCTTTAATTTCTTCATCAGGTTTAAACATTGATTCGAAGTAATAAGATATAACCTTTTCATTATTAAAAGATTTTATTTCATCTGATCCCTCTTTCCTCGGCGAGTCGCCTATGGCGACCATCCCCCCTTTACTAAAGGGGGATTCGGGGAGATTATTTTTGTTGCCATACAACATGTTTGTTTTTTTCATTTTGTCTTTAAGGAACAAAGACATGCCTGCAGTCACAGCGAGGGACAAGATAAATGTTATTTCTTCGATAATTTTTTCTCCGTTCATAAAATTAACCAGCTCAAGAAATGGGATTAATAGCAATAAAAAGATTATGGTTTTTAGTCCATAGAATACTGTTATGAATACCATAAATGGGAAATAGGCCATTCTAAGCCATGGTATGGTAAATGCCTGGACTGAGCCCTCAATAAGTAGTGCGAGAGAAAAAAGAAATTCTATGGAATACTTTTTTTCTTTTCTTAAGATATGCAAGACTGCATATATAGAAATCGTAGCTGAGCTAAAGAGAAACCATAGACCTGTTTGCTTTAAAGGAAATTCTAAAAACAGTCCAAGACAGGTGACAAAAAGAAGGAGAAACGGGAGCCCCCTTTTTATCCAGAGGCCCTGCCTCTTTTTACCTCCTCTTCCCTGAAGAATTTTTTGTACAGGATTTCCCACTCAGAACTTCCCTCGACTATCTTTCTTGAAAATGACTGGAGTTTCCTCCTGACAACTGAATCGATCTCTTCACCTATCTTCAGTTCTGATATGACTGCCCTTTTAATCTCAGCTCTTACCTTACCTTCTTCCTCGATCACTTCAATAAGTTTCTTCCCTATAAGCCCTTTGAGGATTACATGGCTCAGGTGGAGAATCTTATCATCAGTTAGCATCATAATACGAGGTTTCTTTCCCTCGCCAGTTTTTGCTTTGTAAGCTCAAAAAGCCTCCTGTAATCCAGGCGGCCCTGCTCTATTTCAGAGGCGTGAATCTTTAACAGCTCCCTGACCTCTTCATTGAGCCTATCCTCTATAGTAAGTTCATTCAGGATGAGTTCTTCTGTTTCTAATAGGAGTTTTTTGATAGATATGGCCGGCTTAATAAGTTCCTTTGATATAATATTGTCTACTATCTTTTTTGCTAAGAGAGGAACCCATGCCTTCGGGATCCTCATCCTACTTTTCTGCAAAGGCAAGCAACGCTATGCTCCTTGCCCGCTTTATAGACTCGGTCAGTTCTCTTTGATGCCTTGCACAGTTACCTGTCATCCTCCTGGGAAGAATCTTTCCTCGTTCGGTAAGATAGCTCTTGAGAACCTTGATATTTTTATAATCGATATACTCTACCTTTTCCGAACAAAACCTGCAAAACCTTTTTCTCTGAAATCTTTTCTGTTGCAAATTAACTCCCTTCTCCCTTAATCCCCCCTCCCCCCTTTAATAAAGGGGGGGAGGGGGGGATTATTTTATTTTCTTTTGTGTTAACATTCAAAAAATTGTTATATTTTCCCTCTCTCAAAATGGTTCTAAATCAGTAGTTTCCTCAGGTGGAACGATATCGCCCTCTCCGCCTGAGGTGTCCGTTTCAGCGGACTGGCTGCTTCTCCTTCTTGAAAGAAATCTTACGGATTGTGCAATAACCTCAAACTTACTCCTCTGCTGCCCGTTAGATTCCCACCTTCGTTCCTGAAGTCTGCCTTCTACAAGTACAGAGCTACCCTTATTAAGATATTTGCTACAAGATTCTGCCTGTTTCCCGAAAACTACATTGTCTATAAACATTGTCTCCTGTTTTGCCTCGTCAGACTGTTTATACCTGTAGTTCACTGCAAGCCTGAGAGTTGCCACAGGTGTCCCCTGCGGGGTGTATCTTAACTCAGGATCCTTTGTAAGGTTGCCTATGAGTATTATTTTGTTGTACATCTAAACCTCAATTTTTTGCTCTGTACGCTCTGAAGCAGCTTCAAATTTTTCAAGATCATGCACCTGTTTAATGCCGAGCTTTATAATTAGATACTTCAATACAGCGTCAAAGACTTTATAGAATTCCTCTATCTTTTTTATTGTTGCAGGTGGTGTCTTATAGAACAAAAGTACATACAAACCCTTTTTCTGTTTTTTAATCTCATAAGCGAGTTTTTTCCTCCCCCAGATGTCTACCTTAAGTACCTCGCCCCCGTGGCCTGCAATAAGTTCTTTAATCTTTGTAACGGCTGCCTCGGCTTCTTCATCAGCAAGGGCTGAATCAAGGATAATAATATTTTCATATATATTCATTCAAAATATCTCCTTAAAATTATTTTCAGACCTTTCTAAAGAAAGGGTAAGAATTCTTATTTATATAACATAGCAAATAGAATAAAATCAACCTAAGAATTCTGGCCTTTACCAGAATACTGGTTTATAATATCTTGAAATGCCGTTGTTTGCATCTATCGATATAGGGTCTAACACTCTTAGACTTCTGATTGGTGAGGTTAAAAACAGCAGAATAGCTGATATATGCTATGAACGGAAGATAACGCGGTTAGGCACCGGGGTTAATCAGACTGGAAGACTTCAGGATAAAAATATTGAAGTCTCATTAGCAGTACTCAGGGAATTCTCTTCTATTATTTCAAGACATGGGGTTGAGTATGTCAGGGCAGTTGCTACAAGTGCCTTACGTGAGGCATCAAACTCAGCTATTTTTATAAAAAAGGTGTTTGCTGATACAGGTATCTCGATAGATGTTATTTCAGGTAAAAAAGAAGCGGAGCTTATACTTAAGGGTATCCTTTCATCACTTTCTGAATTGCGGTCATTCACTCTGAATGTGTCGAAGAATCAATCATTATTCATAGTTGATATAGGGGGTGGAAGTACCGAATGGATTTTCTATAAAGATAAACATCAGGCAGCTGCGACTCGATCCCAAGTTGATATAGGAAGTATCCCTGTCGGCGTTATAAAGCTTGCCGGGGGTTTTATTAAAACTGATCCTGTCTCAGAGGCTGATACTAAAAAATTGAACAATAAAATTGTCTCATTTTTAAACGATCTAAAAAACAGGATTGGACACCGTATAGACAGGCGAACAAAATTTATTGGAACTGCTGGCACTTTTACAACTATTGCCTCTATTGACCTTGGACTTGAAGCTTATTCAAGAGAAAAAATACATCTCCATAGATTACCTCTGAAGAGATTGCAGGATATATGCAAAAAACTGTTATCTCTTTCATTAAAGGAAAGAAAAAACGTCAGAGGTCTAGAACCTGAGAGGGCAGACTTGATTATACCAGGCATACTATTTACAATTAAGATGATGGATATTTTTAAGTTTAAAGAATTAACTGTAAGCGATTACGGCCTTCTTGAAGGAGCGCTTTTGGATATTTTATCGGAGATCCACTGCGGCGGAAAGGAGATTGATGGAAAAGATATTCCAGAGACCAGCAAGCCTTAAACCGGTTCCTTTCAGATACTGTCCCGGCTGCGGACATAGTCTTATACACAGGCTGATCGCAGAGTGCATTGACAATTTAGGCATCAGGGAAAAGGTGGTAGGGATTGCTCCGGTTGGATGCGCTGTATTTGCCTATGACTATTTTAATTTCGACATGCTTGAGGTTGCACATGGCAGACCGCCTGCAGCAGCAACCGGCTATAAACGTGTAATGCCTGATAGGATAATTTTTTCTTACCAGGGAGACGGCGACCTCGCCGCAATCGGGACAGCCGAGATAATTCACGCTGCTAATAGAGGAGAAAATATATCCGTATTTTTTGTCAATAACGCAACATACGGAATGACCGGAGGCCAGATGGCACCTACGACACTCCTCGGCCAGAAGACAACTACAACGCCTTTCGGGAGAAACAACGAAACAGCAGGTTATCCCCTGCGGGTAGCAGAACTCCTATCAACAATTGAGGGTGCTTCTTATATCGTCAGGACTTCTGTGGATTCATACAAAAATATAATAGGTACAAAAAAGGCCATAGAAAAATCATTTAGATATCAGATAGAAGGAAAAGGTTTCAGTCTTGTTGAGATATTATCTCCATGTCCTGTTAACTGGAAACTTTCACCCATAGATTCATTAACGTGGATTCAAACCGAGATGGTATCTGTATATCCACTCGGGACATTTAAAGATAAAATTAAGGAGATCGAATAACTGGAACACAGGATAATAATTGGAGGATTTGGTGGCCAGGGCATACTGTTTTTAGGGAAGATACTTGCATATGCAGGTATGCTTGAAGGCAAGGAGGTAACATGGTTTCCGTCTTACGGGGCAGAGATGAGAGGAGGAACTACAAACTGTACAGTGATTATATCGGATGAGTTGATAGGCTCTCCTGTTGTCACAAATCCGGATATACTTATCTTGATGAGTGATGCATCGCTTACCAAATTCCAGCCAAGGCTTAAACAGAACGGACTGCTCACATTCGATTTATCTCTTATCAAAGAGCCTGCGTTGCGAGCAGATATTGAAGCTGTAGGAGTTCCTGCAACAGAGATATCAAGCAAGATTGGTAACACAAAATCTGCCAATATGGTATTGCTCGGAGCAGTTATTGCAAAGACCAAACTACTGAAGGAAACTTCTGTGTTTGAGGCTATTGAGAGTTCGATGCCGGCCAGAAAAAAGAAAAACATTGAAATTAATAAAAAGGCTATTATTGAAGGGATAAGATACATTGAAGATAAGAAAGGCTAAGATATCTGATCTAAAGCAGGTTCATAAACTTGTAAATGATTTTGCAAGAAAGGATGAGATGATTCCCAGATCCCTCAATGAACTCTATGAAACCCTTAGAGATTTCGTTATATGCGAAGACAATGGAAATGTATGCGGCGTATGTGCACTGCACATAATGTGGGAAGACCTTGCAGAGATACGCTCGCTTGCAGTAGATAAGAAATATCAGAAAAAAGGTATAGGTAAAAACCTTGTTAAACAATGCCTCAAAGAGGCAAAGACGTTAGGCATAAAAAGGATTTTTGCTTTGGCATACCATCCGGAATTTTTTAAAAAGTTAGGGTTTGTTGATATTGACAAATCAAGCCTGCCACAGAAGATATGGGGAGACTGCTTACGATGCCATAAGTTCCCGGAATGTGATGAGCATGCAGTTATTATAAATCTGTAAGGCTCAAGGGACAATACTTCTGTAAAAACAGGTTCTGTGTCCTGTATGACAAGCACCGGGGCCGTGTTGAATCACCTTAACAAGCAGAGTATCTTCATCACAGTCATACAATATCTCTCTGACCTCCTGAACATGGCCTGATGTCTCTCCTTTCTTCCAGTATTTCTGCCTCGAACGCGACCAGAAATGCGTAAACCCTGTCTCAAGTGTCATTTCAAGCGACTTCCTGTTCATATAGGCCATCATCAAAACATCACCGTTTTCGGCGTCCTGTATGATAGCAGGTATCAATCCTTTGTCATCATATTTAAGTTCAGGTAACATAGTGTTTATTTTCCCCTCCTTTTCTAAATAAATTATAGTCAAATTAAAATTTTTCCTCTATAGAGATCAAAGAATGTATCAGTTATTAAGCTCCCAGCAGCCGTTGCTGCAAAAGGTCTTCGCAGTTGCGCCGTCCGTCAAGCACAGCGTGAATGAAAACGGTTTTTCCCCTGATTTCATATATGATACAATTCTGAATATTGCTTATATCCATTAGAATTTGAAACTAAAAATCAAATATCGCTCTGAGTTTGTTTAATACTTCTGAAAGCTCATCATCTGAAATTCTTCCTTTCTTCTTCGCGCCTCGCGCTTTCCAGTCAAGACTTTTCACTTGGTCCGAAAGAATAACACCGCTAACTTTCGGATTATCTCTAATCTGGACTTCAAAAGGATAGTCTTTAACCTGATTTGTTATGGGACAGCAGAGCATCAGACCCACTTTTTCGTTGTATGCGGCGGGTGAAAGGACAAGGACAGGGCGAAACCCTGCCTGTTCATGACCAGTCTGTGGATCAAGGTTAATCCATACTACATCTCCTCTCTCAGGTATATAACCCATTAAAGCGCTTCCTTGCCAACCGGTCGCCCGGTGTCAAATTCGGAATGAATGTTGTTCTTTGTTACTCCGGCAAGAAGCTTATCAAGGGAATACCCTTTTCTGGCAGGGGTTATAATAATCTCCCCGTCTCTGCGAACAATCTCAATGTTTGTATTTTCTTCAATCCCACATTCCTTGCTAAGCACACTCGGGATCCTTACTGCAAGACTGTTTCCCCATTTTAATGCCTTTGTCAACATTGTCAACCTCCTGTTTGCTGCAATAGAATAAGTATAAACAATGTAGATACGTATGTCAATATTATCAGCTTTCTATATTCGGCATTTCTTGCACATTACAATACCTCAGAAAACTCTCCATCCCATAAGAAGTAATACTTCTATAAGGCATGATTAAGAGGAAAAAATATATTTTATGGTCAATAGTTTTTACCCTGGTGTTTTTTACCGCCTTTCACTACATATCAACGCACTGGATGTTTGCGATAACTAGAAAAGAACATACCTGCCTGCCCTATAAATACTGGATTATCGAAAAAGGCATAATGCCCGGCAAGGGCGATTATATAGCGTTTAAATCCTATGGGGTTCCTTATTTTGCAGACGGTGTCAGGTGGGTAAAGGTTGTTGCGGGAACTCAGGGGGATAGGATTATTACAGTAAAGGTCCCTCAAGACCCTCAAGATGAAAGGGATAAATACAGAGAGACAGTCATGGTAAACGATATGCCGATGTCTTTAAGGATACAGGGATATGTATATCTATATCCAGATTCTAATGCTCAGGCAGCAGAGGTATTCAGGGTATTTGAGACTGACACAAAAAGGCGGGCTGTCCCAATGGCAGAAAGCCAGGTTATACCTGCCGGCAAGTATTTTGTAACGTCGCCGGCACAGAGGTCTTTTGATTCAAGATACTGGGGATTAGTAAATAAGGAATGGGTTATCGGCAGGGCATACCCGATTAAGTAACATCATCTTGGAAAGTAATATTATTAATATGAGCTTAATAGAAAAGCAAACTAAGATCAGACGCTACCGGGTAAGGGGAGTTGGAGATAAAGGGGCTTGGTATGAGGCTGGCATTTATTATACAGAAAACGAAAAGAATGCTATCGAGCAATGCAAAGAAGAAAACCAGCAGTTTCTTGGCGGTTTAAGATTGATTGCTGAAAAAATACAGGATAGAGTAGGTATGTGAAAGGCTGGCAATTCATCTCCCGACTTCAGCCGGGAGTTTTTTTGCCTGATTCTTTATGAAGTTACTTAAGATTATCCTTGCTTTATGCCTTATATTCCTTTTTACAGGG
>Ga0210009_1002311_pt1 | contig 14226 bp, 14 predicted proteins | sample CryGeyCG2114_065_FD_185457 | JGI IMG/M metagenome (GOLD analysis project Ga0210009, IMG submission 185457) | Groundwater microbial communities from aquifer - Crystal Geyser CG12_big_fil_rev_8/21/14_0.65 (SPAdes) (version 2) | ecosystem: Environmental > Aquatic > Deep subsurface > Groundwater ... | reverse complement strand
TGGAACGTCCCTTCAGATCGTAGACCACGCGGAGTCCCGCCTGCCGCCAGGTCCGGATACGCGGAAAGGCAAACGCGGCGGCCCTTTCGCCGAGCGTCACCACGAATACATCGGGGGTTTCGGCGTCGGGCAGCGCAATGCCGGCTACGTCGAGCGCGAGGAAGAGGCGTTCCATGCCTGCCGCAAAACCGACCGCCGGAACGTCCTGCTTCGAGCCTATTTCGCTGGCCAGCAGATCGTAGCGTCCGCCGCCCGCGAGCGCCGACTGCGCCCCCAGCACCGGCGATTCGATTTCAAAGGCCGTCCGCGTGTAGTAGTCCAGTCCGCGCACGAGGAACGGGTCTTCCTCAAACGGGAGCCCGGCCGCACGGAGATGGGTCTTGACCTCGTCGTAATGAACCTTGCTGTCCTCATCCAGAAAATCGCGCATGACGGGCGCCTGCTCCAGAAGTTTGCGCTCGGCGTCTATTTTCGTATCCAAAATCCGAAGCGGATTGGATTCAAGACGCTCCCGACTGGTCTCGGAAAGCTGCGCCGCATGCGGCCGCAGGAAGTCCTGGAGCGCCGCTTTGTAGGCCGGCCGCGATGACGCCGCGCCGAGCGAGTTGAGACGCACCGTGAAATCCGACAGGCCGAGCTCCCGATAGATATCCACCGCCAGGAGAATGGTCTCGGCATCGGCCCGGGCATCGTCCGCGCCGATATATTCGGTTCCGAACTGATGGAACTGCCTGTAGCGCCCCTTCTGGGGCCGTTCGGCCCTGAAACAGGGGCCGATGTAATAGAGACGCTGCACGCCGCCGAGCTGCACCAGATGGTGCTGCAGGTAGGCCCGCATGACGGGCGCCGTGACCTCCGGGCGGAGCACGTAGTGCGTATTCCCCCGCTCGAAGGCGAACATTTCTTTAGATACGATGTCCGTCAGCTGTCCTATTCCGCGTGCAATGAGGGCCGTCGGCTCAAGGATCGGTGTCCGGATTTCCTGTACGCCGTGGCGGTGCATGACGCGGCGGATCACGCCTTCCACATACTGCCACGCATGCGAGGATGCTACGTTGTCCGATGCGCTCGACTGCGTCTGTGGCAGGATGTCGAATGTACCCGGGATATTCTGGAACGAATCACTCATCGAGCAGATGGTTTTCGGCGTCCTCAAGGGCGGCAAAGAGCTCGTCATCGTTTTTGGCCGCCAGCATACGGCGGCGTACGGCCTCCTGGTTCATGAGGCGCGATACACGACTCAGGATCTTGACATGCTGACTTTTGGCCTCGGGAATGCCGAGCACCAGGAATACGATCTGGACAGGCAGGCCATCGACGGCATCGAAGGGCACGGGCTTGGCCAGAACGGCCAGCGCAGCCACGGTTTCCGACACGCCCTGCGTCTTGGCATGCGGCAGCGCCAACCCTTTGCCAACACCGGTTGACATGGCCTGCTCGCGCGCCTGTACGTCGCGTTCCACGACGGACATGTCGGTAATCTGGGGGCGGCCTGCCACCAGTTTCAGCATCGCGGCCATGAGCTCCGCCTTATCGTGGGCCGCAATGCCCATGGACACCGATTCCGGTGCCAGAAATTCGCTAATGCTCATGATGTTTTATTTTTTCGAGGACGGTAGACATGTCGCTGGACGGTTCAGCCTCGAAATATACTTCGCGTCCCGTACCCGGATGAACAAATCCTATTGAAACCGCGTGCAGCGCCTGGCGCGGACAGACCGCCATGATCTCCTTGTAGAACGGGCGTTCCGTCCCACCCGGAATACCGTCCGGGATGCGGTCGCCCCCATACACGGAATCGCCGAATATGGGTCGGCCGAGGTGGGCGGCATGCACCCGGATCTGGTGTGTACGCCCGGTCTCGAGCCGGAATTCAACGAGCGACGTGTATTCGAAATATGTGAGCACACGGTAGTGGGTGATGGCGTGCTTGCCCACGCCATCGGCCACGACGGCCATGCGCCGCCGGTCCCGTGCATCGCGCCCGAGCCACGTTTCCAGTCTCCCCTCTTCCTCTTCCGGATGTCCCCAGAGCAGCGCCCGGTAGCGGCGGTGAATACTGTGGTTGGCGAACTGGCTGGCCAGTCTGGCGTGCACGTGATCATTTTTGGCCACCACCAGCAGCCCACTCGTGTCCTTGTCAATGCGGTGCACTATGCCAGGACGCAGCACGACGTCCCCGTCGAAGCGGGGAGCGGCGTTTACCGTGGAGAGCGGGAGCCCCGTGTCGTCGGCGTCGGCCGGCTCGGCCTCATCCCCGTCCTCTGATTCATAGGAGAACGCACGCCCGCCCAGGTGATAAAGCAGGCCGTGAAGCAGCGTTCCCATGCGGTGTCCGTGCGCCGGGTGCACGACAAGACCAGCCGGTTTGTTCACAACAAGCAGATCCTCGTCCTCATACACGATATCCAGATCCATGGGCTCGGGCGTGATTTCGAGGCGCGGAGGCCGGGGCAGTGTGCACACAATCGTATCGCCCGCCATGACGGGCTGTGATGCCTTGCGGGCTACGATACTGTTGACCACTACACGGCCCTGCCGAATGCCCCGCTGCACCTTGGTCCTGGTAGCATTCTGGATGAAGCCTGTCAGATAGACATCCAGCCGCTCGTTCTCCCGATACCCCGCAGGTACCTCAAAAACGAGTTCCGCTTCTTCCGACATCCTTTCTTCCATTTTTTTGGGATTCAATCAATCCGGGCGCAACTTCTGCACATGCTGCTCGTCATGGATAATTACAAGACGGAACGTCCGGTGGCAACCCGGACTTTCCCTCCTCATGCAAGCCGGTCGCCTGGTGGGGTCGACCGGCTTGCTCTTTTTTTGGGCGCCACTCCCGGCCCGCGACCCGAAGAACGGCCGTATCGCCCGCCCGGCAGAATGCGGACGTGCCGCGCCGCCTCGAGACGTGCCAGTGCCGACCAGAATACCAACGGCAAGATACGTGCCCTGTCCATGATAACTTCGGGCGTGAGCTTTTCGGTCGACAACACCTTCAGAATGCGCTCCTCCCCGTCTGTCAGCCCGCCCGGCAGAGGCGCCGGGCCATTCCGGGAACCGTGCCCGCGACGTTCCACGCTCTGTCCTCGATCCTCCATGCGCCCACCGTCCGTCCTCCGGGCCCGCTCCACCCGCGGCAAATACCCGAGGAGCCTGAGGCGGTCCACCAGATCCATGGGCGATACGACGGGGCTCGCCCCATCGGCCAGGAGCCGATTCGATCCGCGGGCCATGGGCATTTCAATGCTGCCGGGTACCACGAAAATGTCCCGTTCCTGCTCCCTCGCCCTGGCCGCGGTGGCGAGTGCACCTCCACTGTCGTAGGCCTCCACTACAATTGTCGCGCGGCAGAGTCCGCTGATGATCCTGTTCCTCCTCGGGAAATGCCACGGAGCGGGCTTCGCCCCCGGCAGGAATTCCGACACGAGCGCTCCCTGCTCGGCAATCTGCCGCTGCAACGTCCGGTGGCCGCCCGGATAGACCCGCCCCGGACCACATCCCATCACGGCCACCGTGCTGCCATGCTCCTCGAGCGCTCCCCGGTGGGCGGCGGCGTCAATTCCATAGGCGAGCCCGCTGACCACGCACGCTCCCGCCGCGACCAGGGCGCCGGACAGCATGGATGCTGTCCGGCGCCCGTAATCCGAACACTTGCGCGTACCCACAATGGCCGTGCAGAACTGGTGCAGCATGGCCACGTTGCCCCGGACCCAGATCATGGGTGGATCGTCTATGGCCGCAAGCAAACCGGGATATGCTTCGTCGGCCGGCCAGTAGAGGTCCCAGCCGTCGGGCCAGTTCACCTCGACGGGATTGTGCGCGGCGGCGTCAAGCGCCGACACATGCGCGTCGGACAGCCCGAGGGCGCGCCAGGCATCCACCCCCACCCTGAGGGCCTCCTCCGCAGACGGGACAGCCCCCGCCAGTACCTTGATGGCAGCAGGCCCCACCCCATCGGCCTGCATCAGACGCAGTCGGGCATCGCGCTCGGCCGCATCCAGCCGTGTCATGACGCCGCAGCCCGCTCCGCCTGTATTTCCCGCCAGAGCCTGGTCTTGAGTGTATCGAGGCCATTGCGGGCCACCGAACTGATGGGCAGGATGTCCACCCCTTCCGGAACGGCCCGTCTGAGCTCCCCGATGAAGTCGTCCACCTCGTCTTCGGGCAGGACGTCCACCTTGGAGGCTGCCACAAAATGCGGTTTTCCCGCCAGCTCGGGGTTGAAGGCGGCCATTTCCGCACGCAGCGTCCGGTATTCGGCCGCCGGATCTTCGCTCGTCACCGGAATGAGCAGGAGCAACACCGCATTGCGCTCAATATGCTTCAGAAACCGGATTCCCAGACCCTTTCCCTCGTGCGCTCCCTCAATAATACCCGGGATGTCGGCCATTACGAACGACTCATACGATCCCACACTGACCACGCCAAGAGACGGCTCAAGCGTCGTAAAAGGATAATCGGCAATTTTTGGTTTGGCCGCCGAGAGGCTCGACACGAGCGTACTCTTTCCCGCGTTCGGGAAGCCGACGAGCCCGACATCGGCCAAAAGCTTGAGTTCGAGCGTGAGCTCAAGCTCCTCACCCGGCTCGCCGGGCTGGGCGTGCCGGGGAGCACGGTTCGTGGGCGACTTGAAGAATGTGTTTCCCTTGCCCCCGCGGCCACCCGTCGCCAGAACAACCACGTCCCCTTCGTCAGTGATCTCCCCGACCAGCTCGCCGGTTTCCGAATTGCGGGCTACCGTGCCGAGTGGAACGCGCAGCACAATATCCTCGCCATCCTTTCCCGTCTTGTTGGCTCCCTCCCCACGCCCCCCGTTCCGAGCATGGTGATGCCGGTTGTACCGCAGGTCAAGAAGCGTGTAGAGATGACTGTCGCCCAGGAGCATGACCGATCCACCCCGCCCGCCGTCTCCTCCGTCCGGGCCGCCCTTGGGTTCGTATTTCGCACGCCGGAACGACATCGCGCCCGCCCCCCCGTCGCCGCTCTTCACGGAGATCGTTACATAGTCAACAAATTTCATGGCACACGGGTGTTGCGTAACTTCGGGGCCAGACAGCGTCCTGCACGGTAGACCCCATTATATGAAAAACGTAACCATCTACACCGACGGCGCCTGCAGTGGTAATCCGGGGCCGGGCGGATGGGCGGCTCTGCTGATTTATAACGACAAGGAGCGCGTGCTGACCGGTGCCGAGCCGGAAACGACGAACAATCGCATGGAGATGATGGCCATCATCGAGGCGCTCCGTGTCCTCAGGGAACCCGTACGCGCGCACGTCCACACAGATTCGGCCTACGTCGTAAACGCATTTGACCAGAACTGGATTGACAACTGGATGCGACGGGGGTGGAAGACGGCAGGCAAAAAACCCGTCAAGAACAAGGATCTCTGGCTCGCCCTTATTGAACAGACGAAGCGGCATGAGGTCCGTTTCGTGAAGGTCAAGGGCCACGCGGACGATGCGCTGAACAACCGCGTGGACCGGCTCGCTGTGGAAGCCGGCAAATTGCAATAGACCCGCAACTGACCGTGCGCCTGCCTATGCCCCTAGATCCCCGCGCCCCCCGAGCGCTTCGACGAACGCGGCCTCCAGGGCTTTCTTGTCGCCGAGCCGGACGTGGACCGTGATATGGGTGCGCTCGTCGTAGCGCGTCTCACCGATCGTCGCATCGAACATTGATATCACGTGCATGGCGGGCGATGTGTCGTCGTAGTCGAAGGAGAGCGTCAAGGGCACGCGGCGCACCACGCGGCGAACGCCTGCATCGTCGAGAGCCTGACTGGCAGCATCGCCATAGGCCCGGATGAGGCCGCCCGTGCCGAGCTTCGTGCCGCCGTAATACCGGGTCACGGTGACGAGCACGTTCGTCAGACCGCGCCCCTCGATGTGCCGAAGAATGGGCGCTCCGGCCGATCCGCTCGGCTCTCCGTCGTCGTTTGAGCGGAACTCATCGGCCTCCGCGCCCACGCGCCAGGCGCTGCACACGTGCGTGGCATTGTATTCGCGCTTCCGGACCTCCCGGATGCGGGTGTCCGCCTCTTCCGGGGTAGAAACAGGAAAAGCCTCGGCGATGAAGCGCGAGGCCTTCTCCTTGAGCTCAGCCCGTGACGCGCGGGCAATCGTCAGGTACGTGTCGTGTGTCGGGTAGGTGTCGGGATCGGCCATGCCTTGAATATACGGGCCACGTCGCACGCCCGGCTACATCACAGACCGTCAGACTCGAGGTCTGAACACCACATTGGCAGTTCCGTCAATTCGACGGTTCAGAGAGTATATATCGGTAGACCGCTCCGCTCGAGCGGGTAGAGACTATGACTTCATTTTCTGATACGGCTAACCCAAATGGTGTGATCACATTATTCGCGGACGTACCGTCCGTTAGCGTATACCGCAAGGCGTGCTGATGTTCTCGACCCAGTCCTGGTAGCCGAACAATAACATTGCCGGATGCCACGAAGACGTCACCATTCGCACCCATTTTGAGCGCATTGAAGCAAGAGCTGACCCGATTATTGTCTGGATGCGGATTACGCCGACATGCTTCCAGTCCCTCTATTTTAATGATATACTCGACCTCATGGGAGGAGTCATACAGCACGACATATGGCAAGCCGTACCAGGCCATAGCCGTCAGGCCCGCTTCATTTCCAGCAATCAGGGCCTGATTATGTGCATATGCCCCTGGGATGTCTCCCGGAACACGTGCTCCAATCCGACCCACAATCGAATATGCACCTGCGGATTCACGGATTTCAAACAAGTGCTCATTCGCAGATCGAGATGGCACCAAAAGCAATCCGTCAGACAGAGCTATACTGTTTGCTATGCCAAATCCAGTTCGCAGAAATCCCTCTACCTGAAAATGCATGTTGAACACATGAACACCACGCTTGCCACTATCAAAAACATAAATGTGGTCATTATCGACCAATATATCCTCCGCCCTTGTGAACTCCCCAGGACCTTCACCGGACATTCCGAAACCCTGAACAAACTCATTGGAGGATAAATCGCCGACCAGAACCTGGTTGCTTCTGTAGTCGGCAACCCATAACGCTGAGTTCTGTCTTACAATTCCTTTAGTACTCTCCAAATACCATTCTGCAACGTCGGAAACAGCATTTGATCCGATCTGACCCACGGGGCGTAGCGGATGGGATGATATGGTTGACACATCAATACGATGCTTATTGATGTCCTTGTAAAAATCATCTATCCACCTATCTGCCTGTAAAGTAGTATCCGCATGCACCGAGGATAATGTAAACCCCATCACAATCAAGGTTGTACAATATATTACCGCAGTGCGATGCATGTGACGATCAGTTCAACCCGATGTAATCCATTAATAATTGCGGGGGCACGGCTCCTGGAACAAGTTTGCCGTTTATAATGTTTGTTGGTGTAGCCCTTGCCCCAATCGATAACGCATATTCAATATCATCATCAACAACACTTGAATATGTGACATTATCTGATTCAGCAAATTCCACACAGGACGTCAAGACAGACCCGTCGATTCCTGATGCAGAAATATACGTGTTGATCAATTCATTGTCAACAAGCGCAGACCACGAGTTATTAAACATGAACTCATGAAAGTAAGGCACAGCAGCTTCCTGCCTATCAGCAATACACTCCATAAAAATAGCCTTTTTTCTAGAGTCAGGATGTAAATTCTCAATGGGCAGGTGATAATATGCCACGGTGATTGCGGGATTCTGTGTTATAATCCTCATCAATGTTTCGTGATGAGATTTACAAAATGGACAGTCGTAGTCACTGAATACGTATACTACCTTATCGGCACTATACGATCCAAAGTGCAACGACGACGTGCGTATCTCCGACTCGTCGACTCTAATAAGGTCACGCCCTACATGCGACAATTCGCGATTCGACCCTGCCGAAGTAATCGACATTATGCCCACACCAGCGAAAACGCCAACGACAAGCGATATAAGAATGAGAGATGTAGGACCAACTTTCATTGCCAGTCACTCAGCTCATCCGCAGTTACCGCTGGGACAAGAGGAATCTGACGAGCAAGCGGGCGTCTCCCACCAACACTCCCATTCTCCGCCTTCCTTGCAACACGTATGTCTCATACACACTGCTAAACCACCCGAACAATCATGGAACGTGCAAGCATCCGTCTCACATTCAGGCGCCATGGCCAATGTGTAAGTACCGCTTGAAGCAGTAGATTCCGGTGTTACCAGCACCCCTCCGATGACACCGATCACAAAGCAAGTGATAACAATCAGTAGTTGGGATAGCTTGACCATGTTTCGCGCCTCTCTATTTAGCTTGGCAGGAACGTAAAAAAAAACGAGTGTGTCAAGCTGCCTGCAGAAAAAGATTTCAGTGTGCTGCATTTTATGCGTTACGACCCTATGCGGCGCAGGAAGCTGTCCTGTCCGTCCTGCCAGAGCGACTGCTGGGCGAGGCGGGCCGGCTCTTCGTCCTCGAAACGCGAGTAGTACACGCGATAGGACGGCCTTCCATTGACGTCGATTTCCGCAATCCAGGCCGTTTCGTAGTCTTCGGCGAGCGCGCGGGCGCCGTCAATGGACGTGAACGATCCGATCTGCAGGGTGTAGATAAGGTTCGATGCGTTCGGCACGGCTTTTTCGAGATGTGTCTGCACAGCCGTAGGCGCATCTGCAGGCACATCTGAAGGCGCATCTGCAGGCGCATTCGAGGTCAGCCGTTTGCTCTGCGGGCGGGCCTTGGCCGGCGGCACTTCCCCGCGCGTTACGTTTTTGGCGGTCTTCGGCGGGCGCACGGCGCGACCCGACCAGCCCACAACACGAGGTGCAGCATCCGGACTGGCTTCGACGACCGGCGTCAGGATTTCGATAGATACATCCACCACGCCGACCTTGAGCATGTCGAGGCGGCTTGCGGCAGCACCGGAAAGATCAATGGTCCGGTCCGATCCCACCGGCAGGCGGTCATTGATGCGCACTACGACCTGTGCCTCGGTATCGAGTCGCGTCACGCGTACCATGGTATCGAACGGCAGCGTATTGTGCGCCGCAGTCAGCGCCTGGTGGTCGTAGGTGTCGCCGCTGGCCGTCTGCCGTCCGTCGAAAATCGGATGATAGAATGTGGCCTTGCCCTCCTGGACAACCGGGGCATCCTGGGCTTTTGCCGTGCCCGTATGGAACAGGAGGGCAAGGAGCGTTACCGCTGCCATGGCCACGAGGGGAATGAGGGGAGTGCGGTTTGTGCAATGCATGATCTTGGATGTCAGTGAGAGGTATCCACCCGTATTCAAGCTTCGTGCCGCTCGGCTGCGTCACGGCCAGAACGGTGTTCTGGAGGCCCCCGAAGCGCTCTGGACCGTCTGAAACGGCCCCAAAAGCGGGAAATTTTTCCTCCGAACGGAAAAATCAGCCGCCAAAAGCTACCGGCGCGCGCCCCTTTCAGCCGCGGATTTCGGTCACGAGTCCGATTTCGGCGAGCACGCCCTCAGCGCGCAGGCACTCCTCGAACGTACCGGTCAGGACCGTCACCTTCCCGACCGTGTGAACCGTCCAGGCCATCTGCTGGGCCTTCGCCGCCGAGCACGAAATGGCCTTGATGAGCTGCAGTATCACTTCATCGAACGTGTGGATGTCGTCATTGAAGAGAAGAAGGTGCCAGGGGCTCGTGTCTACGCTGTCCGGCGCATCCACCACATCCACATCCGGCGAAGGCAACTCAACCGACCGGCTGCACCGCTTCGACACGGACCGAGAAGTCCTCCATGACGGGATTTGCGAGCAGCTTGTCGCTGGCTTCTTCGGCAATACGCCGGGCCTCCTCCTCGGAAGCGGCTTCGATTTCCATTTCAATGAATTTGCCAATGCGAACATGTTGGATCTGGTCAAATTCCAGTTGCGAGAGCGCGTGATGCGTGGCTTTTCCCTGCGGATCCAGGATGGACGGGCGCAGGGTGACGGTAACATGGGCTTTATAGGTCATGAGTCTGAACGGGTTTGGGAGCCGGTATCGGGTCCGGGGTCTGCATCCCAGACCGCCATGGCGAACTGGTAGAGGGCCCGGCCAATACCGGTCGCAAGGTAAACAAGAAGAATGACCAGCAGGCCTGTCTCCCTGTACATGACGAGCACAACAATGCCCACCATGAATGCGACAAATTTGAGCGGGTGGTGTTTCATGTAGGCGGCCGTCGGGCGCGGTATGGCATCAAACGGGATGTTCGATATCATGAGGCCCGAGAGCACGACAATACTCGTGATGAAAATCCGGTGGTTCGTGCCCTGGTCCAGCACGGCGCGCACGAAATCGCCGTTCAGGATGACGGCCACGATTACGGCCGCCGCCACCGGAATGGGAAGGCCCGTGAAATAGTCCTTCTTTTCGCCGTCGAATCCGACGTTGAATCGGGCCAGCCGCACCGCACCGCAGATGGCCGGCAGCGATGCCACGATCATGCCCGTGGTGCCAAAATCCTCGAGCGCGAATACGTAGATCAGGAACGAGGGCGCCACGCCGAAACTTACGATGTCCGAGAGCGAGTCGAGCTCCACTCCGAACAGGCTCGTGCCGTTGGTCAGGCGCGCCATCATGCCATCGAGCGCATCGAAGAAGCCCGCCAGCACAATCAGCCAGCCGGCGTTCACGAAATGCCCCTCGTAGACCTGGATGATGGCCATGAACCCGGCCAGCAGGTTCATGAGCGTGAAGAAGGAAGGCACCGCCGAGCGTGGTATGCCCCGCCGCGGCCTCTGCGCCCGCACCTCGCGGTACGCAATGAGCCGTTGCCGGAAGCGGCGTTGTTTGAGTCCGGGTCTGCCGTCAGTCATGGAGCCTTGCAAGAATGGTCTCACCTGCTACCACCCGATCACCGAGCGCCACGTCAAGTGGAGTACCGGGCGGCATGAGCACGTCCATGCGCGATCCGAACTTTACGATTCCGAACCGCTCGCCCGCCGTGACCGTGTCGCCTACACCGATGTGGTACACAATGCGCCGCGCTACGGCGCCCGCTATCTGCTTGAACAGGATTTTCTTTCCGGATGGATGCAGCAGGCCGAGTTGGGATCGCTCGTTGAGCTCGCTGGCTTTCTCGTGCCAGGCCACAAGGTATTCGCCGGGTACGTAGTCGTCGTATTCAATCGTGCCGTCGGCCGGCGCACGGTTCACGTGCACATTCAGCGGCGAGAGGAAAATCGATACCTGGAGCGCCGGTCCCTGGATATAGAGCGGCTCGTGGACTTCCTGGATGACGACGACCTTGCCGTCCGCAGGCGCCAGTACCAGGTTCGAAGTGTCGGCGGGCGGGGTGCGTGGCGGATCGCGAAAGAACCAGAGCGTGAAAGCTGGAATGAGGAGCGCCGGTACGGCAAAGGCCCACCCCCACGGAGATCCGGCCTGTTTCGCGGCCACGGCGAGGGCCGCACCAATCAGCACGGAAGTTACAATCAGGGCAATTCCTTCGCGGGCGAACATGTATGGGCCGTGGGGTGGTGGGAGTCGGAACGTATGCCGAGGGGTCATGCGCTGGGCTGAAACACGTCAATTCCTGTTTCGTTCTCCGTTGCTCCTCGCATGCCTTCGTCCATCAACAGCCTGCAGCGTGTCTGCTTTGACGCCCACGGTCCATCCAGCCTCCCGCACGGTAGCGCTCCACACGCTCGGCTGCAAGCTGAATTTTGCCGACTCCGGCGGCATGGCCCGCCAGTTCCGTGCGCGAGGGTGGGAAGTGGTCGAGTTCGGTACGCACAGCGATGTCGTCCTGCTCAATACATGTACGGTCACGAGTGAGGCCGACCGCAAGTGTCGACAGACCATTCGCCGCGCCCTGCGCGCAAACCCGGACGCCTTTGTCATCGTTACGGGATGCTTTGCACAGCTTTCTCCCGGGCAGGTGGAGTCCATTGACGGCGTGGACCTCGTCCTGGGCGCCCGCGAGAAACATGACATTTTCCGCTACCTGACGGCCCTTGCGAAGCGGGAGGAAACCCAGGTGGACGTATCGTGCATTGATGACGTGACGGAGTTCGGGGCGGCGTTCTCGGCGAGTGAGCGCTCGCGGGCCTTTCTCAAAATCCAGGACGGATGCGACTATTCCTGCTCGTTCTGCACCATTCCCGCCGCGCGCGGCCGCTCGCGCTCGGCGCGTGTACGTGAAATCGTGGCGCAAGCGCATGAGATTGCAGGGCGCGGCCACCGGGAGATTGTCCTGAGCGGCGTCAACATCGGCCTCTTCGGACAGGAGCGCGGCGACTCCCTGCTGCCGCTTCTTGAGGCCCTGGACCGGGTCGATGGTATTCGGCGCTTCCGGATTTCCTCCATTGAGCCGAACCTGCTGACAGATGACATCATTGACTTTGTTGCCGGTTCGCGCGCATTCGTGCCGCATTTCCATATTCCGCTCCAGAGCGGAGACGACGAGGTGCTCGGCGCCATGCGACGCCGCTACCGCCGCGACGTGTATTCGGGCCGCGTTGAGCGCATTGTGCAGGCCATGCCGGACGCTGCCATTGGCGTTGATGTGATTGTCGGATTTCCGACTGAAACCAAGTGCCATTTCCAAAACACATTCGACTACGTGTCGGATCTGCCCGTCTCCTATCTGCACGTGTTCACGTACTCGGAGCGGCCGGGAACGGTCGCCGTGGAGAGGCTCGGCGGCTCGCCCGTTCCAAAGGCCGAGCGCAGCCAGCGCAACCGCCGCCTCCGGCTGCTCTCCGAGAAAAAGCAGGCGGCCTTCGCGCGCCGCTTCCAGGGCACACGCCGCCCGGTGCTGTGGGAATACGGCGCGGCGAGTGGCGGCGAGGGCGCGGCGAGCAGCATCATGTCGGGCTATACCGACAACTACATCCGTGTGCAGGCGCCGCATGACGCGGGCCGCGCGGGCACGATCGAACTCGCGCAACTCGGCCCGCTGCTCCCCACCGGCAACGTCGACGTGGCGTAGAAGCGTTTCCGATCTGTGCACGGGCAGAGCCCGGGACCGGCGCAGGCTCATCCTTCAAAAACGGTTTTTCAACGCACTTCTGGCGTTCCGTGGCGCACGCTGGTTCGTCGCACGCTGGTTCTTCAAAAGCCTCCCCGGCCGCCTGGGCCTACCTCGACAAATACAGATTCCGCATCTCGAACGGCTTCTTGAACGCCTCGTCGTCGAAATCCTGGATGAAGGCAATGGCTTCGCCCGTGGATTTCATTTCGGGACCGAGCTCCTTGCGGACTTCCGGGAATTTGTCCCACGAGAAGACGGGTTCCTTGACGGCGTAGCCTGTGAGCTTTGACTTGAGCAGCCCGGCATCCCTGAATTCGGCGAGCTTCCGGCCCAGCATGACCTTCGTGGCAATGTTCGAGATGGGAATGCCCATGGCTTTGGCCAGGAACGGAACGGTGCGGGAGGCGCGCGGATTGGCTTCGATTACGAACACCTCTTCGTCTTTGACCACCATTTGCACGTTGACAAGACCCAGAACATTCATGCGCAGCGCAATCTGGCGTACGTACGTGCGGACTTTCTCCTGCACGGCTTCCGAGAGCGAGTACGGAGGCACGACGGCTGTGGAATCGCCCGAGTGGACGCCCGCCGGCTCAATGTGCTGCATGATGCCCGCCACCCAGACCTCCTCCCCGTCGCAGATGGCGTCCACATCGAGCTCGATCCCACTTTCCAGGAATAGATCGAGCAGGATCACATTGTCGGGCAGGAGTTTCCAGATCTGCTCCACATACTTTTCGACCTCCTCCTTGTTGATGGCAATGCGCATGCCCTGGCCGCCGAGCACGTAACTCGGCCTGACGAGCAGCGGGTAGCCAATCTGTTCGGCCGTCTCAATGGCCTCGCGCGGCGTGCGGGCGCGGCCGTACGGCGGATATGGGATGTCGAGTTCCTTCAGCAGGTCCGAGAACTGGCCCCGGTCTTCGGCCAGGTCCATGTTCGCATACGACGTGCCAATGATTTCCACGCCCGACCCGGCGAAACGGGCGGCCAGCTTGAGTGCCGTCTGCCCCCCGAGCTGCACAATCACGCCTTTCGGCTTTTCGTGCTCAATGATGTCGAGTACCCGCTCCCAGTAGACCGGCTCGAAATAGAGCTTGTCGGCCACGTCGAAGTCGGTCGATACCGTTTCCGGGTTGCAGTTCACCATGATCGCCTCATAGCCCAGCTCCCTGGCCGCAAGCACGCCGTGCACGCACGAATAATCGAACTCGATCCCCTGGCCAATCCGGTTCGGACCGCTGCCCA
>Ga0210009_1002309_pt1 | contig 14232 bp, 22 predicted proteins | sample CryGeyCG2114_065_FD_185457 | JGI IMG/M metagenome (GOLD analysis project Ga0210009, IMG submission 185457) | Groundwater microbial communities from aquifer - Crystal Geyser CG12_big_fil_rev_8/21/14_0.65 (SPAdes) (version 2) | ecosystem: Environmental > Aquatic > Deep subsurface > Groundwater ... | reverse complement strand
AGCAATCGCAGCAATAGTAGTAATTTTTGCTATTGTTTTTCCTAGTGATGGAAATGCTGAGATTATTGAATCATTTTTAGGGATTATCAAATTTGTTTTGACATTGGTCGGCGGTGGATACTTGGGAATTCAAATTGAACGTCACTCTAAAACTGGGGGTGATGAAGAATGATGAAAGTCGGAGAAGAGATTTTTAGAGCCGGAATAATTCTTGCAACAGGAATACTTATGCTTTCGACATTGGGAATACTTCACATTAATCCAAATGTTCCTACAAATATTATCATGAGTTCTGTTAATATTGGATTAATTGCTGTTATCGTTGGAGGATTAGCTGCGTTATTTAAGATATTGTTCAGATAATCTGAGTTCCAAAATTAACCAGAATAAATATAACCTTCAGGCATCTTAATTCCATTCTTATAAATTTCGTGCAGTTGCAGCCTACTAATTTTCAGAAGTTCACCATCGTCTAAGCCATCACGCAAATAAGACTCAATTTGATTATACCCTAAAAGTACAACAGAATAAGTATCATCGTTTTTCATAACATAAATCCCCAAATCAACAAACTCAGGAATTGAACCATCTTGATACTTATTTATGAATTTTTGACCAAGACAATCTAGCACTTCCGCAGTATATAATCCGTAACTAAATAGATCAGAACTCTTATACCAAACTAAGTAATCTGTGGCTTCTTCTTCCCTAAGGACAGGTTTTATTATTTGAACTTTTGTTAATTGCTTTCCGTGTTCCTGAGATACTAAACATGCCTTTAATTCTGTTTCATAGGTTTCATATCCTGAAACAATATCTGGTAAATTTGACGATGAAGAGGAATTATGACTCATGCTTGCAATTAATATCAAATAGCTTCCAATGTAAAGCGAAAGCAAACCATAAAAGATATATCTTTGTGGAGATTGTCTAACTATCTTTTGATTTGGATATTTTCTGCTCAAATAGTAATAATATGCAGCAGGATAACAGAAGAGAATCAATAGCATGAATATGCCCTTCTCTCCCTCTGTCCATTCTCTTAATGGTCGTGCTTTCATAAACCGTTATAACCAACACCAATATTTAAATTTGTCTATCTGTTGTCAATCTGCTCTTTAAAAGAGATTGTCTACCTATTGTCTATGGTATCAAAAGGACAACTAGACGAACTTTATTGCTGGATTGTACGGGGATCACAGCGTAAAATTGTCCTGAAGTATCTCTCTGATGAGCCAATCACGGCACAGGAGCTTCGAAAGAAGATCAATACTAATCTACCAGAAGGAATGAAGCCCCTCAGCTTGAGGGAGATGTCCAGGCATCTAACCAGTTTTGCCGAGAAGGGATTAGCGCAATGCATGGCTCCTAATGCGCCGTATAGTAAACCATATAGATTGAATAAAATAGGTCTTTCTCTCAAGAATTATCTTGCATAAAAACACATATTTTTAGCAGAAAAACGGAATCCTTTCGGAATAATTATGTCTTTAATTGTTTGATAATCTTCTTAGATAATTCCTTAAAAAAATCTGGTTCCGTTTCATACATTTTATGTCTTTCCACCCTATGAGGTAGAAAAAACTCATTAAATTCAGTTTCAGACCTAAATTGTTTTTTTTGTATTTTATTCATCCTTGCATACCTTATTGTTCTTATCATTAAAATATGTTCGCATGAAATGTTGATTATATTCTAATTTAAAGTAATGTTTTCGTTTAATCCATATAAATCCATCGCCTTTAGAGATTACTGCAACATCTATTGGGCCCCCAACAGTCTCCTTTTGGTCAAAAGCCACTCTTCGCTTAAACGATGTAAGATTTACCAATGCTTCAGCCATGTTAGCTAGTTCATCTTTAGGGAGAGTTGAAACGGAGTTCATAATAGGGCCAGAATGATATTCCTCAGAATACGTTTTCATTCCAATTTTCAAACCATCCGAAATCTTTTTTGCGACATCTTTAGTTTGTGACAATAATTGAGTCTTGGTTTTCCCAAGTGGTTTTACGGAATTAATGTTATTAATAACCAATTCTCCAAATTCTAAGAAGAGATCATTAATTGATTGTTCTAATTGTGAGCGATATTTTTTTTCGATGCCATCCATAAATGAAAAAACCATTTCATTTTGAGCAAAAGGTGCGATTAGCCCAGAATTCTTTGAATTTATTTTACTTATTTGTGAAGTCTTGTATTTTAATTTTCCAAGTACAAAGGATTGGATATCGTATGACACTAAAGCAGGGAATAAATCACCCTCACCAAACCCCGCGATTACAATGCCGCTTCCACTTAGGGGCCAAATCTCCTTTGTCAAAGCATAGTATAGTAAATCTTTTAATTTACTCTCAGATTTTTTATCTACTGGAAGATTTTCAAAAACATTTCTTTTGGCGTTAGTTAGTTCTTCTTTGAACTCTTGATATAATCTAGACTTATACTGTTTTGGTAGTTTAGGTATATTTTTACGTTTTTTCCAATTTGTATGGAGGCTATAAATTTCATCAGAAACTATTTTTCTTATATCTTTAAGTTCTATAATTTTATGAGTTTTCAGAAATTCATTTCTTGATTTGGTTATAGCATTTAAAACAGTCTCATAGATTCCATGTAATGTGACAAAAACATAAACGTGTTGCATTTCTTTCGTAACATTAGGTTCATTTTTTTGTAAAAATCTAATGAATTGATTAGCATAATCTGCTAGTTTTTTGTATTTTTTGTCATGTAATTTGCAACGAAATAGTTTGATGATTGTTTCCCAAGGTATTTGCATAAATGTAGCTCCACCGTATATCATAATCCCAACGGGGTGAAATTTTGATAAGGTGAACAATTTATTTGCAGAATTATAGATCTTATTTCCTTGATTAATTGTTACAGCACTATCAGTTGCCAGTGCTACGGCTTCTTTATTAAGAATGGCAATTTCTGCGGTCATTTTTAGAATAAAATACTTAGGTCATTTAAATATTTTATTGCTTTCCGTTTATTTAATTCGCAAAACTCACAAACACCCCATTACTAGCTTTAGCCCCTCGTAAGGCCAATGCGAGAGCAATCACACAGTCATCATGGGAGCCAGAAGGAGCATTATATAGCGTTCTACCAGTTGCTTCAGAAGTAGTGTAGCTGAAGGCTTGTAGTTCATTAATCAATTGCGGGATCTCTGGGAAACTGATACTCTCATTTTCAAGAGCAATTGCCAGGTTTTCAATCAGATTGCATTTGATCTGATTACTTGAAATCCGAAATGGTGTAGTGTTGACTCCATCATTTGCAAGATCTTCAAATACGCTGTCACCAACTCCAGTTGAATCAACAATGCAGCGACAGTTCCCAAATAATTCAGATGCATTTTTTATTCTCTTGCGCTGAAATGACCAATCAATTTTATTGAAGCGGTCAAAATAGACAACATGATTATGTCCTTCTTCTTGTCTTACTACAACGATAACAGTATAATCTCTATGTCTTCCAAGATCTACTGCCATAAAATATGATTGCCCGCGCCGATAAGATTCAGAGATGCCTTTCACGCAATTATGTATATTCCTGAAAACAACTCCTGCACCGCTAATGAACTCCGCTAAATATTCCTGCCGAAATACCCTTTCTGGTAATGTTCTCTCTGCTTCTTTTATCTCAGAAGGCTCCAAAATTGGGTTTGATCCAGATGGAAATTTCCAGCTTTGATAGATTATCTCTTTTGAATCCATTCCTCTTATGTATAACTGGTGAAACCAATTCATGCCATACGGCGTGCTGATAAGTAATGCTTCTCCTTCGGTGTCTGTAAGTGTTGGTCGAAGTGCCTCTGTCCAGACTTCTTCATTTATTCGTGCAGCTTCATCAATAATTAAGAAGTGAACTCCCTCACCAATCAATGAGACTGGATTATCTGCACTTTTACATTGAACAATAGATCCATTGACTAATTCGATTTTCAGTTCTGCTTCACTACTCTTCTTAATCCAACGCGGAATGTGTTTATGATATCCCCAATACACTTCCCTAAATACCTTCTTAGTCAATTCATAAGTTGGCGCAACAATCCAGACTATTTGATTTGGAACAATCAATCGAGCCATGCATTCTCTACTTGCCAGCATACTCTTACCAAAACGTCTTCCCGCTACAACAATCCTAAATCTCGCATTAGAATTATGCACTGCTGATTGGCCAGCATGAGGAGAATAGCGTATGCTTTCAAAGAATTTATTCTTATTTAGTGTCTTCATCGAACCAGGCTTCAATATCCTTCTTGAGTTCAATGTCTAAATTGAAACTCAATTGCTTAGTGCCATGCACTGTGCGGTGTGCCTCGCAATATAGTTTTGCAAGATCCATCCTCAGCTTAGGTGTAAGCTGGTTCCAATCTCCTTTTATGCGTTCAATGAGATCAAAGATTTTCAATGCTGATGCCTTTGGATCACTTGCTAACTCTTGAACCAATAACGTGAATTTGGAAGCATATCGACCATGCTTCAGATTCTTCGTCATGTTGGCGATTCGTTTGGCCTCGGATTTAGCGGAGCCACCTTTTGATTGTATGGCCTTAGCTTCTGTCTCAGGTCTTTGGTTTAGTGGTAATAGATTCTCCTTACTTAGTCCCATTGTTAGTCCACTTCAAAGTCTTCTGGCAAAGCTCCTTCGGATTTGTATTTATTGATTAAGACACCCATTTTAAACCTATGCATGGGTTCCTTTATTTTTGCATATTCACTCTTAACTACTTTAGCAAAGAGTTTTCTCAACATCTTGATATCATCGCCGAAATCCCTTAACTCATTTAGTTCTTCTTCCATATTTTTAACCCCCAAAATCTCAAACTAATCCATTAGATTTATTCAAGGAAGTCACTTGGTTCAATACCATATTCACGTAATTCATTAGCTATGGCATCCCTATTCACAACTTGCTCTTTGATTTTTCGATGTGCCTCCCGATAATTATGTTTCAGTTCTGCAATTCTCCATTCCTTATTGGCTTCTTTTCTGGAGAAGTGAATTTGAATCAGCTTCCTTATCAAAACTGAAAAGCTACATTTACCATGTACCTTTATGTAGTTTTCCGCAATAATTCTTGCTGGATCTCCTGGTCCACCCAAATTGATACTGCGTCGCAAATATGATTTTGGTTTTCCCATTTTGTTGTTGTTAACTTAACTTACTATCTTGAAAATTTGGCTTTGGTAATTGTGATTTAAACTTAGGAACTTGTAGTTTTCAAGCAAATTGCTTCGCAAATTGCAAATCTAATTATTCTTTAATCTATTGTTGAATTCTATTTACTTACCCCTTGCTTGGTATGTTTCCGAAAACCGAAGACATATCGTTGCTCCCAATACTTTCAATTAAGTCAAGTTATTAATTTCGCCTATTTAAATGCTTTGCTTTTAGTAAGTAGTATTAAATAATTGTTTTATAAGTTTTATAAGTTTGCTAAGACGGAGATTTTACCAATTTTGGGAAGTAAGGGTTTATTTAATGCAGTAATAGGATGTAGTAAGTTTTATATATCTTTGCTTCCTATCTCAAATGATGGCAAGACGAATTCCAAGATTGCAGTGTGTGCAACAAGAAGGCAAAGCACCAAGATATAGTATCACTATTCCTAAAGAGATAATGTTACAAGTGAAAATATCTGATCGGGATGAAATTGTTTTTATGATAACAAACGACTATGAATTGCGTATGGTGAATCTCAGCAAACATCCTCGTTTCAAGAGAGATTTCGAAGAATTTCCGGAATTGCGTAAACTAATCCATTCGAAAATATTGACTTCCGAAGAGTATTCGGAAATTATTGACAAACTTCATATAGAGTCAGAGAATCACTAATTCTGGTGTGAAACATGCAGAACTTCAAGAGTCTCAAAGCATATCAATCAGCATTCGATTTGGGTAGATTAATTCATTCTGATTTGAAGGACTGCAAAAACTACCGACTCAGAGATCAACTATTTGGAAGCACCACTTCTATTTGTGCGAACCTTGCAGAGATGGCAGCATTTGAAACGAAGGCACAGAAGGAACATAAAATACGAATTGCAATTGGTGAGGCGAACGAGACAGAATTCTGGCTTGACTTCTGCTCAAAAACAGGTGTCCTTGATACCACAAAACATCAGATATATTCTGAGAAGATCATTGAAACCCGAAAGATGCTTATTGGACTTCTCAAGTCGATGAAATAGAAGCAAAATTTTATATCTCCCTAGGTAATTCGTCATTATAGATGGGGGATTATTATGATTTCAGATGCAGTAGCAATAATAGAATTATTCACAAAAGCCAAACACAAAATTGAAGGATGGATCACAATTTCCGCCTTATTTGATTCTGACGGCAATCGACTTGAAGGCAGTGATAAAATCGAAGTTGAGAAGATTCCGGATGGAGCCGATGCTTGGTATTATCGAGTGAAACCAGTTAAAGATTATGTTTTTGTAAGGATGCCAGTGAATGCCGGATCTGTAATCGAAGAATCAAAATCAATTGGTGCTAATGCTGATGCCACAACATTTCGTTATATTCCTGTGCCGAATGGTAATTTTCAAGGCACCAATAGGATTCGGAATTCAAAAGTTGACTTCTTCGTGATTGGCTATACTCGCAGACAGATGCTCGATTTGGTGGAGGGTAAGATCTGATGCCGCCTTCATTCTCATCATATAAGTTCAAGAAGATGGTTGGAATAGTATTCGCTATCGCAATCCTTTTGGCAATGTGGTCTGTTTTGAATCCGGCTAAGGATGAGGCCATTACAGGCGCTGTGACGGCTGTTGATGAGACTGGACAGCTTGGAGAGGCCTATGATGCCTACAAGAGCGTCCCAAATCCAAAAGCACAGGCAGAACAGGGTATCGGGGCAAGGTTATTTAAACTACTTAATGATGACCCATACAAGTTTATGGCTGTGGTGGTCATTGCAGCCGCCATACTCTTCGTTTTTGGAGTTCGTTTAAAAACGATGCGGCGATATCAGCGCGGCCTGACAAGGTGGTAAATACAAGACAAGGAGATGAGAACATGGACAAAATGGGTTCGAAAACCTGCAAAATGGCAGGTTTAGAGGCTCAAGAGAGCCAGCTAAGAACACAACACTCCGTGCTCAAAACTCATAACTCTAAACTCAATTCGCGGGTTCGAGTCCCGCAGAGTCCATACAAACGTAATGAAACGATTCAAGCGATTGATTCTGTTTCAAATGAGTTTCTCTGCGGTCCAAAAATCTCTGATTTTTGCCTACCGCAGAGTCCATTACCGCTTAGCAAATATCCACATCACAAATAACAGTATATAACATTATCTTCTCTGCGATCTCGAACGCTACTTGAGATCGAACGTGTCGACATACCAATAGGTCTCATGCGATACATCACGTATCATAGCAAGAGCACGTTCGGTACTGACACCATCTGTCATCACGCAGAACAGATATGGATTCTTTGTATAGACTATGCCGCACTCATGGACAAAATCTTCCCAGATCCCTATTTTGGTAGAATATCTGACTCCCTTCGGAAGCCCCGCAGCCACACCTTTCTTGAAGACAGTATCAGAAAGAAGCATCAGTATGAATTCAGAAGATGGCCGTTTCAGATAACTGGAATAATATAATGAACGGAATATATTAGAGAAATCTTTTGGAGAGATTGAAGCTGAGTTGCCTTGCGTGTTATTATACATATTCTTGTATGGAAGACCAAGACCGAACATGGCATCAGCATAGCTTCCGAACTCAAGCTGTCTCCGTAATGCAAGATCCGCAGTGTTGTCAGAATGATTCGCAAGGATTCCAATAAGCTCTCGGATCGTGATATCATATCCATAACCATCTTTGTACATGACACTGAACCTTGGATCGATATCTTCTTTTATTATTGTGACTTTATCTGAGAGCTTCAGCCTGCCATCTTCAACATCTCTCATGATAGCTGCCATGGTCGGAACTTTCAACAGGCTCCCAGACATGAATGCTTCTTTCTCTTTTATGCCCACCCATGCGCCAGTGCGGAGGTCCTCAAAATAGAAAGCAGACTTATTTGTGCCATACTCCGCGAAGATCTTGTTGATAGAATCCTTGAGCGGAGAATATTTAACATTTAGGCTGCTCTGTATTTCCAGGAACTGGTCGATATCCATATTCGCGATTGTTGGATCGAGGAAGGTGAATTCTGATTTTTTGATTGGCTTATGCAGATGGATAGCCAATATTGATAGAGTGATCATATTGCATATAACAAGAATCCAGATAATAGTTGTTTTCTGAAAGCTTAGTCTCACGTCTTTTCGCCCTTTTTAGAATATCCTTGTCTGTTATGTTATTGAACATATATTTAAACCATTGGATATTAAAAAATCATTTGGTATGAAAATAATTTTTTCAATGTCGTCAACAGAAAATTTTTTGTCATTTGAGCACGATAAATATGGCTGTTTTTACTCCGCAATGGTTTCTTATTGTTTTTAAACTTTTCCGCAAACATTTATTAGGAAGGTTATGTTATATAGTATATTATAGAGAGTACATTTGGGGATCCATAAACTCCATAGTCCTTTAGTCCGCAAGAAGGGAATTGTTTAGTCATGAGAGGTAACACCTTCTTGTGAGGCTCGCATGATCATAAAGTACCCATAATTTCGGGGAAATCGAAAGGCGTCTTTTTTACAAGGCGACCATTAATTGCGTGCGAGCATCCGGTGCGTGGATGGATGAGATTATGTGCTTTTTGCGAGGCACAGGATTTGCGAGAAGATGGAATGCAAGTATTCTATCATGAGTTCTGGAGTGTGTGATATGTAATTGTAGTTATGGAAATGTATTTTGGGATACTTTTTAGTATACTGGTTGTGTGCAATACTTTTATGGCCAACAACAATGTATGTGGACAACACAGAAGATAAATGATATTATGTGGACAACACAAAATATCCTTGATATTACAAAAGATTTCCTTCTTTATCCACCCCAGTATACTAAATCGGCTACAAATAGAAACTTATTTAAACTACTTTGCCTGATGTGATTATATTATAATATATCACCAAAAAAACAGAGGTGTTACGTATGGGATTGAAAAAAATTTCTAATAGAAGGAAAGGTAGCCTTAGCCTGTCCATCAATGCGATTGTTGTATTGATATTAGCAATAACGATGCTTGGACTCGGCCTAGGCTTCATGAAGAAGATGTTTGGAAGTACCACTAAACAGTTCGAAGATGTCGCCGACGGCATGAAAGAAGAGATGATAAAGAATCTCCAAGGCAGCACAGAAAGAGTTGCCATGAACAGATATGATATGAATATCAAGAAAGGCGATGAGAAAGAGATTTACTTTGCTATCAAGAATGATATTGGAACTAGTGGTGCACAAACTCAATTCAATATAGTGATTGCATGTTATGGATCTATTCAACCAATTGCTATCCCAAGGGATCAAATCACGTTCTCAACCCTACCAAGCAAATCGATTGATATGGAAGAGATTTCTGTGATGAAAGCAGTGATAAAAGCGTCATCTAATTCATTGATTACAACATATAGTTGTAAAGTCGCAGTATGTGACAGTGTTGCAGGCACTCCATTGATAGATGATGATTCAAATGGAAATCAAGGAGACGGAACAGTAAGTGGGTGTGGCACAAGTGCTCCATACGCACAAAAAGATTTCTTCATCAATGTTAAATCTAGTTAATGAGGTGTAGATAATGATAAGAAGAAAAGGAAGCTTAAACCTTTCCATCAATGCGATTGTTGTATTAATCTTGGCAATCACCATGTTAGGTTTGGGATTGGGATTCATGAAAAAGATGTTCGGTGCGACGACAGATCAATTCACAGATGTCGCTGACCAGATGAAAGAACAACTCATGGATGATCTGAAAGGATCAAGTGAAAGACTTGCACTTAACAAAGTCGACATGAACGTCAAAAAAGGGACAGATAAAGAGATTTATTTCGCAATAAGAAACGATGAAGTGACTACGAGTTCACTCGATGTTTGTTCGTGTATAACACCAGTCACAGTAGATACAGTTTCGGGCCCTGTACAAGCCTGTGATAAGGATGGATCAAGCACCACCACCAATGATAGAGTATATGGCACTGATTGCACAGGTAAAACATCTTCACCAAGTTGTTTAGCAATGGGTAGTCCCACGTATTGTAAATGGGGACCAGCACCACCAAGTTTGACAAATAAAGTATTCTACATTGGAATGAAATGTTATAATGCGATTGGAAGTGCAAGCGTAGCTATGACTGCACCACCAACATTTGTAACCCTCCCAAGTAAAACAGTCGAAGCAGATGGTATTGCGGTGTTAAAAGCAGTTGCAACTGTCCCATCAACAGCAATATTAACAACATACACATGTAAATTAGCTGTCTGTAATGATGGAAACGCTCCAGTTATTGCGATGACAACTGGTGTAGCAACATGCGGTGCAAGCGGAACACCATACGAAGATAAGGACTTTTACATCAACGTTGTGAGTGGCTAGTTAAAATCTAAGAGGTGAAATATAACAATGGCAGAGAAAAAAGTGGTAAAGAGGCCCATGGTCGGGCATCATGAGATAGGGCCGTCGGGCAAGAAGCTATTGCACAGGCACGAGGAATTCGACATCATGAAGATGGTGCTTGATAAGTTCCTGTGGCTCGGCGTGCTAGTGATCGGCTATGGATTGTTCAAGTTCTATGAAAGTATTGTGGATTCGACAATGAGAAGCGTAACGATCTTCGTGACAGGCGGTATCATGCTTGTACTGTTCGCGATACTTCTCAAGAAAGAGTACGAGATCGTCGGGTAGTTGACCCGAATTTTTTTCTTCTTATTCTTTTCGGATAAAAAACGAGATCACATAATATAGCCAGATATTTTCTGGACCCCACAAGAATTCTTCCGAAAACCAAGCATCACATTATATTAGACACCTAAGCATATCTCTTACCGAAACACATAAATACATAAATGTCTTTTTTGTCATAAAATATGACAAAAGTGACATAAAATGATGACCAAGACACAGGTAAAGATAATGCAGATGCTCACCGCGAACATCACAGGAAGCTTCAGTCTCACAGACATAAGCAGACAACTCAAATTGCAATACCAGGCAGCACACAGGGCGATAAAACCCCTTGTGAAAGATAGATACATCGCAGCAGACAACAAACGGTATTCATTGAACTACAAGATGCACCATCAAGAACTAGCCTATGTTGAATCCTTACGAAGCAAAGAGCTACTTCAAAAACCAAGAAACAGCACCCTCTCATTATTCATCGCAGACACAATAAAAAGGATAAAAGAAGACAATTTCATCCTTATCGTATTCGGCTCGACTGTCACTGAAAATAAACCCAGAGACACTGACATCCTATTGATCGTCGATGATATCCATAAAACTGAAACACTAGAGAAACAATTGGGTGTGATCGCGAATATGTTCATCCTGAAGTTCGATATCCATGTGATATCGCATGAAAGCGTCTATGATATGCTGAGAGACAGAGGCGAGACAAATCTCATCAACGAAGTGCTTGACAAGCACATAATCACTTACGGCGCTGAAACATTCTACCGTCTTCTTGCAAAAGGCAGGCCCTACAAAAATGCTGGATGACAAAAAACTAAAGGAAATTGAAAGGCGAACAAGAAAATTCATGTCAGAAGGTTCTATCAAGACAAACCAAAGAAAAGAGCATGTCGATTTCTTTCTTACAAATGCCCATAATTCCATCGCGACTGCACAAGCGCTCTATGACCTTTCGACCAACAATGATTTCCAGATGTACACTGGGCATATCGGGCTCAACAGTTTCCTTTGGGTCGTCAATGCTGGATATTATGCGATGTTCTACATGACTAGGGCTCTTCTTGCAAGCGAAGGGATAAAGATAATCGCAGACAAGTCAGTCCATTCACTTACATTTGATGCATTAGTCAATTTCTTCTATCTGAACAACAAATTGAAGAAGAGATTGATCGAATCATTCATAGATGCACAGGAAGATGCTTCAGAGATACTGGGCCAGGAGATGGCAGATGATTTAGTCAGGCAATTCTACTGGGAGAAGAAGAAACGTGCTTCGCTGACATATGAAACCGGGGAACTTGCGATACAAAGCAAAGCTTTGACTTCGCTCACAAGAGCGAAAGCATTCAACCAGGAATTGAGGAAGATCATGGGTCACGTATCCTTGTGATCGGTTATGGACTATACAAGTTCTATGAGAGCATCATGGATTCGACGATAAGGAGCATCACGATATTTGTATCAGGCGGCATCCTGCTTGTCATCTTCGCGATACTTCTCAAGAAAGAATATGAGATCGTCGGGTAGTTGACCCGAATTTTTTTCTATTTCTTCTTATTCTTTTCGGATAAAAAACGAGATCACATAATATAGCCAGATATTTTCTGGACCCCACTAGAATTCTTCCGAAAATCAAGCATCACGTTATTTTAGGCACTTGTGACTACCCTAATTAAAACAAAAGATTATTATACCTGCGGTTATTAATTTGACCAGATGGTCAATAAAATAACCAGGTGATGATATGGATAAGATGTTCAAGAACAACACATACCGGATATTAGAACTTTTCATCGAACATCCGCTTAAAGACTTTTCTGTTCGGGGAATCGCACGGGATCTAAGACTGAGCCATGCGACGGTTCTGAGATACATAGCTGGACTGCTAAGATCAGGTTTCATTAAGAAGAAAGAAGAGACACTCTATCCGACATATTTCGCAAATACAGAGAATCAAAAATACAAATTCTATAAAAAAAATCATTTGATATACAAACTGATGGATTCAGGCGTCATCGAACATATACAAAAAGAGACCCTACCATCTTCAATGATACTATTCGGAAGCGGAGCAAAAGGCACATTTACAGAAGAGAGCGATATTGATATCTTTGTAGAAGCCAAAGAAACAAAACTAAATCTAGCAAAATATGAGAAAAAACTAGGCAAAAAGATCAACATCCTGTTCGAGAAGAGCATAAATGAACTCTCAAAAGAACTACGAAATAACATAATCAATGGCTGCTTGCTTCAAGGATACATACGGATCAAAGGGGGAAAAAATGAATTGGAAAGAATGCGTTGAACAAGGAATCATCACAAAACAACAACCAGATATAGAAAGATCAAAACAGATGCAAAAGATGGCAGATCTTCGCCTTGAATTCTGGGATAGAAAACTAGAAGATAGATATATAACATTCAAAATAGAGGCCTATTATGAGATCATCAAAGAACTTATGCTATCTCACCTTTATGGAAAAGGCTATAACTGCACAAATCATCTTTGTCTCATCGCCTACTTAAAAGAGAGAATCCAAGACTTCGATTTTGAGATCCAGAAGATCGATGAACTAAGAAAAGTCAGAAATGAGATAAATTACAGGGGACTTACAATCAAAAAAGATTATCTCGAAAGAAATGAACCGGAGTTCAAGAACATAATAAAACGATTGAAGATCGGATGCTGACAATCTTGGCAAGTATTCGCGATACTTCTCAAGAAAGAGTACGAGATCGTCGGGTAGTTGACCCTGATTTTTTTCTAGTTCTTCTGTTTCTTTTCGGATAAAAAACGAGATCACATAATATAACCAGATATTTTCTGGACCCCACAAGATTCTTTCCGAAAATACATCATCTAGTTATTTTAGACACCAACAATTACCATCACCCATGACAGAGATCATTTGCGAAACAAATAAATATAGTATGAACTTATACCATGGCATAAACCCATATAACCGAGGTAATACCATGGCAAAAAGAATAATCCACTACCCAAGATTAGACACCATATTACAGGTAGAGAAGACGATCAAAAAAGCGAAAGATCCCCTCTCAAAGAACGAATTAGACAGAAGGCTGCCAAAGCAGATAATGCGCCCCACCCTCAATGTCATCCTAGACTACCTCTCAGAGAGCGGCAAGATTGCCACCCTAAAAGAAGGAATCATATGGATCCACATCGATGATGCAAGCAAGAGACTTAAAGATGCGATCAAAAAAGGGACAAGGGTATCATGAATGGAAGTCCAGATCATATTCAGCGAAGAAGCATATGTCGACTATGAGAGATTAGACGAGCAAGTTGCAAATAATCTAAATTCACCAAAAAAACCAACATACAAACAACTTCTGAAATCTATTGATCTGATAATGAAAAAACTGAAAGACAAACC
>Ga0210009_1002308_pt1 | contig 14235 bp, 12 predicted proteins | sample CryGeyCG2114_065_FD_185457 | JGI IMG/M metagenome (GOLD analysis project Ga0210009, IMG submission 185457) | Groundwater microbial communities from aquifer - Crystal Geyser CG12_big_fil_rev_8/21/14_0.65 (SPAdes) (version 2) | ecosystem: Environmental > Aquatic > Deep subsurface > Groundwater ... | reverse complement strand
CGCTCGCCTCGCCCGGCCGCGACATCAAGTTCGACATGCAACGCTGCGAAGGCTATCGCAACTTCTGCAACAAACTGTGGAACGCCACGCGCTTCGTGCTGATGAACTGCGACGGCAAGGATGTCGGTCTCGACGAGAGTCTGCCGCTGGAATTTTCCGCCGCCGACAAATGGATGGGCAGCATTCTGCAACAGGCCGAAGCCGAGATGGCGACACACTTCGTCGACTACCGCTTCGACATGGCTGCGCGTGCGGTGTACGAACTGGTGTGGAACACTTACTGCGACTGGTATGTGGAACTGGCCAAGGTGCAGATGGCTGACCCCGATCTAGCTAAACAACGCGCCACGCGCCGCACCCTGGTGCGCGTGCTGGAAACCATCCTGCGCCTGGCACACCCGATCATCCCGTTCATCACCGAAGAGCTGTGGCAATCCGTCGCACCAATGGCGAACAAGTCCGGCGGCAGCATCATGCTGCAAGCCTATCCCAAGGCCGATGCAAGCAAGATCGATACAACCGCTATCGCGCAAATCGCATTGCTGCAGGAACTCATCACTGCCTGCCGCAGCCTGCGCAGCGAGATGAATTTATCCCCCGCCGCAAGGGTGCCGCTGATTGCGGCAGGTAATGCAACGGTGTTGAACGCACTCGCCCCCTACATCAGCAGTCTCGGAAAATTGAGCGAAGTGCAAGTCGTGGCTGAATTGCCGGAAGGCGATGCACCGGTGTCCATCGTCGGCAACTTCAAGCTGATGCTGAAGGTGGAGATCGACGTGACGGCCGAACGCGAGCGTTTGGACAAGGAAATCACGCGCCTTTCCAACGAGATCACCAAGGCGCAAGCCAAGCTCGGTAACGAGAGCTTCGTCGCGCGCGCCCCGGCGGCGGTGGTAGAACAGGAAAAGAAACGGCTGGAAGAGTTCAATACGACGCTGGTGCAGTTACACGCGCAGCGCAAAAAACTGGGGTGAACCCTTCAGGCATTAAGCGAAAATCAGTCCACGAAGGGCACGAACACATTCAGATGTGAATTAGTTTTTTTCGTGAATTTGCGAGCTTTCGCCTTGGGGCGAAATGCCTGCTTGCCCCGCTTCGTGTCTTTCGTGGACTATGGCTTTTGCTTTAACTGCGGCGGCGGATCAGGAAGATGAATTCGCCGTTCTGCTCGGTCGAAGACAGCAATTCATTGCCGGTCTTGCCGCAAAAATCCATAAAGTCCCTGGGCGAGCCCTTGTCGGTCGCCACGACTTGCAGCACCTGACCGGCAATCATCCCCGCCAGCGATTTCTTGGCACGCAAAATGGGCAGCGGGCAAGCCAGTTTGCGTACATCCAGTTCCACATCGAATACGGTCTCACTCATGCCTCGAGCTCCCCGCCGGCGTGGTACCAAGCCGTAATGCCGCCCTGCAAATTGAAGGCGTTGGTATGCCCTTGCGCTGCGGCAAAGGCGGCTGCATGGGCGGAGCGTCCGCCCATCTGGCAATAGAATACGGTCGGTTTATTTGTATCCAGCTCATGTAGTCGCAGCGGCAATAGAGGCAAAGGTAAACTGCTTGCACCCTTGATGCGGCCCCGCGCGATTTCGGCATCAGTGCGCACCTCCGACACGTTACTGGCGCAGCCAGCCGTTTGCGGGAGGAGGTGCGATGCGGTTATTCCCGCTCCCGTCGCTTTCGCGCACCGTGTCATAACCGCACCTCCGACACGTTACTGGCGCAGCCAGCCGTTTGCGGGAGGAGGTGCGATGCGGTTATTCCCGCACCAGCAGGCTCCGCCTCACCGTGTCGTGCCCGTACATCCACCAGTTGCACCTGCCCTGCGGCAAGGAGTTGCGGCAATTCGCTTACGCTGATGTTCCTGAATTCATTCACTGCTCACTCCACTTCATTCAATCAGGACTCATCCTGATGGTCAATCAGTAATCGGGAAATGCGGGTGTTGGCCACCGCCAGGCGCTTGACCAGCAAATGCAGGAACGCCTCGCCGAACTGGTAACGGCAATTGGCCGATGCCAGCGCCAGCACCGCCGGATCAATCTCGATCAACTTGATGTTTGTTTTGGCAAACACATCGGTCGTGCGTTTGGCATCCTTGCCGGTGAGATGCGCCATTTCCCCAAAGCAGTCCCCTTTATGCAGCAGACTCAACAACCGCCCCTGCTTCACCACACGTACCGAGCCGGTGGCGATGATGTAGAAAGTGTCACCAATTTCACCTTCACGCAATATCTGCTCATCCTTTTGTACTTTGCGCCATTCAGTGATGCGCAACACTTCCCACAACTCAACATCGCTGAAATCAGAGAAGAACGGCAAGGCGCGGACGGTATCGAACTTCTCGGTATCGTATATCTGCTCCTGTTGCGGCACGTCAGTGCTGATGAACGCGACCAGATCGCGCGCGATTTCATCCCAGCTCTGATAGCGCTGCGCCGTATCCTTGCACATTGAACGCTGCACGATGGCATCCAGCGCAGGCGGAATCTCGGGGCGATAGTTGCTTGGCGGCGGCGGCTCCGTGTTCATGATCTGATAGATCATGCTGTAGTTGTTGGCCGCCTCGAACGGCAGCCTCCCTGTCAGCATGCGATACATCGTCACGCCCAGTGAATAGATGTCGGTCTGGTGCGTCAGTGTTTGTTCCCTGATCTGCTCCGGCGACATATAGGCCGGTGACCCCACCCCGCTCACCTGCGTGGTCTGCTGGTTTTCCAGGAATGCCGCACCGAAATCCGATATTTTGATGTCGCTCTCCCCGCGCAACAGGATGTTCGCCGGTTTGATGTCGCGGTGGATCACGCCCTGGTATTGCGCGTATTCGAGCGCCTTGCAACACTTGTAGATGATTTCGGCGATGCGCCCGAGTGGCAGCAAATGATCGACCTCGGCATATTTTTCCAGCGTCTCGCCTTCGACATATTCCATCACCATGTAATTCACATCACCATCTATGACCGCGTCGTAAATTTTCACGATGTGGGGATGCGACAATTTACCGGCCAGCGATGCCTCGGTCAGCAACAATTTCCTGAAAGCCTTGGTGCTGGTGCCATGCTGAAATACCCTGACATTGAATACTTTAAGCGCAACCTGCTGTTGATTGAATGGGTCGAGCGCCAGGAACACGGTGCTGGTCGCACCGCGTCCGATCTCCTTTACGAGCTGATATTTACCGATGGATTCCATGCTGGCCATTGCGCTGACGGATGCGCATTCTCCAGTTTTGGCACGTTCCTGTCCAGCACGGGGAACCTCTCGGGCGCGGTGCTATCATAGAACTCATGCGAAAAATTATTGTTTCCGTGCTACTTCTGTTTCCCCTGCATCTTGCGGCGGATGGTCTGCCCGATCTGGGCGACGAGTCGCAAACCATGGTATCGCCGCAGATGGAACGCCAGATCGGCGAGCAGAGCATATTGCAGATCCGTGCCAGTGACAGCTATCTGGACGACCCCGAACTGACCGCCTATCTCAACCGGCTCGGACAGCGCCTGGTCGCCAACAGCAGCGAGCCCGGACAGTCGTTCGAATTCTTCGTGCTGGATGACAGCGCCATCAACGCCTTTGCCTTACCCGGCGGTTTTATCGGCGTTAATACCGGACTGATCCTGCTGGCGCAAAGCGAATCCGAGCTGGCCTCGGTGTTGGGCCATGAAATCTCGCACGTCACCCAACACCATCTGGCGCGCATGGTGTCCGGCCAGAAGTATGACTCCCTCGCCGCCATGGCCACCGTTGCTGTCGCCATCCTCGCAGCACGCAACAACCCGCAGGCGGCGCAGGCAGGTATCATCGGTGCCCAAGGCGGGCTGGTCCAACGCCAGCTCGATTTTACGCGCGAGCATGAAAAGGAGGCCGACCGCATCGGTCTCGGTATCTTGCAGCGATCCGGCTTCGACCCCTATGCCATGCCCAGCTTTTTCGAACGCCTGCAAAAAGCCACCCAGCTGGTCGAAGGCAACGCCCCGAGTTATTTGCGCACTCACCCGCTCACCACCGAACGGGTTGCCGACGTGGGTAATCGCGTGCAGCAAATTCCATTCAAACTGGTGGCGGATAGTCTTGATTTTCAGCTGATGCGCGCGCGCATCATCGCCGCACAAAAGACGCCACAAGAGGCAATCGAATATTTCCAGTCTGCACTGGGCGACAAGAAATACGGCAATCCGCTGGCCCACCGTTACGGGCTGGTGCTCGCCCTGTTGCGCGCCAAGCAGAATTCTCGTGCCGCGCAGGAATTTGCCACGCTCTACCGTGCCGCGCCGCCAAACGCCACCCTCACCACGCTGGACGGCACAATCCAGCAAACAGATGGACAGGGCCAGAAGACCCTCGATTTCTATCGCGATGCCCTCAAGCAGTACCCGACCCATCTGGCGCTGATTTTCGACTACGTCAGTGTACTGTTAAATCAGCATCACTATGCCGAAGCGCTGGACCTGCTGGACAAGGAAATCGCGCGCGACGGCAACAACGCCAAACTCTATGAACTACAGGCACGGGCCTACACCGCGCTGGGACGACATCAGGAGGCACACCATGTACTGGCTTACTTCCAGATTTTGCACGGCAATTTGCGCGGTGCGATTGAGCAACTGGAACTGGCGAAACTGGCCGGGAATGATTATTACCAGCTCTCCACGATCGAAACGGAACTCAAACAGTACCGGGAAATCCTGGATGCCCAGCGCAAGCGCAGATAAGTGAATGTGCCGAGCTTCATGCGTCGGCTTGTGTCCGTGTCATTCCCTGCAGCAATCGCCTCACCGGGGTTGGTATTGCGGCCCCTGACGCCTCCGTCATATCCAGCCAAACACTGCCCGGTTGCGCGGCACGCTGAGGTTTATGTGCAAGCTCCAACCTCAACGGGGTGATGTGCAGCTTGAAGTGCGTGAAGGTGTGAACAAATGTCTTCAGCCTTTCTCCCGCACTCGCTTCCATTCCGTTGCGCACGAACCATTCCTTGGCGGCCATTTCAGTATCAAATTGGGGTGGACACCATAACCCGCCCCAGATACCGTTGCCGGTGCGCTTTTCCAGCAGAATGTCATTGCCATGTATGAGCAGCAGGAAGGTGGCGTGTCTTTCCGGCACGTTTTTCTTCGGCCGCGGCGTGGGCAGTTCGGCGGTGCGCCCGGTCTGTAGCGCGACGCAGTCGGCTTGCACAGGGCAAGCTGCGCATTTGGGGCGGCGGCGGATGCATACCGTGGCACCTATGTCCATCAACGCCTGGGTGTAGAGGGCAACATCCTGCTGCGGCAACAAAGCTTCGGCTTGTTGCCAAAGCTTTTTTTCCACTTCCCGTTTCCCTGCCCAACCTTCAATGCCACAGTAACGCGCCAGCACCCGCTTGACGTTGCCGTCCAGAATGGCGCGAGTTTCGTGGTAAGCCAATGCGCAGATAGCTGCTGCGGTGGAGCGTCCTATTCCAGGCAACGCAAGAATGTCCGCAAACTGGCGGGGAAACTCTTCCTGATGCCGCGCAACAATGATCTGGGCGGCACGGTGCAGATTGCGCCCTCGGGCGTAGTAGCCGAGACCGCTCCAGTGCGCGAGCACCTGCTCCTCGCTGGCTACAGCCAGCATAGCAATGTCTGGAAAGGAATTAACAAAGCGCTGGTAGTACGGAATGACGGTGGCAACCTGCGTCTGTTGCAGCATGATCTCGGACAACCAGATGCGATAGGCGTCCTGCCTCTGCCACGGCAGATCGTGTCTTCCATGCGCGCGTTGCCAGGCAATCAGGCGAGTAGCGAAACTCATATCATCTGGCGGGGCAAGTTATATACAAGGCCGGCTCACAGGCGCTTATTTGAATAAGCCCTTTAGTCCCTTTTTCAATTCATTCTGCAGCCTGGACTTGGCCTTCTCTTTCAGCACTTCTTTTTTCTCGTCGATCTTTTGTTTCGCCATATCCGTCAACAGCGCGCCATAGTCCACCCTGATCTTGAGCGCATCGAATGGACCGCTGATACTCACCGGCAGCGTCGCGGTTCCGCCCTGATCGGTCTTGGCAAAGATGGCCTTCGCGGTGTAATTCATGCTGTCACGCCCGATGTCGATATCGCCGCTCCCCGTCAGCCGCAAAACAGTGGACTTCACGACAAGATCCTCGTTATGCGCCACACCGTTTGTCACGCTGAAATTGGCTTTGAATTCGCTGAAGAGGGTTTTTTCGTTCTGATTCACACCCATCGTTTCGAGACGACTGTCTTTATACAAGCGTTGAATTCCCTGCACCAATTTGGCGAGGTTGATCCCCTTGATCGCACCATCCGCCAGATTGACCGACACCTTGCCCTGCAACGATTGCTTGAGTGCACTGACGGTCAGGCCGTTTGCCTTTAACGCAATGCCGACGTCCCCCCTACCTTCAGCGATCTCCTTATCCAGCACATCCTTCAGCAAAGGCGCAATATCGACACCGGTCAGACGCTGATCCACCGTAAAGGTCGAGGCATTCGCATCAATCACGACCTTTCCCGCCATGTTGCCCTGATACAGATTAGCGGAGAATGGTGTTACGGTGGCAATGCCATCTTTGGCTTTGATATCCACCCTTAATTTGCTGACATTGATATTGGCGGCCTTCAGCGATCCGAGACGGATGCTCCCCTCCATGTTCAAAGACTTCAGGAAAGAAAGATCGAACGGCTGTTCTGCTGTCGATTTTGGCTTTGTTTCACTCTTGGCTGCACTTTTCGGCAAATAGGGATCGGCATCAAACTGATCGATCTCAAGGTCGTAGCGGATGCGTGGTACTTTGAAACTGTTTACTGCCGCCTTGGCTTTGATCTGGCTTTGCAGCAGTTTCCCTGCAAAATTTCCCTGCACACTTTCACGCTTCAGATCTGCCTGAATCCCCCCCTTCAATTCGCCCTTCAAACTACTCCCGGGCAGTTGATCGCCAATTGCGTTCAACGCGATTTTTATGTCAGGCAGGTTGTATTGCTGCGTTTCAAGATTGCCGTTCGCAGTCGCCTCGACCTTCAGATCGTAGGCCCGGGTGGGCTGTTTGAGCACCACTTTCAATGACAGTCCGTTTAGTTTGAATTTCTCCAGGTTGCTTTCCACCGAAGATAAGGACAGCGCCGCGTCAAGCTTGCCGAATGCGCCGTTCAGTTTACCGTTTAGTACAAGCCCGGAACCTGAAAGCTCATTTTTCAGCAGCGATGCCGCCGGCAGTTCCAGGCGAACCTCGAATGGCTCCAAACCTTTGCTTCCGCTTGCGGCAAGGGTGAGCTTTTGGGCTGAAAATGCTTGTGTGGCCAACTGTATCTCAACGTCGCCCCCTGCCTTCAGCGCAAGATCCGTTATGTCGAGTGCGTTGCCATTTACTTGCAGATCCAGTCCCCGCAATTGATACCTGTTTTGTTCCAGGTCAAATAGCAACGTCCCTTTGAGTCGGGTACCGACATCCAGCTTCGGTTGACTGAGTTGAATATGCGCGGTGAAATCGATATTGCTTGGCACTGCATTGGCGATACGGCCAGTCGTGAGACTCATGTTTGAAACACGATATTGCGTCCCGGCTCCTTCATCACGATAGATCAACTCCGTGTTGTCGATCCTGACTGCTGCCACGGCAAATTTGACGGGTGCATTCGCCTGCGATGTCGCGGCGGGACCTTCAGATGCGGACTTCTTGCCCATCAAATCGTCCAGATTGAGTGTACCGTTTTTGTACTTGATGACACGCAGCCTGACCCCGCTCAGCGCAACCTGATCGATCACCACCTGTTTCGCCAACAAAGGCCATAGCGCCAGCGAGACATTCGCGCTTTCTATCGAAGTGAATTCCTGCTCACTCTGAAACTCGGAAAGAGAAACTGCGCCAAGATGTGCGCCAATTCCGGGAAAAAAAGTGAGTTTGATATCCCCATCCAATTTGAGCGTGCGTTGCGTGGCATCCTTCACCGCTTGCATGATTTCCGGCTTGTACGCATTGGGATCAAACGTCAACACGACATAAGCCAACGCACCCGAGACGAGCAAGACCAATCCACCAAGCAACCACAAGCCATATTTCAGATACGTATTCATGTCGGCATCCATTTCAAACGTTGCTGGATTATAGACGAGTGAGAACCAATGCCCAGCGCTTCGGTTTCGACTTGTCACTTTATTCAAGCGGGTCGCATTTCAAACGATTGTGCAGCATTTTTTTGTAAAATTTTGCAGGGGGGTTCATCGGGTTGGGTGTTGAGTGCTGCGCACACCCGACCTTACTGGTCTCACTGACCAGAATGCGCAGCACCTCACCGGCGCCATCGAACCCCTGGCAAAGCAGCGCCGCCTCCGGCAAGTTATTTTCTATACGCGTTGCCATTTTTTGCTCCGCCGAAGTTGTTGGTAAAACAACCCCGGGAAAGCGGTATCCACGCGAAGCTCGGCACGGAAACCTCGGAAGCCGTTTGCCGCGAAACGGAAGCGGCGTTCCGCAGCGGACAGTTTGAAGCGAGTATGCTGTCCTGGATACTTGCCGTGGGCGAAACATCTGGCACGCCACTTTCCGGCGCGCAGCGGCAAACCCGATGAAGTGCCGGATCGTCCGGTGGTGTTGCAGTGAAACGGGGCGCAATACTTTTTGCTGTGTTTTAACCGATGTTAATGTGGAGGGATAGATCATGCCAATCGGAGAAATCTGCAACCGCGAAATAATTATCGTGCAGCGTGACACCACGGTTCATGAGGCCGCCCGGCTGATGCGCCAGCATCATGTCGGCACGCTGGTGGTGGTCGAGGAGGTGTCCGGCAAACGCAAGCCGGCGGGCCTGGTTACCGACCGCGATCTGGTTGTCGAGGTGCTGGCGACACAGCTCGATGCCGCGGCGATCACCGTGGGCGACATCATGCTGCCGGAATTGGTAACCATTCCGGAGAGCAGCGGCGTGTTCGAGGCCATCCAGTTCATGCGTACCAAGGCGGTGCGGCGGCTGCCAGTGGTGGATGGGCAGGATGCGCTGATTGGCATTGTGGCGCTGGATGATTTGCTGGCGTTGCTGGCCGAGGAGTTAAGCGAACTTTCCGCGCTGGTCTCGCGTGAACAGGACAAAGAGTTGCACGGCCGGCGTTGAGGCGGCGGATCAGCGCGGCTTGCTGCCATGCGCCCGACTTTTCACCCCACTCTGGTCAACGGTGCGGCGGGAGACCCCGCGCTGTTTATCGACTGCCTGTTCGAGCATCGCGCCCTGTTGTTCGATCTGGGCGACATTCGGGCACTGCCCCCGCGCAAACTGTTGCGCATCAGCCATGTGTTTGTCAGCCATGCCCATATGGATCATTTCATCGGCTTCGACTGGCTGCTGCGCATCCTGCTGGGGCGGGAAAAGGATTTGCATCTATTCGGCCCGCCCGGTTTCCTTGCGCAGGTCGAGCACAAGCTGCGCGCCTACACCTGGAATCTGGTGCATAACTATATTTCCGACTTCACGTTGCACGTCACCGAACTGGATGGCAAAGGGGCAGGGCGACGCGCCAGCTTCCACTGTCGCAGTGCGTTCCGCCGTGAAGATGAAATACATGTAGTCTGTCCCGAAAATGTTTTGTTGCGCGAGCCGGCCATGCAGGTGCGCTGTACCCTGCTTGATCATGGCGGGATCCCTTGCCTGGCCTATGCGCTGGAGGAGCAGGCGCACGTCAATGTGTGGAAGAACCGCCTGCACGAGCTCGGCCTGCCGGTGGGCGCATGGCTGCGCGACCTGAAGCAGGGGGTGTTGCGCAACGAACCGGACCAGTGGCAGATACGCGTGGCCTGGCGTGAGGATGGTGCAGAGCAGGAACGGCTGGTGTCGCTGGCCGAATTGAAGTCAGCGCTGCGCATCGTGCCGGGCCAGAAAATCGCCTACGTCACCGATGTCGCATGGCATGAGGACAACGCGGCGCGTATTGTCGACCTGGCACGCAAGGCCGACCTGCTATATATCGAGGCGACTTTCATGGAGCGCGACGCCGAACACGGGCGGCGCAAGTTCCACCTGACCGCGCGCCAGGCAGGTGAGATCGCCCGTGAAGCGAATGTCGGCTGCGTCATTCCGCTGCATTTCTCGCCGCGTTATGTGGGTGAGGAGAAAGCTCTGCTGCGTGCCGAAGTGGTGGCGGCATTCGGCGGCAAGGTGCTTTGAGTACTTCCGAACCTAAGCCGGACAAGCCGGAACCAAAAAACTTTCACGCGGAGGCGTGGAGAAATGCACACCCTACGGTTAATGAATTTTTGGATGCGAAATGACCGTCACTGCACATTGGGAGCACTTCCCCCATCAAGCCGATGTCGGCGTGCGCGGCCTGGGCGCGACGCTGGAGCAGGCTTTTGAGCAGGCCGCGTTGGCGCTGACCGCGGTGATCACCGACGTGGCGGCCGTGGCGCCCAGGGAGATGCTCCGGCTTTCCTGCGATGCGCCCGATGCCGAGTTGCTGCTGGTGGATTGGCTGAACCTGTTGATCTACGAGATGGCGACGCGCAATATGTTGTTCAGCCGTTTCGAAGTGCATGTGGAAGGGAACCGGCTCACCGCGCAGGCGTGGGGGGAAGCGCTGGACGTGGCACGCCATCACCCTGCCGTCGAAATAAAGGGCGCGACCTATACGGCGTTAAAGGTTGCGCAACAACCGGATGGAGGCTGGCTCGCCCAGTGCGTCGTAGATGTGTAGTCTTTTAGATTAAATTTCTTAGTTGAACCACGAAGAACACGAAGGACGCGAAGAGAAACAGCCTGTTACGTTCGGGAACGTGGATCACCTTGCCGGTTAGAGCGCAATATCATGCAACACCATGAAGTATCTTCGTGATCTCTGTGTTCTTCGTTGTGAAGTGAGTTTTTAATTTCGGAGAAACGCATGGACCTCGCACTGTTTGAACGCAAATCCGAATTCGAATGGCACATCCGGCCGTTCGGCAAAATGCGCGTGCCCGGCGTGATCTTCGCCAGCGAAATTTTGCTGCGCGAGATGGATGTCAAGGTGTATGAGCAGGTCACGAATGTCGCGATGCTGCCGGGCATCGTCAACGCCTCCTTCGCGATGCCGGACGCCCACTGGGGCTACGGCTTCACGATCGGCGGCGTGGCGGCGTTTGATGCCGACGCGGGCGGCGTGGTGTCGGCGGGCGGCGTGGGTTTCGACATTTCCTGCGGCGTGCGCACGCTGCTGACCGGCCTGCATGGCGAAGACATTGACAGGGTGAAAATGCGGCTCGCGGATGCGCTGTATCACACCATCCCCGCCGGCATGGGCAGCACCGGCACAATCCGGCTGGATGCCGCAGAGATGGACAGGATGCTGCACGGCGGCGCGCGCTGGGCGGTGGAGCGCGGCTTCGGCACGGCGGCCGACCTGGAACGCATCGAGGAGGGCGGCTGCATGCGCGGCGCCGACCCTAATCAGGTTTCCGAGCAGGCCAAGAAGCGCCAGCGCGACGAGATGGGCACGCTCGGCTCCGGCAACCATTATCTCGAAATCCAGCAGGTGACCGACGTGTATGCGCCGGAAATCGCCGCAGCGTTCGGCGTGAAAGCAGGCGATATCGTGGTCAGCATCCATTGCGGTTCGCGCGGGCTCGGCCACCAGATCGGTACCGAATTCCTGAAGCGCATGGTGCTGGCCGCTCCCGGTTACGGCATCGCACTGCCCGACCGCGAACTGGCCTGCGCGCCGATCGCTTCGCCGCTGGGGCAGGAGTATCTCGGCGCGATGCGCGCGGCGATCAATTGCGCGCTGGCCAACCGCCAGATACTCACCCACCTCACGCGCCAGGTATTTTTACAGGTGCTGCCGCAGGCGCGCTTGCCGCTGCTGTATGACGTGTCGCACAACACCTGCAAGGTGGAGGAACACAAGGTGGACGGGCGGACAAAAAAACTTTACGTGCATCGCAAGGGCGCCACGCGCGCCTTCGGCCCGGGGCATCCCGATCTGCCCCGTGAGTTAAGGGAAGCAGGACAGCCGGTGCTGATCGGCGGCAGCATGGGCACCTCCTCATACATTCTGGCCGGGACGATGCAGGGCATGCAGATCGCCTTCGGCTCCGCCTGCCACGGCGCGGGACGCGCGATAAGCCGCCATCAAGCGCTGCGTAACTGGAACGGGCGGCACGTCGTGGACGATCTGGAAGGACATGGCATCCTGATCCGCAGCCCCTCGATGCGCGGGGTTGCAGAAGAAGCGCCGGGCGCGTACAAGGATGTCAGCGCGGTGGTTGATGCGGCCGACCATGCCGGATTGGCACGCAAGGTGGCGCGTGTGGTACCGCTGATCTGCATCAAAGGGTAGGGTGAGCACCTTGAACCCGGATCGTCCATTGGACATTTCCGTCGAAACAGTCCATGTATGACAGGATAAATCAGCGTTCCCCCGCAATGATCATTGCGGATACAGGAGTGATAGAGGCGAATCCCAAACGAGTATGTGCATTGCCATACGCAAGGCGCCAATAAGAAAAAGGACCCTCGCGGGTCCTTTTTCATGCTTCGTGTTGCAGATTTAATCGTCGCGGTGATTGTTACTGCTACGGCCTGGGTTGCCCGGTTTGTAGTCATCGTCCTCATCGTGCTCATCGTTCGAGCCCCAAGGGTTGTTGTTCGAGTTGCCCGGATCGCAGTCCTCTCCCCCATTACCTACGCCCTGGTTGCATTTTTTGTGATCTTTATCATGGCCATTGTGATGTCCATTATCATGACCATCGTCATCACCATCGTGATGTCCATTGCCGCAGTTATTGCCATTCCCATTGCCGCCACCGGGGACCGGCAGCACATCGCAGCCGATGACGCTGGTTCCTGTCATCGTCACGGCTGTTTTCGCCAACGCCCGACCAACCAGACTTGAGCCAACACCGGTAAAGGTGACGGCCGATCCTGCGAGAATATTTCCAAGGAACTGCGTAGCGTCGAGTGACACTTCGGTGCCTGTCTGCCAGTACACGTTACATGCCCGTCCGCCGCCCGCCATGACCACCGAGCCTCCAATGGGCGTGAGGGAGGTCGCGGCTTTGAAGACCCAGATCCCGTTCGAGGGTCCGTTGAGTGTCAACTTGCTCGTCAACAGTCCAACTCCGCTGATGCAGTAGACGCCCGGCGCAAGAGTCATCCCGCCGAGGTTCCCGCTAAGATTGTGCGTCGGGTCGCTGGACGGGCATACATTACCGTCAATCGCGGCATTACTCGCAAGCTTAGTGTACGCCGTGAGGAAGTTACTGTAAGCCGCGCTGGCGACGGCGTCACCCGCGTGAACCGCCCCGGCGATGGTGCATGTCGCAGTTGGGATGACCGTCACGAGCGAACCCACAGCACCAGTGATAGTCGAGTCGGTACAGGTAACCCCTGCGCCGCCCAGGACCGAGAATCCCGCCGCCGTACCCATATCTGGTGCGGTTGCAGCCCATGCCCCCATCGGGGCTGCGGCAAGTAACACGGCCAGTGCGATCCGGCTCGGGGAGAAATGTTTTTGATGGTGATTCATGATGAGTCTCCTTAAAAAGGTTTTGCCGAAATAAATCAGGAAAGAACCCCATGCGGATATGAGCATGAAGAAAGTGAAACGCTGACCTCACCGCCGGTGTTCTTTTTTTACGACGAGGGCATTTTTCAGGCCAGCATAGGATCAAACTGAACTGAGACCACCCATCGACAATGTAGTTATAGCCCTTGCATCCAGGGCATACTGTGCGTTATCACACAATGGATTAAACCGCTTCGTGGTATGCATTTCAATTCTACGTTTGCAGTTGATTTAAACGTGTAGGCGGTTGGCAGGCATGCACTGCCCTGCCTGCGAGCATAACGAGCGCCATACCAAATAAAAAAACCCCGGGTTTTCATCTGGGGGGTTCCACCCCGAAAATAATTTGAAGATTTTATGACGGGCAATTAAAGAATAAAACATATTATCAATGCATTGCACGATCGCACCGAATCTACATTACCCACACATTTTACTGACGAACCTTATTTATAAGGAGTCTGACGCCTGTCCTGAGCCTGTCGAAGCCTGCCCTGAGCATTGCCGAAGGGCGCCTGCGGCGCGTGTTGTCACTGCGTTACAGTAGGTCACAAATCAAATTCTATAAAGCAAAACGCCCCACCATTTCTGGAGGGGCTTTTTACTTTATAGGAGTCTGACGATGACCTACTTTGGTTCCGACATCACATCGATGAAACTGATATGAGTCTCCGCCGCAACAAGCGCCTTCGGCGCGTGTTGTCACTGCGTTACAGTAGGTCACAAATCAAATTCTA
>Ga0210009_1002301_pt1 | contig 14275 bp, 18 predicted proteins | sample CryGeyCG2114_065_FD_185457 | JGI IMG/M metagenome (GOLD analysis project Ga0210009, IMG submission 185457) | Groundwater microbial communities from aquifer - Crystal Geyser CG12_big_fil_rev_8/21/14_0.65 (SPAdes) (version 2) | ecosystem: Environmental > Aquatic > Deep subsurface > Groundwater ... | reverse complement strand
ATTGGAATTTAAAATTAAATTTTTATTTAAAACATCACTCTTTAATCCATTGTTTTCTATCGCCTGCTGAAATGATTTCCACCCCGCATCAGTGAAGTAATTTCTATTTACATTCATTGCCTTTTGATAATTGATGAAATCAAATGTAAAAATTATAGCTATTGAAGCCGTTGTCCATTGCTTAACTCGATCAACCTGTAATATTGGGGTATTGGTGGGTAAAATTTTATAATTTTGCCTATCCTCATTCATAAAATAATTTACGGGCTCATTTTGCTTATATAAAAAATAACTAACCACTATAATAGCGGCTAAAGATAGTAATAAAACTATAGTGACAAATATCCTTAGACCACTAAATCCATACTTAGTTAACTTGTTTATCAAAGTATTTTCCTCTTTTAATCGCTAATTACAACAATTTTTTCTCAGGAATTAATTCTTGTACAATTCCATATTGAGTAATGGCGTAATATTTCCTTTTAGGTTTGTTATAATAAACATAGATAGCCCATACTACACAGATTACCATTAAAAAAATACCTATAAATAACCATCTAAACATTCTATAAAAACCATAACGATAAAAAAAAGACCTTATTTTTTTATCAGAGACAGATTTATACTCTTCTTTCATACTCTTAATTTTTCAATAAATTTTATGATATTAACTTTCTTCATAATTTTTAGGATACATCACCCGACAAAGCTTATCGAATCCCATATCACCTTTAAAAAAATCATCTTCCTGAATATATACAATCAAACTACTTATTGCTATACCATCTAAAGCTAAAATAAAAGGAAGCCTTCGTATAATTAGAGATACCTTAGGTCTAGATGTAAATTCTTGATTAGCATTTAAATAACGAGCAACAAGAGGAATTTCCAACCTCCATGTATATGTTTCTGTGCCCATGTATCTTTCTATTCCTTGACTAACTATTTTGGTTCCTTTACATGCCTCTCCTTTTACTACAAGATTGATAGCATTTATTGTTGCAACATTTTTACCAGTATTTACAAGAGCATTAAAAGTATTTATATATCCAAGGGGAGTAAATAGTTTATAGTTATTTTGGAATTTTAGTTCTGTATTTATATAATTAAAATTGTATATTTTAGATACTGCTTTATTAGCCCAGCTTATTATTTCAGAATCAGTAAGAACAGGAACTTCTAATGATGTATTCTCTAAAAGTCGACCCTTTCTATCTGTTGAAAAATAAATAATTGATTGGTAATTAAAATTAATGTAATAAATTAAAAATAATAAGGCAAATATACATAGTATTATTAAAATAAAAACAAATATCATATTTCTGTAGCAGAAAAAATAAAATTTATTTCTTTCATAAATCAAATTAGTTATTTTCTCAGCCCAGGTAAATTTTTTATCTGTATTTTCATTAGCCATTATCGTTTTTTCATCCACCATGGAATTACAAATTTATGTTTTCCAGCTATAACTCTGTATAGCACAAATCTAATAAAAACTGAGAGTGTAAAACCAAATTGTTCAAGAACAGCAAAAAATATAATTACTAAAATACACAAACCAAAAATAACCCAAGAAGGATAAATTATTAAAATTAGAAATGGCGATAATGCTCTATAATCTAATATTAAAACTTTTGGAATTCTCGCACTATCTCGCCAATGCATCTTTAGCTCTCTTAAAAGTATTATTTTTTTAGTTTATTTGTGACTTCATCACTAATTTTTTTTTCATGGGTGCTAGCTTCTGAGCTCTGTTTTTTGGATTTTTTCCATTTCCCAAGTTTTTCCATTAATATTCTTTCTAAAACTTTTTTTACAATTCCTACTTTTTTATGTAATTCAATAATTTGATTAACTAAAGGCCCACTTCCATATTCACTTTTATCAACTAACTCTTGAAGAACTTCATAAATAGTCTTGTTTTTATCATCTCCGCCTGAACTTCCTGTTGAGCCACTTGAAGAGCCTGATTCATCAGCACTTTCATTTTGTTTTTCAAGATTCTTATTATCATCTACCATAATTTTTTAATAGCACATTTATATTTTAAGTTAACGTATCAAACAATCTATTTCTAACTTCCGGAGAAAAAATTAACCATTCCCTTACCGCATGTCGCCCACCATCTTCAGTAGGCACCAACATTTGCCAAATTATAGCCCTCACCATTGATATTAAATCAACTGTACGACCATATCGTTCATCATGTGGAAAAGAAGCTACCATCCTTCTAATAGTATCAGCAACACCATTACTATGCACCGTTGTATAAACAGTGTGTCCAGTTAAAGCGGCATCGATAACAGCAGAAATTGTCTCTTTATCCCTTGCTTCTCCTACTAGTATATATTCAGGCTTTCTTCTTAATGCATTCCTTATAGCGCGTGGAAAATCAGGCAAGTTTCTCGGGATTTCTGACTGACTTATTAGTGCACTCTTTGATTCAACTGAATCATAAACAAATTCTATTGGTGATTCATAACTTAAAATTTTACCGTTTTCATTTTCTAAAAGCTCCCGCATAATTGCAGCAAGTAATGTACTTTTACCTGAGCCTGTTGCACCTGCAATAATAACTATTCCTTGAGTTGGTATTAAAGCTTTTTGTAAATTTTCATCAAGCTTCATGTCAGATAAATTAGGAGGAGAACCGGGAATTGTTCTTAGTGTAATTTGTATACCAAAACTACCATCAACTAAACACCCTGTTGCATTAACCCTAAATCTATTTCTCATATGTCTATCTAATCTAGTTTCATACTGAGTATCTAGGTCAGTTCCACTCAATAACTGAGCTGTAGCATTAGTTCCATATATACCATTTATTAAATCAGATACTTCCGACTGAGTAAGAGCTCGTTTTGTTACTTTTTGCAAACGACCTTTTGTTTCTATCATCACAGGGTTATTAGTCTGAAAAGTGATATCTGATGCATCATTATCAACACAAAATTTTAAAAATTCATCAAGGTAATTTGCGCTAAATTTTGATGGTTCATTTGGATATAATAGCTCTGGCATAATCTTATATAATCTCTATTTAGTTTTAGTCAAATCTTTCTCTAATTGACTCAAATCAAATCGTTGCATTCTTTTATCAAGCTTTTCTTCAAAACTTGCAATTTGTGGCTGCCAAAGTTTACTATCAGCTCGCAGTGAAGGTAATGCTGTTATAGTTAAAGTTCTATCATTAACTTGCATTTTATCTCCGCCACCTGTTACTCCATAATTTCTTTTAGAAACATATGGGGCACTCACCATATTTTGTGCTAATAACAATCTATACCTTATCATGCCAAGATAATCTCGTTTTAATAATCCTAAATTTTGCTCAAAGATACTATCAGCTTGCTTAGATCCTAATACCCAACCTTTTTTAATATATTTCTTCCAAGTTTTTTGTTCTACTGGATTTTTAGGTAATAATGATTTGAATGGCTGCTCTGGTTTTTTATAATCCATTAATAGATATTCACGCCATGTTGGAATTGCTGTTGCAAATCTTGCCTGCTTGATAATTTGATAAGTTTTATCAGTAACTCTTAAAGCCCCAAAATGCTGAACAGTCTCATTAACCCTATCTTCTACAGTTGCAATATTACTTTTTTCTTTCGTTATATCACTTGTTAAAGATGAGGTTTGAGATTGATGCTTTTTTGCTTTTTGTTCCATTTCATAAGGTTTATAATTTTGAGCAGAAATAGTAGCTCTACCTTCTATTAAAACGGGAGGTAAAATATCATTTTCAAGCATTAACGCCTTAAAATCAAAAATTGCATATAACTCATTAGAGTGGTCTTTTAAAAACTTATTTATTTCTTTTGATCTTTCATATAGAGCAGCTCTCATTCCTAAACTCATAGCAGTGTCACGTATAAACTGTTCTCGCATAGGATTAGTTTCAGATTCCTTGACTTCTTTATCTACATTATATTCATCTCCAACAGCCCCCTTTTCTTGGTTCATCGCTTTCAAATCATCCAAATCATACTTAGAGTTCGTATTAGAAGCTTTCATATTATGGCAAGCCCCAAGAGATGAAAAAAGTAATATTGCAAAAATTATATTAAATATTTTTATTACTAATTTAAAATTTATAACTAATTTATTTCTAACTCTGATCATATTACTCATAGTATTTTTTTATGTGGGCATATACCTTAATTCTATAGTCTTAGTTTTAGGATAGATGACAACATTAGCCCTACTTTTAGACTGTAAATTAGCAACTCTTAAGATATCACCAAGAGATGTCCTTTTATCAAAAATATTAACTAATACCGGAATAGGTGGGCTTGCCCCTAATACTTTAAATCTATACTTAGCGATTTTGGCAACTTTATTGACTAGAGCTTCAATAGGACCAACCCAATCTATTGAAACTAAAAAACCTAAGCCATATTTATTAAAATCTTCATCTGGATCATTGTTCTGAACAAAATTAGGCTTATCTGCTGAATTATATTTATCTAACTCTATAATAGAGTTATTAATCATATTAGCTGTATTTCCTAATGCTGAAATAGTAAATACCTCTGTAGGGTTATATTTTATTGGCTTACCATCATCATCTTTAATATCTTGGAATTTTATTTTTGATGAATAAATACCATTTTCATCCTCGATTGTTAAAGTTTCTTTTTCTAAGTAATTAGACCTAGAACAACCTGATAATACAGTTGCAATTGAGAATGTAAATAATATGCTTAATATTATAATAATTTTTGCTTTATAGGATCCCATCTTTATAGTTATAACCCTTACTTTGTTTTATGCTATTTTAAATATAACTTTGCTTATATACTAATAATAGAATAAATTTATGTTTTTTTTTAGTTAATTATCTTAAAGCTTGAAACTACTATAATAATATAGTTTTTATAGAACTACTATAACTTATCAACTGGTATTTTAATATATCTGGTCCCATTATCTTCAGACTCTCCAAAAGTACCTGCTCTCAAATTAGCTTGTATTGAAGGTAATAATAATTTTGGAACATCTTTTCCTTCATCACGCTTATTTCTTAATTTAATATATTGATCTTTTGAAATGCTATCATTAACAAGAATATTTCTTTGTTTTTGTTCTTTAACTGTTGATAAACACTCCACATCACGGCCTTCTGGTGGATAATCATGACACATAAAAGTTCGTGTATCACCAGGCAAACTCAATATTTTTTTTATGGAATCATACATAATCTCAGCACTGCCACCTGGAAAGTCAGTTCTGGCTGTACCTAAATCAGGCATAAAAATTGTATCCCCTACAAAAATTGCATCTTCAATTAAATAGCATGCACATGCAGGAGTATGGCCAGGTGTGTGAATTACTTTAATTTCAATATTTCCTAATTTAAAAACTTCACCATCTTCAAACAAATGATCAAATTGTGAACCATCAAGATTTGTATCATGAGTTATATTAAAAATAGGAACCCAGAATTTTAATACTTCTTTTATTTTAGAACCAATTCCTATCTTACCGCCTAATTTTTCTTTTAAATAATGAGATGCTGTAATATGATCAGCATGAATATGTGTATCTAAAATCCATTCTACTGAAAGATTTTGACTATTAATATAATTTATAACTTCATCAGCTGATTGACAACTTGTACGGCCTGAATACTGATTATAATTCAATACCGAATCAATAATAGCTGCTTTATTAGTAGTAGCTTCACTTACAATGTGAGTAAAAGTCGCTGTTTCTGAATCAAAAAAAGTTTTGATATTAATAGCCATTATATCAAGCCCCTGATTTTTTCACTTCAAATCCTTCTTTTTGCCAAGCATCTATACCACCTTCAAGTGAATAAACTTCTAAATTAGGATTTTCAGATAAAATTTTATTGCAAGCCATTTCACTTCTTTTACCTATGCCGCAATTTATAACGATTTTCTTCGTTGTTGCAGGTATATTTTCTGCTGAAATTTCTGAAAGAGGGATTAAGCAAGAACCATCAATACATTTCTTCTCATATTCTTCAGGATTTCTTACATCAATAAGAAGAACATCTCCACTCTCTAAAAGTTTTTTAAGATCTTTTGATTTAATTATTTTCATAAAAACTCCTTTTAATTTAAAGTAAAACTATTTTGGAATAGCCATAATAATAGCAACCGCTAACATCATTATAACAAAAATTAATTTTAATTTTTCTTTTGGTAATGAGTTAGCAAGCCTTGTACCAATTAAACTTCCAATTATAGATGGTAAAAGACCAACTAAGAAAATTGGTAGATTTATTAATCCTATATTATCTTCTGGCAAATCATTTAAACTTAACCCAATTAGTATAAGAGATATTGAGGCTATAACTGCATAAATAAAAACAATAACAGTTGATGTTGCTATTGCCTTCCTTATATCAACTTTCATTTTTATCAAAAAAGGCACTATAAATATTGATGCCCCTATTGTAGTTGAAATAAAACCAATTAAAAAAGAAATAAAATGTACCAACCACTTTGGCCATATTTTTTGCTTTTTAATATTTTCTAGATTATCAGGTTTTTTAAAATACATCCAAAGAGAAATACTAAAAACCATTATACTAAAATATATTTTTAAAAAATTTGTTTTAATAAACAACAAAGTAAGTAAACCTATTACCACGCCTAACAAAATAAAAGGTAAATATTTTTTTATTAAATTATTATCTATATTTCCATACTTATAGTGCTTTAGGCTAGAAATAAGACCTATTGGAATAGATAATAAAAAACTTGTTGCTATAGTTGTTTGCATTAAATAATGCTGTTCTGGTGGATTTATATGCGTTAAAAGCCAAAATATTCCTGGAACAATAAGCAATCCTGAGCCCCCCCCAAATAAGGCTGAAACCAAGCTTGCAAAGAAAGTTAAAATAACTACAAATAAACTAACCATTTAAATGTTCAACGATAACTTTATTTGGTATAAGATTAGTAACTGTTGGAAATGCAAAATCAGCACCATGTTTCTTAACTACTTGAGTAATTTGCATTAAAATATCTTCTTTAATTGCAGTAAAATCTGCAAATTTTCCTGAATTAGTAAATGCAAAAACTAAAATATTAATTGAAGATGCAGCAAATTCATTGACATGAACTAACTTTAGCATTTCTTGATCTATCCCATCATGATTTTCTATAATATTTTTTATATCTTTGCAAACAGCTGGCAACTTATCAATATCATCATATCTTAAGCCAATTAATTCTTTAATTCGTCTATTATTCATTCGAGTAGTATTCTCAAGAGTAATAGTCATGAATAAAGAATTAGGGACATACATAGGCCTCTTTTCTAAAGTTAATAGTCTAGTAGATCTTAGACCAATATGCTCAACAGTACCCATAATAGATTTATGATCATTTGATATAATAGAATCTCCTATAGCAAAAGGTCTTTCTATATGAAGCATAAGGCCACCAAATAAATTAGCTATAGTATCTTTTGCAGCAAGACCGACTATAATACCACCTGCACCACCAATAGCTAATAAACCTGTAAGACTGTAACCTAACGTTTGTAATGCTATTATTATTGCAACAATAATTACACCTACTCTTGATAATTGAACTAATGCTGATGTAGCTGTTTTATCAAGCTTCACGAACTTCTTTCTATTTCTTGTATGATAATTTTTTTCAACTTTTGGAATAAATTTAAGAACGAACAACACTACAATTAATAAAGCATATAATTGCGCTATTGTTGGTACTATCGTTAGCAAATATATATCTAAATTATGTTTTTTAACTATATTTATAATTATTATGAACGCAAAAAGGTATATTAAAAGAGTAATAGGCGTATTTGCAGATGTAAAAAAAGCCCTAACATTTAAAAACTCTTTTTTACCCTCTAATCTCTTAATTGTTTTTTTAAAAATAATAGATTTTATTATATGAACTACAAAAGCAAAACAAACGACAATAATAGCTTGAGTTAATATTGTTATATGTTCACTATTATATTGAATCAAAACATTACCCCTTCTTAAAAATTATAGATTATTTAAAACATCCAACACTGCTTTTCTATTATTGCAATATAGAATATAATCACAACCCGCATCTAAAGCTAATTTGGTCTTTTCAATAGGACTACCAAAGCTATCTAATGCTTTCATATTTAAATCATCGCTAAAAACTATACCATTAAATCCTAATTGATTTCTTAAAATATCTGTTACCAAAATTTTAGAAAGGCTTGCCGGATATGTATTGTCAATCTTTGTATAAATAATATGTGCTGTCATTAATGCTAATTTATCTGTTTTATTATATTTAAAAATTTCTTTATAAATTTTTAAATCACTTTTTTCTATATCACTAAATTCCCTATTATCAATAGGTAAATCAAAATGAGAGTCATGTTCAACAAATCCATGCCCAGGAAAATGCTTAACAACAGCAGTTAACCCTGTTTCATTCAAACCTTTAATATATTCTTTTGCAAGCTTTATAACAACATTACTGTCAGCCCCATAAGATCTAGTATTAACAATTTTATTATCTACACCTTTAAGATCAACCATAGGTGCATAATTAATATCAACTCCTATATTTAATAATTCAAATCCTGCTGTTTTACCTATTGCATATGCTAAATTTAAGCCTTTCTCGTTATTTTGATTATAAATCTCTTCTATATCAGAAGCTCTTGGCAATAATGTAAAGTTTGATTTAAATCTTTGAACATCACCACCTTCATGATCAACAGAAATTTTTAGGTTCTTATTTTTAATAGATTTAATATTTTTTATTAATTTTTTTAAACGTTCAACACCTTCATAACTATCATCATAATTTCGGGTAAACAAAATAACTCCAGCAACATATGGATGTTCCAATACTCTTATATCTTCAACTGTTAAATTATGACCTTCTACATCTACAAACAAAAAATTACTATAATCTTTATACATAAATTTATACTACTACCAATTATTTCTTAACTCTCGTAATTTAATAAAAACTTCTTTTTCAGTTGTGCCCAGATTCGGCATATTATATTTAAGACGAAAAAAAGTATTAATTTCTTTTTCAATACCTATTGTTGTTACAATCCTATCTTCTGGGCTATGGTTTTTTATTTCATTTAATAACTTTTGTGCTTTTATATTGTCAGGCTCGATACTTAAAGTAAAATTCAAGTTATTTTCAAGATAATCATGACCAGGGTAAACTAATGTATCATCAGGAAGTACATTTAATTTTTCAGTAAAACTGCTGTATAAAGAGTTTACATCTCCACTATAACAATTACCTGCTCCAGCATTAAATAAAGTATCCCCTGAAAAAAGAGCTGTTTTATTATTATAATTAACTAAAAAGCATATATGACCAAATGTATGACCAGGAGTATCCAAGCATTTTACTTTGATAGACTCTCCTATATTAATTTCATCACCTTCTTTTAAAACATAATCAATATTTGAAATTTTGCCAACACAATTAGCATGGGCGCAAATTTTGGCACCAGTTACTTTTTTTATTTCATCATTACCTTCTATATGATCCCAATGCTCATGAGTATTAAATATCTTAGTTATTTTTAATTTATTTTTATTCGCAATATCTAAACATTGCTCTACTGCCAAAGGATCAATTATAACTGCATCTTTTGATTTTTCACATGCAATAATATAATTATAATTTCTCAATGGATTATTAGCATAAACTCTAAAAATCAGCATTTTTATCCTTTTTTAGCAAATAGCTTTAAATAATTATTATAGGATATTTCTAATATTTCATCATATGTGGTATTTCTTAATTCTGCTAATTTTTCTGCCACATGCTTAACATAATGAGGATAATTTGGCTTTCCTCTTTTAGGTACTGGAGCCAAATAAGGTGAGTCTGTTTCAATTAATAATTTGTCATTTGGAACTTTTTTAGCTACATCTTGAAGTTCAACCGCATTTTTAAAAGTCACTATTCCTGAAAAAGAAATATAAAAATCGATATCTAAAGCTTTTTTTGCAATATCCCAAGACTCAGTAAAGCAGTGCATTACTCCACCAACATCATAAGCTTGATTTTGTCTCAATATTTCAACAGATAAGTCTTTTGCGGCACGAGTATGAATGATAATAGGCCTTTTAATAATTTTAGCGCATTCTATATGATTTTCTAATCTTTCCTTTTGTTTCTCAATCAAACTTTTTTCACTGCGATAAAAATCTAACCCTGTTTCACCAATTGCTACTAAATTATTTTTTATATTTTCTTGAGCTAATTTTAGAATTTCTTGATATTCATCATAAAGATTTACATTAAAATCTTCATTAGGATGAACCCCTACACTAATATCTATCCAGTTATATTTTTTTTGAATATTAAGTATTTCTGGAAATTCTTTTAAATTTACCGCAACACATAATAATTTTTTTATTCCAGCATTATTTATTTCCTGCATAACTTTATCAAGATTATTGTCAAATTCAGACAAATCTAATAAATTTAAGTGGCAATGAGAATCTGTTAGCATAATGTATACAATATTCCTTCTATAGAACTTCTTTTATTTAACTGCATATTTTGCTTTAAAAATTTTATATCTTGCTTTACTTTATCAATCGTTAAAATTATTTTACCGATATTATTTTTATCAAATAAGTTATTTTTAATAATATGATTGAACACATCCAATAAAGTTAATAAAACGGTTATATGTTCATATTTTAATTTATCTATACTCTCAGCAGTTTTTACAAAATTTATACTATTTAAATTCTGCAACTCAGAATATAAAACTTCATATAATTCACTATTTATATTTAAATTAGTATGGTTTGAGATCGCTTTTATTTTATAACATCTACTTCTGATAGTTGGTATGATATTTTTAAGGTTACAGCAACTTAAAATAAAATAAGTATTCTTAGGAGGCTCTTCTAATATTTTCAAAAAAGCATTAGCTGATGCATTATTAAAGCTTTCAATTTTAGGGATAATAACTACCTTGCTATTATCTTGATGAGATGTTTTATACACAAAATCTATTATATTTCTGACAACATCAACTGGAATAATGCTTGCTTTATCTAAGTGATCATCATAAATAAAAACATCTGGATTATAATCTTTCGTATTTTTAGTTAAAGTATTGCCCAAAGATAAAAGAAACTCTGAAAAGTCAGCATCATGTGCATTATAAAATAATATTGCATGATGAAGCTTATCAGAACATTGCATCGATACTAATTGATCTTTAATATTATCTTGCCACACAGATTTTAGGCCATTTTAATTTACAAATATATGTTTATGTAAAACATTTGATATTTGCAATTGTACATCCTCAAGATTATTATTTCCATCAATAATTACGGAGTTTTTATCCGCTTCGACTAATTCTAAATACTTCTCTCTTATTTTATAAAAAAACTTTATATCTTCCTTTTCAAATCTATCTAGTTTCCCTCTAGAAACAGCGCGCTCTAACCCTAATTCTGGGCTAATATCTAAATATATGCATAGGTCATGAGTAAAGTCGCCTAAAGTTTCATGCTTTATTGTCTGTAAAAAATCACAACTTATTCCTCTACCTGCTCCTTGGTAAGCAATAGTAGAAAACTCATGTCTATCAGCAATAACCCATTTATTACTTAATAAAGCAGGTTTTATTACATTATTTACTACTTGAATGCGAGATGCATACATGAGCATTACTTCTGTTTCAGGATAAATTTTTTCATCTCCCTGATATTTTACTATTTTTCTTATCTCTTCTGAAACTTCAGTTCCGCCTGGTTCACGAATATGAACAATATCATCTATTCCCTTATTTTCTAAAATACTAGTAATGTATGGAATTGCAGTTGATTTTCCAGCTCCTTCTAAGCCTTCCACCACAATAAATTTAGATTGCATAATATTTACCCTTTATTTAAGTAAAACACTTTTAACTAATGCATTGTGATCTTTTATATTTTTAGAAAAAAGATGTGTTTTTCCATTACCACTAGCAACAAAAAATAAATCTCCTGTTACATTAGGATGAAGAACAGCATTTATAGATTCTAAACTAACTGTTGATATAGGTGTTGGAGGTAACCCTTTAGTTACATAAGTATTGAAAGGCGAATTATACTTTAAGTGCTCTTTCTTTATATCTCCATTAAACTTTTCTTGTAAGCTATATATAACTGTAGGATCAGCTTGAAGGCGCATATTTTTATTTAGCCTTAATAAGAAAACACCTGCAACTTTTTCACGATCTGCTTTTTCGGCAGCCTCTTTTTCAACAATTGCAGCTAATCTTAATACATCATAAGGTTTTGCTAAATATTTCTTACTATATTTATTATAATAAGCTTTATCTTTATTATTCCATGCAACATTAAGCTTATCTTGCATATTCTCATAAGCTTTAATTAATATATCTCTGTCAGATTCACCGTTTTTATAATAATAAGTATCTGGAAAAAACATTCCCTCTGCTGAGCTATACGGAAGCTTCAAAATTTTAGCTAATTGTTTTACTGAGATGTGTTTATCATACGGTAAAGTTAAAACTATATTTGGAGAATTTTTTAAAGAGGCTAAAATATTTTTTACAGTAGCGCCTTCAGAAAGCTGAAACTTATTTACCTTAACATCTCCATTAGAAATTTTTTTAATAACTTCTATAAGACTAGTTTTGGGTTCAAATTCATAATAACCAGCTTGTAAACTTTTATCTTTTTGAGAAATTTTAAAATATAAATTTATGAATATTTGATCAAGATAAGTATTTTGTGAGTTAAGTTTATTCTGAATATCTTTGAAACGCTCACCTTTGTCTACTTTTATTGATATTGGTTCTACATTTGAAATATTATTTTGTTCATCTACTATATATGCTTTACTTACAATAGGTCTATGTAGAGCATCATAAGCTTTAACTCCAAAAAAAGTTAAAATAATTAATAAAACAGCAGAAGTAAATAATAAAAAATTAACTCTATTACTGTAAGATGTTTTTTTATCAGCTATATCCATATTTTTAATCCTTTAAATTGAATATTAAAGCTCACTAAATACCAAAGATGCATTGGTACCACCAAATCCAAAAGAATTAGACATGACTGCACTAAATGTCTTTTCCCTTGCAACATTAGCAGTATAATCTAAATCACAACCATCACTTGGATTATCTAAATTGATAGTTGGTGGAATGATATTATTATTCATTGCTAATATAGAGAAAATAGCTTCACATGCTCCTGTTGCACCAAGCATATGCCCGGTCATTGACTTTGTTGAACTAATAGACAAATCATAAACACTATCACCAAATACTTCTTTAATTGCATTACTTTCTAATATGTCACCAAGTGGTGTTGAAGTTGCATGAGCATTTAAATAACCAATTTCATTTGGCTCTAAACCTGCTTGCTTAATAGCGGCTGACATACATTTGATAAACCCTGCTCCGTTTTCATCTGGGGCCGTTATGTGAAAAGCATCACAACTTAATCCATATCCTGTTAACTCAGCATAAATATGAGCGCCTCGGCTTTTAGCATGTTCATATTCTTCTAAAACTAAAATTCCAGAACCATCACTTAATACAAAACCATCTCTATCTTTATCCCAAGGACGTGACGCTAAATGAGGCGCAGCATTATTTGTAGACAATGCTCTTGATGAAATAAACCCTGCAACAGCAAGAGGTGTACTAGCATGCTCCGCACCACCAGCAAGCATTATATCTGCATCGCCTAATTTTATAGCGCGAGCGGCTTCACCAATACTGTGACTACCTGTTGTACACGCTGAAACGGCACTTAAATTCGGTCCTTTTAAGCCATGTTTTATTGCTATATAACCTGGAGCCATATTAATAATGCATCCAGGAATAAAAAATGGAGATACTTTTTTGGGTCCCGATTTTAATAAAGCCTCTTTATTTTTTTCAATAACAGAAATACCGCCTATTCCTGATCCAACTAAAACCCCAGCTCTATTTAAATCAATTTTATCTAATTCTAATTTGGAATCTTCTAAGGCCATACATGATGCTGCAACAGCATATAGAATAAAAGGATCAAATTTTCTTACTTCTTTTTTTGATAAATATTTTTCTGGATCAAAATTTTTTAAGGTTCCCGCAAATTTACAAGCAAAATCTGATGTATCAAAGCTTTCTATATTAGTAATACCACTTTTACCTGCAATTAATGCATCCCATGTATCTTGAACATTGTTACCTAAAGGAGTCAACATTCCTAAACCTGTAACCACAACCCTGCGAGTACTCACTTAATTATCCCCTATTTAAAACGGCA
>Ga0210009_1002298_pt1 | contig 14279 bp, 8 predicted proteins | sample CryGeyCG2114_065_FD_185457 | JGI IMG/M metagenome (GOLD analysis project Ga0210009, IMG submission 185457) | Groundwater microbial communities from aquifer - Crystal Geyser CG12_big_fil_rev_8/21/14_0.65 (SPAdes) (version 2) | ecosystem: Environmental > Aquatic > Deep subsurface > Groundwater ... | reverse complement strand
CAGACACAGACACAGACACAGACACAGACACAGACACAGACACAGACACAGACACAGACACAGACACAGACACAGACACAGACACAGACACAGACACAGACACAGACACAGACACAGACACAGACACAGACACGGACACGGACACGGATACGGATACGGATACGGATACGGATACGGATACGGATACAGACACCGACACTGATACGGATACAGACACCGATACGGATACCGATACAGACACTGATACTGATACTGATACCGATACGGATACCGATACGGATACCGACAGTGACTCGGATTCCGATGCAGATGCAGATTCCGACAGTGACAGCGATGCAGACAGTGACGCTGACTCTGATACAGATTCCGATGCTGACTCCGATACAGATTCGGATGCTGACTCGGATGCTGATAACGACGCCGATTCCGACGCCGATAGTGATGCTGACTCGGATTCCGACGCTGACTCCGATACAGATTCGGATGCTGATGCTGACAGCGATACGGATACTGACACCGACGCAGACAGTGACGCTGACTCGGATGCTGATAGCGACGCCGATTCCGACGCCGATAGTGATGCTGACTCGGATTCCGACGCTGACTCCGATACAGATTCGGATGCTGATGCTGACAGCGATACGGATACCGATACCGACGCAGACAGTGACGCTGACTCGGATGCTGATAGCGACGCCGATTCCGACGCCGATAGTGATGCTGACTCGGATTCCGACGCTGACTCCGATACAGATTCGGATGCTGATGCTGACAGCGATACGGATACCGATACTGACACCGACGCAGACAGTGACGCTGACTCGGATGCTGATAGCGACGCCGATTCCGACGCCGATAGTGATGCTGACTCGGATTCCGATACTGACTCCGATACAGATTCAGATGCTGATGCTGACAGCGATACGGATACCGATACTGACACCGACGCAGACAGTGACGCTGACTCGGATGCTGATAGCGACGCCGATTCCGACGCCGATAGTGATGCTGACTCGGATTCCGACGCTGACTCCGATACAGATTCGGATGCTGACGCTGACAGCGATACGGATACCGATACCGACGCAGACAGTGACGCTGACTCGGATGCCGATAGCGACGCCGATTCCGACGCTGATAGTGATGCTGACTCTGACGCTGACTCAGATGCGGACACCGACACCGATACTGACACCGATACCGACGCAGATTCGGACACAGACAGTGACAGTGATTCGGACGACGACTTTGATCACGACAAACACGACAGAGAAGACAAGGACGATAAAGACGACAAGTCCGATCACGAAAATAAATTCGATGCGCCTCAAGATGATGATCTGAATAGCCAAGGTGAAGACACCGACAGCTTGTTTAGCTTGGGTGATGCAGCGGATAGTCACGCCATGTCTGGTTCAAGCTGGACAGATATGATTGAGGTCGATGTTGAGTCTGGCGATGCAAACACCGAGCAAGGAGATTGGTCGTCTATGATTGACGATGCTGACAGTGACATCGACTCTAGTAGCGACGACCAAGCCCACCAAGCAGACCATTCTGCGCATGGCAAAGATGACGGAACGGATTTTGATGACGCTGACAAAATAGAATGGTGATGTATTTGAAATTTATGTAAGACTGTTAATCTTTTTGTGCAGATAAATTTGGACTACCGTGCACCTTCAGTTGGATTACTCTACAGCCGTGGTGACTTATTTGGTGAACGGCGAACCGAGTTGATGGTTGGCCCCATGCTGTTGGCTGGACTACAGCCGGTGAAATTTGTAGCGGATCAAATTGACGCAAACGCTTCAACAGTGTCAGGGCACTGGTTTAAAGATGGTTCATGGCAAGCTCTTGCGAACATCACCATTGCAAGCATCTTGGACTTGTCGATTCCAAATCAGCCGCGCACAACGGCAGAGACGTTGCTGCTACAGAAAATACCGCATTCGCATCGCATTGACCTCAATCGGTGGCAGCTTTTTGATCTATTGCAGCACGATGACGAGGTTAAAGATCTGGTCTTGCCATGCCAGCCATTAAATAGTCGGCAGGATGTAGAAGATGCCGCCCGCCAGTGGTCTGCCTTCCTGCTGAAAAGTCGCTTTGAAGATTGTCCGGATCAGCCCTGCTTGATTGAAAAATGTCCAGACGGCTGGAAAATCACCCATTTCTATCAGCAAACCTGCCTTGACAATCCAACCTTTCAGAGCTGGCTAAGCGACAAATACAACGGTACATGGATGCTGCAAAAGTACTTGCCTACAGCAACAGCACAATCGAGACCGTACGCTTTACAAATCACGGTACAGCAGCGCCACGACGGTGCCTGGATGGCACCAACGATCCAGTGCATGCTTGCCACCGAATCTCCATTTGCCTGCTTGCAAGCTGGCGCTGAACATATCGGTCCACCCTTCGCCCCCATTTGGGAGAACGTGGTCGTTTCCACCGCGCATCCAAACTACCCCGGGCTGCCTGCGCGATTGCAGTGTTTGGGACTGGTTTTGGCCAGGCGCATTGAAGAACTTTGTAGTGGACAGCCGATGGCTCTTGGGTTCAGGGTATTGCTCGACAAAGAACTCAATCCCTATCTTGCAAACCTGGAGGTCAGAGCCGCTGCACCCACGCGTGCTGCACGCAATATGGATTTTTTTCGGCATATGGCTGAATTTGCCTTCGGTCTGACCACCATCAGCGCAAAAAATGTCCCTGAGCCGACGCGCCTCTTTAATGCAGGACACCCAATTGGCCAATGTCCCAATTTGGGCATTTCTATTCGTTCAACCATCAAACCAGAAGAAGTGGCAGAGATAATAGGTCAGCCACGCGGATGGATCGACCTCGCCGTGGGCACTGGTGGTCGAAGCACGCTATGCGCCACAGACAAGTCGGCAAGAGAGGTCAACCAAAGGCCTTTTATTTCGCTGCGAATTGGTTTGGCAGGCAACGACATTGCATTGCCTGACCTCGGGCTAAAACGACTCAGTGCCCAAGAAGAATACGTGGGTAAAGGTCTTTTGCGCTGGTCTGAGGTCCGCTTGATGCGCAGTGCCAGAGTTCCGTTGTTGCAAGCACAGTTGCACCAGGCATTGCAATTGATGCCAACACAGGGCCCAGACATGATTTGGGTAGAGGATATCGATTTGGGTATGCGAGCGATTCCAGTAGCAGAGCGCTTGCCTGAGCTCAAAAAAACGATGGCCTGGTTGGACAGCGTTTGTCTGCAAGGTTGGGCTGGTTGTTGGGGCATATGCCTCTTTAATGACAAAAGTGCCGAATCACAGACTTTGCTTGAGCAAATACGAGCGCAGTCCTGCGAACAAAGATTCTTCAAAAAAATCGGCATCCGCGCTGCCAACTTCAACGTCAAACATTGGGAAAAAATATCAGCAGAATTGCCAGAGCTGGTGTTACTTGCCAATGCCTCAACGGAATATCAATGGGTCAGCCAGAACCTGCCACAGGTTCCGGTGTTGATGAAATGGTCTCCGGAGACTGCCGCGCTTTTGACCCCTGCCCCGGTCAACACAACATGCTGATTGGTTTTTTGCACCGAGGTGGTCTTGAGCAATGGTCTTACGCCATCATGGCCGATATTGCAGCACAAGGCGCTGAGGTCATGCGCTTCACCAGTGAAGATGTTGACCCTGAAAAGCGACTCATTTGGGGTGAAGTCTGGCAAGACAGCCAATGGGTCAAACGCCGCTTTAGATACCCCGACGCCGTTCGAAATTTTGAATTTCGCGATGAGGCCAAAGACGTGATTCTTGAACATCTGCCGTACTCATTGGGCCGACATTTGCGCAAGAATGAACAACTTGACTTGCTGGCCAAGATCCCAAATGTTGCATCCTTCATCCCGGTCACCCTTGACCTGGACGATCAGGTGGACGTTTTTTCACTGGTACAAAAGTGGGGTGGCGTCATTCTCAAACCAGCGCGTGGCAGACTGGGGCAAGGCATCGTTTTTATACGCCGAACCGGTCAACAATATGAGCTCGAAGAGGACGGCGAACGAAAACCAATTGATCAAGCAGCACTCCAGAACTACTTGCACGGGTTTACCGAACGCGCGTCGCGGCCGTATGTGGTGCAACAATTTGCGGCCACAACCGGCCCGCAAGATCGCTACTTTAATGTGCGCATCATTATTCAAAAATCAGGTGATGGCGACTGGCATCCATGTGCTTGCCCATTGTCACTTCTGGCTCAACCAGGCAGTGTGGTCGCAAACCGCGAAGCGGGAGCTACCAACGTCAGTCTCAAGTCGATGCTTAGATACCGATTTACGGACAAGGCAGATCAGGTTTTGGAGGCAATTTTTTCTGCCGCAGTGCTGATTGCCCGTGCGCTCGACGATGCACTGGCCCAACAAGCCGATGAACTCGCTTTGGATATGGCGGTCGATGACAACGGAGCACCATGGCTGCATGAAACAAATTGGCGCGGTGGATTTTGGATGCTGGAAGAGGATGTTGGCCTATACCGATTTGGGGGGGCTAACGCCATGCGATTGGCACGTCGGCATCAATTTGGCGGTGATATGGATGCTGCTCAGGCAGCCTTGCATATCGCAAAAAATAGAAACAAGAACTGCCAACGCGCGCCTGGTCAGACTTCGCTTTCATCCAGGTTGGGGGTCGATATTACGCTTCGGTCCGATGTAACCGTCACGAATGTCACCCGTTTAGTTCTGGCAGGCGTTGACTGGTTTTGCATCAGTGACGCCAGTTCATTTGGCGCAGCTCAACAAGCGCTAGGTCGTGCGCTGGACGTGCTGGTTGAGCAAGCCCCCGAGCTAGCATTGCCTAAACTTGTATCGATGTCTGGATTTTGCCAGCACGACCCCACTGATACGCGTTCACCTCAGCGCTGGATCACGCAGGAGCTGGTGGCCAAAGGCGTCATTACCGACGCTGAAGCCAATTTTGGCCAGTCCATGTCACCGGTCTTCTTGAATCGTGCTATCGCTAAAAACTGTAAGGACCTGGGGGTTTCAAAACTTGATGTTTTTTTGCTACAGGGGATTGAGTATCGGGTTGACCACGATGTCAACTGGCGTGCGGCCTGGCATCTGGCTTGCCAAGAACTAAGCAGAAGTCAAACAGCCGGTGAATGCCTGGCGTGGGGTATTTGCTTGTCCTATCGGTGGCTAATGGCACATCATGACAGTCTGTATGAACTACTTTCCGTCGATGAGGGTCATGCCGTCAGCGCGCTGCTGGTTGAGGTTCAGCCAGATGAGTCTGCCGTCAACATTGCATCTTTATGTTCTGTTGCAACGCAATTTGCACTCAAGTTGATGATCAAGGTATTGCCGCTGGCACCTTGCATCAAGCCCTGGCACGCCTCTCATCGCCTAGTGCCATTGGAAATAGTTCAGCACCTGGTCGAGGAATGTGCCAATCGCGGCATACTGATTTTTTGTCCGGTTGCCAATGCGGTCGAATTAGACGATTTTTTGATTTTGCACCAAAGTTTTTCTGGAGAAGAGCGCCCTATGCTGACAACCGATGTAACCACCTCATCCCCATCAGAAAACGCCGTAACCTGCGCGCTACAGGCGTTTGCGCAATTCGACGCCAGGCAACTGTTCAGGTTTTTTGTTGATGGGCGGTTTCATAAAAAATACCAAGGTTGGACCGGGTACGAGGCCAACGAGGCGGGCTCCGTTCAAGGCATTCTTGATGCCTATCAGTTGATGATTGAAAACTTTGATTTGTCAAAAGGTCTGACATCAAGATACATCCGGGAATTGCATATCGCCTGTATGGGCGGGGTAAGCACCAAGAATAAAAAATCCACACCGGGCGAAATGCGCTCGCTTGAATCTGGCATCAACCTTTACAACGGGAAATCGACGTTGGCAAGCGTGCAAGAGCTGCTCGAGCAACGTCGGGGCGATGGCACTGTCATCTTCCATCACCCTGACTACCAAAAGCCAGCAGAGGCATTTACCGCACAAGAGATTTTGCAGATTCTCAAAAAAGAAGGACGCGTGCGTTACCGGGCTTGGTACCCCAACTTGACGCAAGAGCAACAGCAACAGTTAACGCAAGGGCGTACCCTGAGCGAGTTTTATGCCGTGAAGCATTTTGTTCAGAAATGTTTTGCAGAACGAACAGACCATATTGTTGATGTTTTCAACCAAGAGGCTGCCGCGGCTCAAACCGCACATGAACATTTGCTTGCCATAGCTCGTGTGGTACGAGATCTGGAGCTATTGCATCCCTTCCCCGACGGGAACGGACGCACCTTTGTGGCAGTGCTGATGAATCATCTGCTGCTGGCAAAGGGCTTCTTGCCCGCCATATTGTGGGACCCAAATATTGACGCTGAACTCTCGGTGCTCGAATTTGCAGACGAAATTCGCCTGGGTATTAAAAATACTGAAACATTGCTGCGTGATCCAACGGCAACGCTCTATGACTATGCCATCACGCAATCCAAACCAGACGAGATCAAAGCGTTTCATGGCATGGCGCAGGCATTTATTGCCAGTTTGTATCGATTGGCTTATCGTGCTGAGTCCGATTCAACGCAAGACGATCAGCACCAGGCTTCCATTTATCTCACGCCAAGTCGGTTGGTGGTCAGCACCGGTGGCCAGTGGTTACCGGCCAATCCAGATACGATGTCACTTCGGTTTGATCGAATTTCAACCGGTAACGAACCCGGCCATCATCAATTGTTATTTTGCCGTAACCTGGCAACATGGAAAGAGTCGGGCAAAGACACACTCATTGAGCTTCAGCGTGAAATAAGTAACGGTGTCATTGCGGTGGTGACGGATGACAACGAATTAGCGCAAAAGCTTGATCTGCCGGTGTTGTTGGTTGCGGACGTTGATCAGGCACTTTACGACGCAGGAGTCGCCGCACGTAAGGCTATCACTTGCCGTTGTGTCGCCGTGATGGGTACCGAAGGTGCGCAAACTGTCAGGAGACTGCTGACCCAAGCCGGTCGCCAACAGTTACAGGTTCAGGTTGACGAAAGAGGCGAGTGTAAAACCCCACTGGTCATGGCTTCATTGGCCAATTTGCGTCGTACTGACCAACTTCAAATAATTGAGGTTGCGATGGGAGCCCGGGTGAACGTAGCGCGGCATCGATTGCGTGCCATTGAGCCTGACTATTGTGTTTTCACATCAACCGACAACGTGGATGGCATTGCGCCAGAAACCTACGCCGATGTCCTCAAAACATTTGCCGCTTGTGTGGATGGGCTTAAGCCAGGTGGACTCTGCATCCTCAACGCAGACACGGTGTCAGCAGTCAAGTTAACGCAGGAAATCAAGGCCAGGGGTACCATAGCGATTCAAACATTTGGCCGTCAAACCGACAACGATGCTTGCCTGCTAGAAGCTATTTTTGATAGCCAAACAGCGCGCTGGACGGTGAATGCCAACATTCTTGGTAAATCATTGACATATACCGTTCGCGGCAAAGACTCTCCATTGTGGTCAGTGGGCGTACTGTTATTGATGAAAAATATGGGTTGTGATCTTCAGGCTGCCAGCCTGGCCATCGAAGAAATCTAATCAAACCGATTCCAATATTTTTATTCAGTGTGCCTCTGTGGCTTGATCAATTTTCAAATACTCAATAACTCGGTTGTAGTCTTCCACATAATCAAGCTCTGCCCAGAAAAGGATTCAGGATGAAGTCACGGATTCAGGACTATATCAGCCCAGATATTCCCCGAAAATTTCAACTTCATCAAGGTGGAAATAATTTTCCTCTGCCAATTGCAGTGTCACATAGCGCGCCTGCTTCCCAACTGGACAGCTTAAAACAAGTGGCAAGTTGTCAAGCCATCCGCCAAACGATCCGCCCCCAGAATAGACTTTTTCCCAGCAAAGCCCATCGGTCGAAATTAAAACCATCATGCTTGTGGCCCGATTAGCCATAGGGGTATCTTTTCTGCCCCGGTTAAAAATAACCATGGATGTCACCCGACTAATTCGCCCCAAGTCCACCTGCCACCATGGACTGGGCTCCCTATCGGTGTGAAAGCTTTGCTCACCCGATTTAATGCCACTCACAGCCGCGCTTGACTCAGAAGGACTAGACCAGCGGCTCAAGGAACTCTGAGTTGCCTGCTTATGAAGCGCCAAATTAACTATACCATTCGAAACAGAGAAAATATCAAAATCTTGACATCTTAAGAATTCGTCAGACCCGGCCAGTGAAGGGCCAAAATAAGAAGCTGAATTAGCAAACAGTGGAAAATTAACCACTGGCAGTTTAAGTATTTTAGTTGAATCACCCATGTTTCTATCTGGATCCTTCACCGAAATTCCCTTATTTAAGCCCATAATCAACAATGGAATTTCCGTAAAGCTGGATGTCCCGGTGTGCAGCAGCCGCTCACAACGAGACAGTAAGAACATATCAACCAAGGCTTGCTCACCCATCAATACTTTGTCCTCACACAACTTGGATGAGTGGATGGCGCCATTGTCCTCTGGATAAAACTTTGGCGTTGAAAAAACATTTGAATAAGATTTTTCAAAAAGTTCAAGAACCTTAATATTATCTGTGCAAAGGAATATCCCTAAGTCAGGCTTTGCATCAAGCAATTTATCAATGATCGGAAAATAGTTATCAACAATGACATTTCTTCTGGCTACAAATTTCGGAAGAAGATTATCTGTGTATCTTACATGAACACCAATGGTGTTGGGTCCAAAGTTATTGCGCTGGAACTGATCGATTGCTTCAATGATGTGCTTCTTTAACTGGATGTAATCACGCATCAATATTGCCTTAATGGCATCGCGCGAAAGCTGCTTGAATTGATCTGGAAAAATATGACGATGATTCTGAAAATTGCCCCAGCGAAAAGTCCAGCTAAGCCACACAATCACGTCTTCAGGGTAGTCAAAACGATTGGGCTCCAAATTAAAGTAACTATATGGATCGACATGATCGATATCATCTTCTCGCCATTTAATGTAATTAATACGATCGCGCCAATTGCCACCTAACCCACCTTGCCAACTGGGAGGAATCACCGAACACTTATCAGGCACTAATAAAGATGGATTGTTTGAAGGGGTGACGATGGGACTGTCAAAAAAACTATCAAACGCATTGATACCCCTGGGTGCATAGACGCCATCGGTCCAGTCAACGAGAAGCTTTCGACCTGTAATCAAAGAATAGAAGACTGCTTCTAGAAATGATCTTATGCGATTACCAAATCCAGAAATCCCCTTAAGGTAAATAAATTTATTGGTTTGGCTGCTGATGGGGATGGAATCCATACTCATAAGTATTTGTGGAAAATCAAAACAATTTATTTATCCATCAATTATATCCACCAAGACCTTAAGTAAACCGCATCACCCCAACCATGATGATTAAAATTGACGCCTTGCAAGAAAAATTTACATTTATTCAGGTACTCATTGACTTGCATGAAGCTAGCTCCACCTTCGTAGAGAGGTTCTGCAGATACTTCGACAACCAAACCAATCAAATCAGGTGATAACAGTAAATTTTGAGATCCCATCAAAACTAGCATTTCGGCTCCTTGTACATCGATAACGACAAAATTAACATCACCAGGTATAATATTAGTCTTGATTAGGTGATCAATTGTGTCAGTAGATAAAGAAACAGTAGTGGTGTATTTGATGTTTGGATATTCACTTGCATGTCGCCCCAATGGAAATATTGATGAACTTTGAGCACCATTGCTTGCTATATTAAAAGAGATATTTTTTCCTATTTCATCACTTACACATACATTAATAGCTTTTTGATTATTTGTTAATCTGCATTTGCCATCCAAAATACTGAAGATATCTGGTATAGCTTCAACATGAAATCCAGTCAGGCCGAGCTTTTCGTATTTCGCAACTTCCTGTCCCGAGTTGGCGCCAATGTGCAGTACTGTCGTTGGTTTTTTTAGCTTAAAACTGTTTATGGTTTGAATGATTTTTTCCAGCATGGCGTGGACTTATGAATATTAAAGTTGGTTGGATTTCGTAATGGCCTTGAAAAATACTAGATGCAAGCATTACTATGTTAACTAGCATAAACCTCTATTTGATCTAAGTGTAAATATGATTTTTCAGTTAATTCAATTTTTAAGTAATGTAGAGACATACCAAATAGGTTCAAGAGTAGCGGGGAAACTTCATCCAAATCTCTCAGTCCACCAAATGGCTGAGCGCCCTGGTGGTCATATATCAACTCCCAATCCTGCTGGTTGCAGGAAATCAATACACGTAGAGTTCTAATCCGATGGACACCAGAGTCGAGTCGATTTGAAATAATAATTGCAAGCACAGACTCGGCACGCTGCAAATCTAAAATGACCCACGGATTTGTCTCAAGGTTCGTGTGAAATCCATAGGTACCACTTGGTTGACCATTTGTGAATGAATTTGACTGTGCAACTAAAAATTGCTTTGATATTGAGCTTTGCGTATAAGTCTTGTTTATCGCGATGTTTCGATAATTTTTACGCAAGTGGCCAATTGCATTTCGATTTGCTTGACAAATAATTTTTGAATTAATTTTTATTTTTGATAAAATTAAATTTTTCTTTTTTAGTTGCGATTCTAGCCAAGTAATAGTTTCTGTTTTAGCATTAATAATTGATTCGGAAATGGATGTATTTGCAAGCCATTTCCCATTCAAATGTAATGGTTCTCTAGTTGGAACGTTGGATGCGTCTAAAGCATGTGGAAGTGATATTTTAACTTCACTATTTTTGATTCTATCTTTACGGAAAAAAGTGAACTCCATCACATTCGGAACAATCCAATCACCGTAAGTTGTAGTGCCGCAGCAGTTATTAGGATGAGCATGTACGCATATAAAATATTTGTCAATTTTTTGAAGTACTTCAACAAAAATACCATTCAAAAAACTTTGATTTGCCAAATGCCGCAATCCATGCAATTCAATAACAATAATACGAAATCTTTTTAAATTTCCTTCCTCAAGATTCAGCAGATTTCTATACTCAGCACCTTCAATGTCCATTTGAAGCATCAGATCACTGCTGCTATTTTCCGCCTTGGCAACCCATTCATTCAGATCAATTGCATCATCGCAACCATTCACATCCAGCCATTTTTTTTCAAAAAACTGCATTCCTTCAATCATGGGTGTACGCAGTTTCTCAATTTCAGATGTGTAATCACACATGTAAGATTTGATATTAAAATTAATGGCTAAATAATCTTCAAAATCCTTAAAATTGTTGACTCCCGGTGAAAACAATGCCTCAATCCCGTCAAGATCATCTGGCAACAGATATCCGCCATCACCTTTACCACCTATTCGGATTAAAGCATGGCCACACGGTTTAGGAATCAATATGTCGAGTGCTGAAGTAATATCTTCTGATGTTGATTTATTATCAGAATTATAATATTTTTCAAAAGGGAAACTGTTATCGTAAAGACCTCGGGTTATCTTGAAATGGTCAAACAAATTCATGATCAATGTTGGTTTACTTGTTTTCGTTAAACGGTATTAATTTCAAGTATTCGAGCACTCTATTGTAATCTTCTACATAATCCAGTTCAGCCCAAAATACGCCCTTGATATCCTTGACGTAAATGCGTGAACCGGTGCCAACAAAGGCATAAAAAATGTCTTCCCACCACTTGCCGCTTTGCTGGCTGCTGATCATTTCATCGAGTTTGGTGAGAAATTTGATGAAGAAAGATTTATCAAATTTGCCGATACCTACGTATTCACCAGTGGTGTCTTCATCGGGGATATCTTTGCCGTAGCGCTGTAGCACGTCGTCTTTCCAGACAAAGCGGTAATCGGCTTCAGCGATTCGCGATGAGTCGGCCAAGAAAACCGGGCTACGCGGTTCATGCAAAATCGCTTCGAGCAGTGCGTCTTCAATGAACAAATCGCCGTTGATGATGATGGTGTCGTCGGGTTCAGAGAAGAATTCTTTGGCAAACCACAGCGATGCAATCGAGTTGGTCACGTCAAAAAATGGGTTGTAAAAAACCGCCGGCTGGTGCGGTTGGATGGCTTTGATGACCTCGCCCGACTGGTAACCGGTGATCAGCGCAACGTCTCGAATGCCGTGCGATTTCAAGACGCGCAGGGTGCGCCGAATGATCGGTTCACCATCGAACTCGACACAGCACTTGGGCTTGCCCTGTATGTGTCGGCTGATGCGGGTTCCGCGCCCAGCGGCCATGATGACGGCTTTCATAATGCTTCCTTAAATATAGCTGGTAGCGCTTGCTGCACTTGCGTTAGAGGGCAAAAAATACATCGGTTTATGACGAGCAAACTTGCATGGCCTTTACTTCAATGCTGAGCCACTGCGCCAATTGGGCCAGTTGCTCAGACGTTTGCGCGCCCATGTGCGAAACGCGAATGAAGTCTTCCGCTTTAGTTGGGTTGAGCGGCAGGATGGCGTCGTGGTTTTGCCGCATGCGCCCGGCCAAGGCGGTGGCCTGAACGCCAGCGGGTAGCCGCAAACTGCTCAACGCGTTGGAGGGCGATTGGGCAAAGGCCGCAAAGCCTGCCGCCTTCATGGTTTTGCGAAAGCCTTGTGCCCGCTGCTCAATTGCGCCCAGATGTGCGCTCAAGCCAGTGGCCAATATTCGCTCCAGCATGGCAGCAACTTGAAAGCCTGCGTGCATCGCCGGGGTGAACGGCAGCATACCGCGCCCAATGTTGTCCAGATACACCCGCGCATCAAAGTACGAGCGGTGATGTCGGGTTTGGCGTAGCCGGTGCAGCGCCCGTTCAGAAAACGTCACAAACACCAGCCCGGGCATACACGCCAGCCCTTTTTGTGAACAGGCGATGGCGCAATCGGCCTGCCAGGCGTCCATTTCAAACGGATCGCAACCAATGGCGCTCACGCCATCGATCACGCTTAGGCAATCCCGTCCGGCCAGTGCTTGGCAAATTGATTTGATATCAAAACGCTGCCCGGTTGAGGTTTCATGCCCGCTGAGCAGCAGCCCACGCGTCTGGGGGCCAATTTGCGTCAGCAGGGCTTGCACGTCGATGTCGTGGCCATGCGGCACGGCAAATTCCACCGCAGTGAGGCCCAGGTCACGTGCCATCTGCCCCCATTTGGCGCCAAAGGTGCCGCCGTTGATGTAGATCACCTCTTCACCAGGGCTAAATAAATTGACCAGCGCCATTTCCATGCCGCCGGTGCCGGATGCCGTAACCGTCAGGGGCGTTTGCCGGGTGCCAAACAACACGCGCAATTTAGCGGTGAGGTCCTGCACGTGACTGCAATAGTCTGGGCTGCGAAAGTAGGGCAGGGGCTGCGCACCGATTTGACGAATGACATCGGTCATCTCGGTGGGGCCGGGTGTAAACAGCATGTCTTGTCCTAAGAGCGACTTATCGCGTCATGATAGAAGATTCAATATTCCATACATATCCAACGCAAGATACGGACCAGTGTTGACGATGATGCATCAATATTTAACGCATAAAACGACTGGTTTGCAATAATTTCTTCTAAAGAATGTGATTAAAATAGAAATATTATCTGAACCGAAAACTTAAAAATAATATATCGAAAATATTATTTTTTAGCTGCTGGTTTTTTCTTGCCTGCTGTACCTTTCTTTGCAACCTCCGTGTAAATTTCAACTTCATCAATATGAAGGTAATTTTTTTCCTCTAATTGCAGTCTCACATACCTAGCTTTTGATCCTCTGGTATTTAAAATCAAGGGCGCACCATCCAGTTCACCTCCAAAAGACAAGCCGCCAGAATAAATCTTTTCCCATCTGGCCTGGTCATTAGATATCAAAACCGTCAGACTCTTGGCGCGATCTGCTGTAGTACTTCCCTTTGCTCCCCTGTTGAAAATCCTTAAGGAAGTAATAGGAAATATTTCTTGAAGGTCAACTTGCCACCACGGATTTGCTTCCAAATCGGTATGAAAACTGTACTCGCCAGATTTGATGCCGTTGACAGCCATACCGGCCTCGTCTGGCTTTGACCAGCGACTCACTGAGCTTTGAGTGGCTGGCTTGTTCAGCGCTACGTTAACTAGACTAGCTTTTGTGGTTGTTGCCATGTTGTCGCCTTTTTTCAAAGAGTGTACGGATGAACTAACTGATCATAGTTCTTGTATCTTACAGGCTTTGAAGGCTATGTGCCATACAGCCATTGGTGCAGGGTGCGATTCAAACTGATGTGGTGAATTGATCATCTACGCTGCTTGAAATTTTTTGCCAATAGCTATGCCACTGATGGTTTGCCCGATTGAGCCGCAAGGCCAGCATATGTTCGGCGTTATGCACT
>Ga0210009_1002290_pt1 | contig 14330 bp, 11 predicted proteins | sample CryGeyCG2114_065_FD_185457 | JGI IMG/M metagenome (GOLD analysis project Ga0210009, IMG submission 185457) | Groundwater microbial communities from aquifer - Crystal Geyser CG12_big_fil_rev_8/21/14_0.65 (SPAdes) (version 2) | ecosystem: Environmental > Aquatic > Deep subsurface > Groundwater ... | reverse complement strand
AGGTCTTCCATGGCAGGAAGTCCATGACTTGGGCGAACAACGGTTTGCCAACGTACATCGCAGTCTCCGGCAGCAAAGCTGCGAGACTGCCCGAAGCCGGGGGCTCCGTTCAAGTCGGAGACACCCTCAAAACCGCCGCATGCGGCATAAAATATGGATTCCAGAGGCACGGGGTCGTTTTTAACCGGACACTAGTGATGGCATATACATCAATGAACATTCGCGCAAAGGTCGTGTATCCCAAAAAATTCAGCCAGTCATAAAAGCCAAAAAAGTGCCCCACATTTCCTTCCAGCACTGTTGGAAATACTGCACCATTTAGACAAGCCATCCCACGCAACATTACTAGTGCTGTAGATACACTATCCGCACGAAAGAATACCCAACCAACCACCACTGCGATAAAAGTCAAAGCGCCCGCAGCCAACTTTGCAAAGTAGCCTGCCACATTCCAGCCCATCTTCGTTTTTATATTGCGCCATGCGTGATTAATCATCAGATAGGTACCATGCAGCGCCCCCCAAACAACAAATGTCCAGCCAGCACCATGCCAAAGCCCACCCAGTAGCATAGTAATCATCAGATTCATGTAACGCTGTGCTTTGCCGTGGCGGCTTCCACCAAGCGGAATATACAAATAGTCACGCAGGAATCGAGAAAGAGTCATATGCCAGCGACGCCAGAATTCAATAATGCTGGTAGCCTTATATGGCGAATAAAAGTTAATTGGCAGGCGAATATTGAACATCAGTGATAGGCCGATCGCCATGTCACAATATGCGGAGAAATCGAAATATAACTGGAGTGTATAGGCCAGCGCCGCTATCCACGCCTCCAGCAATTGCGGTTGTGCACCTGCTGCAGCTGAATTGAAAATCGTTGAAGCAAACTCCGCCAGCGAATCTGCTATGAGCACTTTTTTTGCCAGTCCAAGCACAAAAATGCACAAACCTATATAAATATTCCCCCAATCAATGCGACAAATATCTTGTTTGGCAAATTGCGGCATCATGTCCTTGTGATGAAGTACCGGCCCCGCTATCAAATGTGGGAAATAGGTCACAAACAATGTGTAATGGATAAAGTTGTATTCCTTCACTTTGCCCTGATAACAATCCACCAGAAATGCAATTTGGGTGAAGGTGAAAAATGAGATGCCCAGCGGCAGGATGATTTCCCCTAGACTCCAGCTTGTATTTGCCACGGAATTCAAATTGCCGATGAAGAAATTGGCGTACTTGAAGTAACCAAGCAGCAGCAAGTTCGCCGTAATCGCCACTACCAATAACCGCTTCTTGCGCACCACCTCATGACGATCTTCTGCCGTTTCTATCCATCCACCAAAAGTGAAATTGAATACGATTGAGCCCATCAATAGGCTTACATAGATTGGGTTCCAGTAAGCATAGAAAAGCAGCGACATAAGCGCCAGCCATCCGGCAGAATATGTATGGCTAATACGCGCAAACCCAAAGAACCCCAACAACGCTACTGGCAAGTAAAGAAAGATGAACTCGTAAGAATTGAATAGCATAATCGGCTGCTCAGCTTACAAGAAGGGATTGGTCAGCATCGTTCTTGCACCAAGATCATTTCTTCATATGTTCCTATGCGCGCGATAGAGCCGTTCCTTAATTCGACTACTTGAGTACACCCCTTAAGCGTAGAAAGTCGATGCGCAACGATCAGCACGGTGATCTCATCCGCGATGTTGTCGATCGAGGCCATCACGGCACCCTCAGTTTCCACATCTAGCGCACTGGTCGCTTCATCAAACACGATGACATCGGCCCGCTTGTAGAGCGCGCGCGCTATACCGATGCGTTGCCGCTGGCCGCCCGACAGGCGCACGCCTCGCTCCCCGACGCGAGTCTCGTATCCTTGACCCATGGCTTCGATGGTTTCGGCGATCTGTGCCTTGCGGGCCGCTTCGCGCACGCGGGCTAGATCTATCTTCTCTGCCGGGGTGCCCAAGGCGATGTTTTCCGCGATCGAGGTATCGGCCAGGAAGATCGCCTGCGGCACATGGGCGACGTGCACTTGCCAGGAGCGATTGTTGGCCGGCGTGATCGCCTGACCATCGACCATCAGACTACCCTCGGTGGGTTGCAACAAACCCATGATGATGTCGAGCAGTGTGCTCTTGCCGCTGCCCGTGGTGCCGATGAAACCGATCCTGCTGCCCTTGGGGATAGCAAGCGTCACGTCTTTCAGCACCCAAGGCGTCTGCGCTGAATAGCGGAAGGCCAGTTTGTCCATCACGATGTCGCGCTGGAACGGGATCGGCCGCGGTGATGGCACGGTGGCATGCGCCGGCATCGGTTGATCGAGCAGTTCGAGCGCGTCGCGCAACGACGCCTGCCCGCCACGGGCAAGGGTCCAATTGGCGTACGATTGCTGCAAGGCAGGCAGCAGCCGTTGCGCGCCCAACGCCAACGCACCCAAAACGGGAACGGCACTGGCGAATCCCGACGCGTTGCCGGCGAGCGAATAGGCCAGCATTGCGATCAACACCATTCCCAACGCCTCGATACCGAATCTAGGACTGCCGGCGATGATCTGGACATTCGCCCGGGCACGCCGCAGTGGCAAATCCGCCTCCCGGAATATCTTGCAGTAAGTCTCCTGGGCGCCGTCGATCAAGACATCGCGGATACCGCCCAGCCCTTCCTGCAACGCCTTCATCACCTGCCCCTGCTCATGCGCGGCGCGTTGGCTGTTGCTCATCAGCCGTCTTTTCGTGAAACCGATGATGATCAGATAGATGGTGCCGAAACCGGCGAATGCCGAGATGGCGATGACGGGCTGAATGGCGAACAACACTGCCAGGATCGCGACCAGCATGAACGCGGAGCTGGTGATGATCAGCATAGGCAGAATCGTCATATGAACGACCTCGTTCGCCTTCTGCGCAACTCCCGCGATCACCTCGCCGCTGTTGCGTGCCACATGGACGGTATAGGGTTGATAGAGCGTACGTCGGTAGATACTGATACTCAGGTCTGCCCCCACTGCATGGCTCAGGCGTGTCTGCGCCCACAATAGAATCAGCCGCATCGCACCCGAGATCAGGGCCGCAACCGAAAAGACGATGGTGAGCGGCATGAGCAACTGACTAGGCTCAGTAATGCCCAACATTTTGATCGCGGGCTGCAACATGGCGTGTTCGTACAATCGCTCGGGGTTGGTGAGCACAGCCAAGAACGGCAGAACGGCACCGATGCTGACGACCTCGGCAAAGGAGGCCGCAATCATCAGCAGCAATAACATGGCGAACTGCCTGCGGCGGCGCGGGGCGATGTGATGCCAGAGACGCGACAGATTATGCTTCACGGCTCATCCCAACATATCCCAGGACAATCCGGTTCCGCGCTTCACATCTACGCGCACTGTCTTACCCAGCACGTGATCGAAAAATTTCGTCGGCAGCCCCAATCCGGGGCGGATTGCGCGAACATTCTCTCGGGTAAGCGATTCGCCTGCCTGGATATCTTTCACGACATACAGTGAGCGGCGGAATTGGAGGGACTTCGTCTCGGCGGCGGTAGGGCCATAACTCACCTTGCCCAGCGCCTGCCAAGCACGTTCGGATTCGACGACCAGCGATGCCATCTCGGCCGGCTCCATCGAGAAGGTACTGTCTACCCCGCCATCAACACGACTCAAGGTAAAGTGTTTCTCGACTACCGTGGCACCCAGCGCAACGCTCGCTACTGACACCCCCACGCCCATGGTGTGATCGGACAGTCCCACTTCACAATCGAACAGCTCCCTCAAATGCGGGATGGTCAGGATGTTGGTGTTCGCGGCCGTCGCCGGATAGGTGCTTGTGCATTTGAGCAGAATCAGGTCCTTGCACCCCGCTTCGCGCGCGGCACGCACAGTCTCGTCCAGTTCGGCGATGCTCGCCATCCCGGTGGAGATGATCATCGGCTTACCCGTCGTCGCCACCTTGCGGATCAGCGGAATGTCCGTGTTCTCGAACGAAGCGATCTTGTAGCAGGGGACATTCAGACTCTCCAGAAAATCAACCGCCGTATCATCGAACGGCGTGGAAAATCCGATCATCCCCAATTCACGGCAGCGGTCGAAGATCGGCTTGTGCCATTCCCACGGTGTATAGGCCTCGCCGTAGAGTTTGTAGAGCGACGTGCCGGCCCACAAACTATTCGGGTCGCTGATGTGGAACTCGCGCTCGTCTAAATCGATGGTCATCGTGTCCGGCGTGTAGGTCTGTATCTTCAAAGCATGTGCGCCACTCTTGGCAGCAGCCTCGACGATCTCCAGCGCACGCTCAAGCGACTGGTTGTGATTGCCGGACATCTCGGCGATAACAAAGGGGGAGTGAGCGCGCCCGATGAATTTGTCGGCGATTCGAATTCCGCTGTTCATTTTCAGCCCTTTAATTCTTTCAAGTAATGGATCTTCTCAACTTGGTAACCTGCGCCAAGAAACAGTCTCTGCGACGCGACATTCATCCCCAATACCTCCGCTCGGATTTTCCTCATATCCGGACGATGGGCAGCAAGCCATCGCTCCGCACTAAACAGTAAATCGCGCCCCTGACCATTCATGCCCGCATCAGGAACGAGATAGATCGAAACCTCGGCAACACCTTGCATCTTGTCGAACCGCACCACACCTGTCGACTCTTCTCCAACATATCCGATCAGTAATTCTTTACTTTCATCTGCCAAAACAGCGGAAAGCCACGAGCAATGCGAATCCCAATCAATCAACCCATTATTTCTTGACACGGATCTGATGGCGGGATGATTGCGCCATTCGAACAATTTTTTTGAATCATTTGCTGTCGCACGCCTGATTTCGATATTGCCCATGCCGATCACATTGGAAACACGGATCGCCCCCATTCCATCGACAAAGTCCATCGTGGTCTTGGAAGTCAGCCGCAACAAGGGCAAGTTTTCCATCAAGCATCTTGCATGTCGCCTGATCAGATCGACCAAATCGTCTTCGCCGGATGGTGCGTAAAGTAGGCCTGCCTCGGCGGCCTCGGCGAGCTGTCTTCGCTGATTCTCGGCTGCGCAAATACTCAACGTAGGCAAACCCAGGCAGCAACGCTCCCATGTCGCCGAACCGCCCGCACCTATCGCGAAGTCCGCGGCCGCCATCAGCTCGGCCATGCGTGAAGTTTGCACATGACAGACATAGCCATGCGTCGCGCAGGCTTGTTCGATCTCCGTCCGGAGTGGATGCTGCGCGCCGATGACCACGTCCACTTCGACTCCCTTGATGACCAGCCCCGACAATGCCTCAATCGCGAGGCCGGTGTAATTGCCGGCATCAACGCCGCCGAAGAAAAGGAGCATGCGCCTGACATCGCCGGTACGCGGTTTGAGCTGCGCGCGCAATTCCCGGAACTCTTCCCGCAACAAGGCATAGCGCGGGCCGAGCAACATGCGACAGTATTCCGACACCTTGCCGTCATAGCGGGTCTGCATATCCCGGTAGTAGTTCTGGTCCAGTAGCGCATCGCAATCGTGTTGGCGGTCGGCGAGATCGTCGATAGCCATGATCTTTGCGGCGGTGTTTCGCATGGCGCTTTCCCAGCGTGCGTCCAGTGCGTAGTGGTCGACAACCAGCCAATCCCACTCCCGGCCCGCAAGGACTGCGGCGCTGTCGCTTGCATCCTGTGCCTGGCTGGTTCCCAGCCAGATTGAATGCGCCAGATCGCCCGGCGCTGCTGAAGTAACGGCTTCGCTCAGGGGGGCGAAGTCCATGTCTCTTGCTGTCAGCATGTCGCGCAAGTGATCCGGCAGTCCGCGACTGACGAAGCGTATCTGGGCGCCGCGCTGTTGCAGCGCCTCCGCCAAAGTCAGACAGCGCATGAAATGGCCGGTGCCGATCTGGGCGGTTGCATCGACGCGGAATGCCACACCGTAACTCACGACACCTTCTCCCGGCCCATCCGTGCCAGCGCCTGTGCCATCCGGTAGTCTTCCATGTCGTCGATGTCTACGGCTCCGACCCAGTCCATGGGGAAATAGCGATGGTCTGGACCATAGAAGGTGCCGGCTTCCAGCAGCGCGTCGCGCCCGGCTATCCAGATGGCGCCGGTGGGGCAGTAGAGATGCTCCAGGTCTTGCGAGCGCTTGCTCATGGCTTCCGGGAAGAGGCGGGTAGGCACCCTGTCTGCATCGAGTTTCACCGCCCACCACGGGTTCATCCAGCCGAAGCGGAAACAGCTGATCTGGTAGTCGAGGGCGTGCGACTGGAAATCGTCCATTGCCTCCCGGATGTGTGTGGCATCGCGCAGGGGGCAGTTGGGCATGAGTTGCGCGACCCGGTCGAAGCGGGTCTGCCAGTGCGCTTCCGCCTGTTTCAATGCGCTGATGGTCGCCAGGCTGGATGGCGCATCATCATCGGCATTTTCCTGACGCAGGAAGGGGGCAGTGGCGCCAGCCGCGATAGACACCTCAGCAATCTCTTCACTATCCGTCGAGACTAGAACTTGGTCGAAGCATTCGCTGTTCAGTGCCGCTTCGATGGTCCACGCGATCATCGGCTTGCCGTCGAAGTCGATGATGTTCTTGCGGGGTATGCGTTTCGATCCGCCGCGTGCCGGGATGATGGCGATGCGTTTCACTACCACACGCTCCAACCACCATCGGCGATCAGCACATGGCCGTTAACCGCCGAGCTGGCATCGTTAAGCAGGAATTCCACCGGCCCGATGACCTCAGGGTCTTTCAGCATGCGGCGCGACGGCACCAGTTGGGCGTAGCGCGCAAGGAACGCTTCGTCGACCCGCCCCTCGACGCCGCCGTATGCCACACAATTGACGCGGATGTGTTGCGGCGCAAGTCGCACTGCCAGCTCGCGCGTCAGATGATGCAGCGCCGCTTTGCTGACACCATACTGGATGGGAGAGCGGTCCAGCGTGCCGTCATAGAGGGCGGGGTTGGGCGCGACTTCGCCATACATGGAGCCGATGTTCACGACAGCTTTCAGTTTGTGGTTTTCGGTTCGCGCCAAACACATCGACAACTCGTAGGGCACGACGACATCCATCTCGAATTCGCCGACGAAAGCTTCGCGTTGTGTCGTACCGTCCGGCTGCACCGCGAGCGTCTCGATCGAGCGCGCATTGTTCACCAGATGCGTGACGACAATACCGCGCGCCGTCAGTTCGTCGACTAGCTGCTGTGACGCACCCGGCTGTTGCAGATCGGCCGCGATACCTGTGACGTGCCCTTTGGTCGGGCCAATATCGGAGACCAAACTGTCCACACGCGACTGCTCACGCGAGGTCGTGACGACTTTCCATCCGTTCTCTGCGAAATGGCGGACGAGCACTTGTCCGAACTTGCCGGTTCCACCGGTCAATAGCAGCGTACTGTTCATTTGCGCAATCCCGATTCGATGATGGATACGACTTGTTGGTTGAATTCATGCGGCGAGCGGCAGGTTTTTGTTCTGATACCGTCGACGAACTCGCTCAGTGCTGCCTTGAATGCGGAGAACGAATCCTTAAATACGAGATCGTGCCATCCCCGCTCCCCATGCACACGTATGGACAACGGTGTGGCGACGTCACTCCCGAACGCAGCGAGATCTGCCGTAATCCCATTCTCGAAGCCAAGCGAAACTGCGCGTCCAGTTTCAGCAAATGTCCTGGGGCGTGCGCTTGAAATTTCTACTGACGATCCGATGATCTGAATCACGGGCTCGATGATATGTACTGCGTATTTTTCCCAGCTCTTGGGCGTGGTCGCTTGGAGATGCCTGATCGGGCCAATCCGCTCGCGCTCAGTTTCGCTGAGCATCAATTCTTTCGCATAACGAAGCGCCGAGCAGGTGAATATCTGCCCGTCGTATTGCTGGAGCCGATAGAGCGCCTCCAATCCGTCCAATGACAATGCGATCGGCTTGTCGATATAGATGGGAATGCCCGCTTCAAGAAACGGTGTGGCGAATGCAAGGTGGTTTTCGGCATCGTCGCGCGCCAGCAGCAGCGCGTCGATCTGGCCGAGCATCGCTGCCGGTTCGTCCACCACGTGCGAGATCAACGATGCCTTGGCGACCCGATGGGACATTTCGGCGTCCTGTGTCCAGATATGTGTAACTTCCACACCGGGGATGCGCGCGTCCGGCCAGCTCTGTTCCGCGAGATATTGCGGGATCACCGGGAATTCACAGGCTTTCATATATTCCGGCGAATAGCCGTTGCAGATCGCTGACCATGAGTATGGATGGCCGTTACCTTCCGAGAGTCCGATCACGCCCAGTCTTATGCTCATTTGAGTTTCCAGTTCGAGGGTTCCACAAGTTGCGGATCATCACAGGCCAATGCGCTTGCATCGAACGGCGCAGTTTTTTCCCAAATCGCCAGCAGTTGTTGGAGATGCTCCTGATTCTCCACACCGACGATGACGCGGGATATGCCCGGCTGCGCTTTCACGAATCCGAGGCAGAGTGCCAGTGCTTGTTCGCTGCGCCCTGCGACGGCAGCATCCCATCGCTGCCAGTGTTCGCGCCATTTGTCGAAGGCCGGCGGGCGTTTCTCGGGGGCCATCAGCAACAGCCCTTGCATGAATACCGAGCGGACATGGACTTCGGTGCCCGCATCTACCAATCGCCCCAGCCAGCCGCTTCTTGCCAGACGCTGATCGAGCACATTGAACGGGGCTTGCACCAGATCTGGCGGCATGACTGCGATCAGTTCTACCAGAGACTGTGGCGAGTAGATCGAGTACCCCACTTTGCCGACCAGACCTTGCGCTTTCGCTTCCTGCAGGCCGGCGGCGATATCCTTGCCATGTGCCTTGAGCAGGTCGGCGGCACTATGCAGCAGTAAGCCGTCCAGTCGGACGATCCGCAGACTGTCTAGGGATCGGCGGACATGATCCAGCACCCACGCTTTACCGTTCACTTGATCATTGGGTAATGGCGGCACTTTTGAGACGACCTTCCAGCCCGCCACGCCGATCCTACCCAGCACCTGCTCGCTGTCGCCATATGCGGCGGCAGTATCCAGCGTGTCGATACCGGATGCTTTGGCGCGGTCGAGTATGTGCTGCGCCTCTTGCTGCGATGTTCTGCCGCCGGCATTCGAGATGCCGTAATCAAGGCCGAACTGAACGGTCCCGATAGCCAGTTTCATAAGCCTAGTGCCTTTTTCAAGGAGACAACTACTTTATCCTGCTGGGCATCGGTCATCGCGGGATAGAGCGGCAGGCTGATCGCCTCGGCGTAATATTGCTCTGCCTCCGGATAGTCTCCGTGCTTGAAGCCCATCGCCTCGTAATAGGGCTGGGTATGTATCGGAATATAGTGCAGGTTGACGCCGATGCCCTGCGCCCGCAGCGAGTCGAACACTTCGCGATGCGATGGCGCCAGCTTGTCGAGCGCCAAGCGGACGGGGTAAAGATGGAAGGCGGAATACGTGTCCGGATGTTGCATCGGTCTTTGTAGCGGCAGCCCCGACAACATGTCGTCGTACCGACGGGCCAAGGCTTGGCGCTTGCCCACATAGTCGTCCAGTCTGGACATCTGGCTCAATCCCAGCGCGGCCTGAATGTCGGTCATGCGGTAGTTGTAGCCCAGCGCGATCTGCTGGTAGTACCAGGCACCATCCGGTGCATGACTCATCTGATCGGTGTCTCGGGTGATGCCGTGGCTGCGCAGGAGTGCCATCTTGTTCGCCAGTACCTCATCGTTGGTTAGCGCCATACCGCCTTCGGCAGTGGTGATGATCTTGACCGGGTGGAAACTAAAGATGGTGATGTCGCTATAGCGGCAGTTCCCGACCGGCTCGTTCCTGTATCTGCCACCGATGGCATGAGAGGCGTCTTCTATGATGCGGAATCCATATTGCAGACTGAGAGCATGAATAGCCTGCATGTCGCACGACTGTCCGCACAGATGTACCGGGATCACGACTTTGGGCAGTTTACCTAGGCGGCTGGCCTGCTCGAGTTTCTCGGTCAACCGTTCGATGCTCATGTTGTAGGTGTTCGGGTCGATGTCGACGAAGTCGATACCGGCACCGCAGTAGAGTGCGCAGTTCGCACTGGCCACAAAGGTGATCGGCGTGGTCCAGACGACATCACCTACACCGACATCCAGGGCCAGGCACGCGATATGAAGTGCGCTGGTGGCACTATTGACGGCCAGCGCATGCTTGGCACCGCAGTAGGCTGACAGACGGCCTTCGAACGCCGGAACGGCCGGACCTTGCGTCAGGTAATCTGAACGCAGCACATCCACGACCGCCTGTATGTCGGCCTCGGTGATGTCTTGCCGACCATAGGGGATCATGCCGGTCATATCTTGCCGATCTTCTCGCGATTCTCGGCTATCCATGAACGCAAAGTCTCCACACCCATCCATTCGGGATTGTTATCCGAACTGTAGGTGAAATCCTCCGCAACTTTATTGCCGTTCTTGATCCGAAGCGGATCACTGCACCATTTGTGGATCGCCGGCAAAATCTTGTAGTGCTCCGGGTATTCGTAGGTATAGAGCGCGTCTTCCACACCGATCATTTGCTCGTGCAACTTCTCTCCGGGGCGAATGCCAACAATCTCCTGCTTCGCACCCGGCGCAACAGCATCGGCCACTTCGGTGACTTTCATGGAGGGTATTTTTTTGACGTATATCTCCCCGCCCACCATGTCTTCGAACGCGTGCCAAACCAATTCAACTCCCTGCTCCAGGGTGATCATGAATCGTGTCATGCGCGAGTCGGTGATGGGCAGCGTGCCTTTGTCTGCAATCGACAGAAAGAAGGGGATGACGGAGCCTCTTGAGCCCATAACGTTGCCGTAGCGAACCACTCCAAAACAGGTGTCGTGTGAGCCTGCATAGGAGTTCCCAGCCACAAACAACTTATCCGATGCCAGCTTGGTCGCTCCGTACAGATTGGCCGGGCTGCTCGCCTTGTCTGTCGAGAGCGCGACGACACGTTTCACACCACGGTCTATACATGCGTCGATCAGATTCATCGCGCCGATCACATTCGTCTTTACACATTCAAACGGGTTGTACTCGGCGGTGGGGACAATCTTGGTCGCCGCGGCATGCACCACGTAGTCGATGCCATCCAGCGCACGTGCCAGCCTGTCTTTGTCTCTAACGTCGCCGATGAAGAAGCGGATGCGCGGATCGTCGGCATAGAGCTTGGCCATCTCCCATTGCTTCATCTCGTCGCGCGAATAGATGACGAGGCGTTTAGGGTTGTATTTCGCCAAAGTCATCGGCACGAAAGTGTGCCCGAATGAGCCTGTGCCGCCCGTGATAAGAATGGATGAATTTTTCAACATAGTTATTTTTCCCTTTTGCAGGCTGTCCCACTTTTGATTTTTGCAATCTCCAGCGTTCCATTGCGAACCCTTGGCGCTCTTTGCATCAGCCCCGCCTATCCGTACTCTGCTCGTAGCAGTTACAACTTCTCAAGCATGTCCTTGTAAGATATCCGGACACCGTCCGCCAACTGCATCTTCCGTGTCCAGCCCAGCTGATTCAGGCGCGACACGTCCATTAATTTTCTCATGGTGCCATCCGGCTTGCTGGCATCGAAAGCCAACTCCCCCTGATATCCAACGACACTCTTCACCAGCTCAGCCAACTCGCGTATGGAGAGATCTTCGCCGCAACCTATATTCACGAGGGGCGGCGTTTCGTCGTTGAACAGGCTCTGCAGCTTGCTTTCCGGTTGCTCCAGCAGATACAGACAGGCATCAGCTATGTCTTCGCTGTACAGAAACTCGCGCTTTGGGGTGCCCGTCCCCCAAACCACAACCTCTTTCGCTCCGCTCTGCTTCGCTTCATGCATCTTGCGCATCAGCGCGGGCAATACATGGGAATTATTGAGGTCGTAGTTGTCGTTGGGGCCGTACAGGTTGGTGGGCATGGCGGCCATGTAGCGCGTGCCGTACTGGCGGTTGTAGGCGTGGCACATTTCGATGCCGGCGATCTTGGCCAGGGCATAGGGACGGTTGGTGGGCTCCAGCGGGCCTGTCAGCAGGTACTCTTCCTTGATCGGCTGCGGACAATCCTTGGGATAGATGCAGCTCGATCCGAGGAACAATAGCCGTTGGACGTTATTGCGCCAGGCTTCATGGATGACGTTGGTCTGGATGGCCAGATTCTGATGGATGAATTCTGCCGGGTAGGTGTTGTTGGCGTGGATGCCGCCGACCTTGGCGGCTGCAAGCAGCACGTATTCCGGCTTCTCGCTCGCAAAGAATCCCCTTACTGCCTTTTGATCGGTCATATCCAGTTCGGCATGCGTGCGCATCACCAGGTTGCTGTAGCCTTTGGCCTGCAGGCGGCGCACGAGTGCGGAACCCACCAAGCCGCGATGCCCGGCGATATAGATTTTTGCTTCTTTGTTCATAGTTGCTGCTTTCACTCCGATTTCCTTGCCAGGTTGCAGTTTGCTTGTCGGGCTTAAGCCCGACCTACAGCTTACCTTTAGGCCATCTCAAAATAATCGTCATACCGGCGAAGGCCGGTGTCCGGCAAAAATATAGGCCAGCGCAACGTGCTGACATAACGGTATTTTTGATAAAGCCGCTGGATTCCGGCCCTCGCCGGAATGACGAAATTTGAATTTTTAGAAATGCCCTTTACTCGTGATAGTCCATGGCCTTGTAGCCGTGCTTCTTGACCAGCTCGTCGCGTTCGGCACTTTTCAGGTCTTCGCGCACCATTTCGGCGACGAGTTCGTCGAAGGTAATCTTGGGGGTCCAGCCCAGTTTCTGTTTGGCCTTGCTGGGGTCGCCGAGCAGGGTCTCGACTTCGGTGGGGCGAAAGTAACGCGGATCGACCTGGACGATGGGCGTTCCCGAGTTGACTGGATTCCCGCCTGCGCGGGAATGACGATCGATCCAGTAGCCTTTCTCTTCAATTCCTTTGCCTTCCCAGCGGATCTGCATGCCGAGTTCCTTGGCGGCGGCGTTGACGAAGTCGCGCACGCTGTATTGCACGCCGGTGGCGATGACGAAGTCTTCAGGATGATCCTGTTGCAGCATCAGCCATTGCATCTCGACGTAGTCCTTGGCATGTCCCCAGTCGCGCAGGGAATCCATGTTGCCCAGATAGAGACAGTCCTGCAGACCCAATTTGATTCTTGCGAGCGCGCGGGTGATCTTGCGCGTAACGAAGGTCTCGCCGCGCACCGGCGATTCGTGGTTGAACAGGATGCCGTTGCAGGCATAGATGCCATATGCTTCGCGGTAGTTGACGGTGATCCAGTAGGCGTACAGCTTGGCCACGGCGTAGGGGCTGCGCGGGTAGAAAGGGGTGGTCTCTTTCTGCGGGATCTCCTGCACCTGTCCGAACAGCTCGGAGGTGGAGGCTTGGTAGAACCTGGTCTTCTTTTCCATTCCGAGAATGCGTATCGCTTCGAGGATGCGCAGGGTGCCGAGGCCGTCGGCATTGGCGGTGTATTCGGGGGTATCGAAGGAGACCGCGACGTGGCTCATCGCGGCCAGGTTGTAGATCTCGTCCGGCTGCGTCTGCTGGATGATGCGGATCAGATTGGTGGAGTCGGTGAGGTCGCCGTAGTGCAATTTGAACCTGGCATTATCGACATGCGGGTCCTGGTACAAATGGTCGATGCGGTCGGTGTTGAACGAGGAAGAGCGGCGCTTCACGCCGTGCACCATGTAGCCCTTCTGCAGCAACAGCTCGGCCAGATAGGCCCCATCCTGGCCGGTGATGCCGGTGATGAGGGCGACTTTGTTTGTACTCAAGATATTCTCCTTATAAAAAATCGTTGTTGTACAGGCAGCTTCGATGCATTGTCGGACTGAAGTCCGACCTGCAAGATACTCAAGGGCACCTCTATAAATCCAAACTCCGTCGCGATACTGCGTTGCTCAATAAATTTTAACGCTTACATATCAAACATATGCGGCGCGCTAAAATTTATTTCGCGCCTTGTCTCGCTTAAGATTTTGAATTTATAGAGGCGCCCTCAAGGCATCTCTAAAAATTCATATTTCGTCGCTCCCGCGCAGGCGGGAGCCCAGTCAAATCAACAAGCTGGATTCCCGCCTGCGCGGGAATGACGAATTTTTAGATGCCCCCTTAAGCTGCGATCAATGCGGCGATTTCTGCTGTTCTTTTTTCCATTAGCGCGATATCACCACGCGTCTCCACATTCAATCTTAACAAAGGCTCGGTGTTAGAGCCGCGCAGATTGAAGCGCCAATTCGCAAACTCTGCACTCACGCCGTCGGTGCGATCCACTGCGGGCATCTCCCTCACCCCAACCCCTCTCCCGAAGGGCGAGGGGCTAGTGTAGTGTTGCAAGATGCGTTCGATGGTTTTCTTCACGTCATCCACGCGATAGTTGA
>Ga0210009_1002289_pt1 | contig 14335 bp, 14 predicted proteins | sample CryGeyCG2114_065_FD_185457 | JGI IMG/M metagenome (GOLD analysis project Ga0210009, IMG submission 185457) | Groundwater microbial communities from aquifer - Crystal Geyser CG12_big_fil_rev_8/21/14_0.65 (SPAdes) (version 2) | ecosystem: Environmental > Aquatic > Deep subsurface > Groundwater ... | reverse complement strand
CAAAACGATAACCTTGGGAATAAAAAATGGTCACCGGAGCAATTAATAAAAACAAAAATAAACAAATTAAAAATAAAATAGTCCGAGTTCTCTCAGTCATATTATATTTATATAATATCCAATTGACAAATTTAAATCAATGTGATAGATTTTCTTATCAAAGGGACAGCTCTTTTTAGCTGAATAATGATTAAAGGAGGTCGCTAATGGACAAAATAAAGACAATTTTCAGAGAAGCATTAGGATGGGTAGTAGCCCTGACCTTAACCCCTATAATAGCCTTTATCTTGTATAAAATCTGTCTATGGGAAAAAATTAAATATAGAAGGAGGAGATATTAAGATGGAAAATAAGATTAAAAAGCTGGAAGCGCTATGGGATGAAGTTTTAAAAATGAGAGAGGAGAACGGGGAGTGTAGAGATTCTCCTCAAAAACAGGAGGCAATTCGGCTAATGCACCAATGGGCTCATTGGAGTGAAGAAGGGAAGAGATATTTTCAAAGAAAGAGAGCAGAGATAAGATTAAGATTGGCTGAGATAGAGTACCGAGAAGGAAAATACATTTCTGCTCTTTTACAAATTGCAAAAGGTTTGCATCTTTGCAAAGAAATAGCTGATGAAGACTTAATAGCTAAGCTAAAAGCGATGGAGAGTAAAATAAAAGAAAACCAAGGCGTTTCGGTTATTTGCTGAAGCGTCTATTTATTTGCTAAAATAATTCAATATGTCTATTTTGCCTAAAATTGAAAAAGTGACCAGGGATGCGACAATATCGCATTTCTTTTTAATGTTTGGCTATAAACTTTTTTCTCTTTATTTTCCTTTGTTTTTGGTGGCCAGGGGATTTTCTCTGCCAGAGGTTGGCTACACTTATCTTTTAATTTATCTACCGATTGCTCTTTTTGCTCCTTTTGTTGGTTTTTTAAATCACAAAATAAATCCAGCCATTTTGGCTTCAGTTGGAATTTTAGGATATGGAGTTTATGCCTTAGGGATGATTCTCATCAGAAATCCTGCTTTATTCTATTTTTGGCAGGTTCTATTAGGAATATCAGCAGCCCTGTTTTTTGTCTCAGCCAGGGCGATTTTAATTTCTTCTCCTCTTGAAAATTATGATCGGGCTTTCGGTTGGTTTTATTCAGCTCCTTTTTATGCTGATGCTTTAGCTCCGGTCCTCGGTGCTCTTTTTATTTGGAAATTTAACTTTATCGGTGTTTTTATTTTTAGCGCAGTTTTGCAGATTTTTACCGCTATCTATTGTTTCTGGCAGTTAGGCAAGCAAAAAATCAAACCGTTAGACAGGGCTTTTAATCTTCAGAAATTTAAAGATAATTATCAAAAAGTCTTTGAAAAAATAAAAGAAAAAACCGTTTTACTCCCAACCGTCCTCTCTTTTTCAGTGTTGCTCATATCCGGCTTTTATTTTGCTTTTTTTGTTCTATGTCTAAAAGACTTTTTAGCTTTTTCTCAAAATCAAGTTTTAGTTTTTATTTCGGTTCTTTCAGCCACCTTTTTGCCAATTTCACTTTTTTTAATTTCTCGCTTAGAGAATAGGGGCCCAATCAGATGGGAGGGTGGTCGGGACGCGAGAGCTTCCCGCGTAGCGGGAGCTCCCGTCCTTGGGTGGGTTGGAGTCCAAAGCAAAAGAAATATTTTCCGAGGGGGAATGGCTGCCGGAGTTTTCTCAATTTTATTTGGCTCTTTCTTACCTTTTTTAAATTTTTTCACTCTTTTATTAATTAACCTTGGAAGATCAGCCGGAGCCTTAATCTGCAACTCCGGCAGGTCGGGTTTAATCTCTCAAAAATTAAAGGAAAATCCCGAAGAAGCCGGTGCCTTAGATACGGTTTTTTCTCCTTTAGGAGTGGCTGCGGGAGCTCTGATTTCCGGTGTCATTATTGGATTTTTGGGGTATCAACTTTTATTTATTCTTGGTGGAATTTTTGTAGTTATAGTTTGGATTATAGGAAAGAAACTTGTCAAAGAGTGATTTTTGATATATATTAAAATTACTAATTCATATTCGTATTAATTCGTAATTCGTAGTAGGCGAAGAGGACTTCGTCCTCTTCTTCACCTTCGCCCCGCCCTTTCTAAAAGAAAGGAAAGGGCGGGGCTCGGTCTATGAAGATAGGTATTGATTTAGGAACCTGTAACTCTATGGTTTTTCTGCCCGGGAAGGGGGTGGTTTTGGAAGAACCCTCAGTGGTGGCAGTTTCTTTAGATGAAAATAAAATTTTGGCAGTCGGAGAAGCGGCTAAAGCAATGACTGGCCGGACTCCCGACACAATTAGAGTTTATCGGCCGCTAAGAAACGGAGTAATTGCCGATTTTCGAGTGACTCAGGCCATGCTCAAATATTTTATTGATAAAGTTTCCGGCCGTTTTAGATTTTTAAAGCCAGAATTGATGATTGGAATTCCGGCTGGCGCCACTTCCACTGAAAGAAGAGCGGTAATTGAGGCTGGACTTAATGCCGGAGCCAAAGCAGTTTACGTGGCCAAAGAACCCATTTTGGCAGCCATTGGAGCCGGTATCCCTATTAATTCTTGTTCTGGTAATATGATTATTGATATTGGCGGAGGGACGACTGAGGTGGCGATAATTTCTTTGGGAGGAATAGTTACCTGCCATTCGGTGAGAACTGCTGGGGATAAAATAGATTTGGCGATTTCAGATTACATTAAGAAAAAATATAATTTAGCTGTCGGAGAACAAACGGCCGAGGAAATAAAAATAAAAATTGGAACTGCCCTTCCGGAAAAAGAAGAAAGAAAGCTCTCTATTCGGGGTCGGGATTTAATTTTAGGCTTGCCTCGGACCATCAAGGTTTCCTCTAACGAAGTTTGCGAAGCAACCGCCGATACCTTAACCGACATTATCCAGGTGATAAAACTGGTTTTAAGAGATACTCCTCCAGAGCTGTCGGCTGACATAATAGATAAAGGAATGGTTCTGGCTGGCGGTGGGAGTTTATTAAGAAATATTTCAGAACTTCTTTCTCAAGCCACCGGAGTGCCTTGCATTTTGGCTGAAGAACCTCTTCATTGTGTTGCCAAGGGAGCCGGGGTAGTATTAGAAAATTTGGAAGTTTATAAAAAAAGTATAATGACTAAGAAATGACCGAAGCCGTTGTACGAATTTACGAATTTGGGCAATCGGATACGAATCTATATATTTTCGGCTTCGGCTACGAATAATTACGAATACATTATTCGTATATTCGTATAAATTCGTAATTCGTAGGGTTATGATAATTGGGCATCAAAAACAATGGCAATTTCTAAGAAAGTCTCTAGAGCTAGGAAAGCGAGCTCACGCCTATTTATTCTCTGGCGAAACTCAGTTAGGAAAGAAGAAATTCGCCTTAGAATTTGCTAAATTGATTAATGGAGAAAATTTTGATTTTGGGCACCCCGACCTAATTTTAATTGAACCCTACGAAGGTCGGGAAATTCAAATAATCCAGATTAGAGAACTTATTCAAAAGCTATCCTTGAAACCTTATTCAGCTTTCTTGAAAGTGGCAATGATTGACCAGGCTCATTTAATGAATTCTGAAGCTCAAAATTGTTTTTTGAAAACCTTAGAAGAACCAAAAGGGAATACCATTTTAATTTTGATTACCGAAGCCCCAGAAACTTTATTTCCAACCATTCGTTCTCGGTGTGAAATTATTAAATTTTATCCGGTAAAAATTTCAGAAATTGAGAATTACTTAGAAAGTCAAGGAATTTCAAAAGAAAAAAGTAAAGCCATTGCTAGACTTTCTTTAGGGAGGCCGGGCCTAGCGATTGACTTTCTAACCAATCCCCAAAAATTAGAAAATCAAAAGAAAATCATCGAGGAACTAATTAAAATCTCCTCTGGCAAAACTTCATTATCCCTACGTTTCCAATATGCTAAAGACTTGGTTATGAATCCAGAATTAAGCGAAATTTTAAATATCTGGCTAAGTTATTTCAGGACCTTGTTACTGGAGCAATTTTTGCCGCCCGAGGTTAAAAAACCAGAGTATCCTTTCTCGAAGTTAAAAAATATTATTAAGCAAATTCAAAATACAATTTTTCTAATTTCTACCAAAAACATAAATCCCAGATTAGCTTTGGAGATTCTGATGTTGGAGTTATGATAATACTCAATGAATTTTCAATTCAGTCAAATGTTTAATCTTCAATGAATCTTCGATTCATTTCAATCTTCGATAAATTAAAAATTTATCTCGATGCATAAAGAAATCCTTAATAGAATTAGACCGGAAATGGGCAAAGTGGTTAATTTCTTAGACAGAGAATTAGCCAAAATTCGGACAGGTCGAGCTTCACCCTCTTTAGTGGAAGATGTAGTTGTCGAATGCTTCGGTCAAAAATTTCCTTTAAAACAACTAGCAATAATTTCTATTCCCGAGACAAGACAGATTTTAATCCAACCTTGGGATAGGTCATATATTGAGGGGATTGTCAAAGCGTTATCTGAAACTGGCATAGGAGCAAACCCGGTCGTTGATAAAAAGACGGTTCGGATTAATTTACCGCCCCTGAGCGAGGACTATCGAAAAAGTTTGCTTCACTTAGTATCGGAAAAACAAGAAGAAGCAAGAAGAACAATTAGAAAGTGGCGCCAAGCCGCCTGGGATGAAATTCAAGAAGGATTTAGAGAAGGGAAAATTAGGGAAGATGATAAATTTCGGGCCAAAGATGAGCTCCAAGAATTAGTTGATGAACATAATGAAAAAATTGAGCAAATGGGCGAGAAAAAGGAAAAAGAAATTATGGCATAATCGCATTAAATATTTATGATTTTTACAATCATCATTGTTTTCCTTAGTCTTATCGGTTTAATGGTTATCCACGAATTTGGCCATTTTGTTATTGCTAAAAAATGTGGAGTAAAAGTAGAAGAATTTGGTATAGGTTATCCGCCGAGAATTATCGGTAAAAAAATTGGCCAAACTCTTTATTCTCTTAATCTTTTACCTTTTGGTGCTTTTGTCAAAATCCAAGGAGAAGAAGGAGGGATAGAATCAGCTCAGAGTTTCAGCCAAAAACCAATTTGGCAAAGAGCTTCAATTGTTATAGGGGGAGTGGCCTCTTTTTGGCTCATTTCAGCCATTTTATTAAGTGTTGTTTTTGGAATAGGAACTTTTCAGGCAATTTCAGACGATGAACAGGTGGCTAATCCAAAGGTTCAAATTATAGCAGTAGCTCCTGATTCTCCAGCAGAAGCAGCCGGAATAAAAGTAGGGGATACCATTAAAAAATTTTCAATTCCGGAGCTTCTGCAGACAGAAGCGAACGGGGAAGAAGAAAATCTATTTTCTTCGCCCTCGGGTACCCATGAAATGGATGTCCAATTTTCAATTAATAAGGTTAAAGAAGTTCAAGAATTTACTGAAAAATATAAAGGTAAAGAGATCGTTTTAACCATTGAAAGGGGAAGAGAAATTTTCGAAGCTTCATTAGTTCCCAGAATTTCTCCTCCAGAAGGGGAAGGAGCAATGGGAGTAGGTTTGACCAGAATAACTGAAAAATCTTATCCCTGGTACCAAGCACCAATTAAAGGAATTGAAGCTACTCTAAAAATGACTGGGGCAATAGTTGAAGGTTTGGCTCAAGTTTTTGGAAATTTAATCCAGGGAAAAGGATTACCAGCAGGAGCTCAATTAATGGGACCAATTGGTATCGGTTCTTTGATGACCCAGTTTGCAAAATTGGGAGTAAATTATTATTTACAATTTATTGCCATGATTTCAATTTATTTAGCTATTTTTAATATTTTGCCCATTCCAGCTTTAGATGGCGGAAAATTATTATTTTTAGCAATTGAAAAAGTGAGAAGAAAACCAGTTTCCCCAAAAATTGAGCAAAACATTACCGGGGCCTTCTTTACTGTCTTGGTCGCCTTGATGATTTGGGTCACCATAAAAGACATCGTCAGATTATTTTGATTCGCTCGGGCACCTTACCTCAGGGAGCACGCCATTTATCGCTCGGCAAGCTGCCTCGAAGGACCGCAACAATTCCCACCGAGAATTGTTGCTTAGTCCTCGCTCGCTCGTCCGACTTACGTCGGACACCCTGGCCGCTCGCTGCGGATGTCCATCTCGGCACTTGCCTCGCTTAAAGAATTCGTATATTCGTATTAATTCGTAATTCGTAGAGTATGAGACAATCACAACTTTTTACTAAAACAAAAAAAGAGGCGCCAAAAGATGCCGAAGTTATTTCACATAAATTTTTAGCCAGGGGGGATTTTATTGAACAAACAATTAGTGGAGTTTATCGATTTTTGCCTTTGGGTTTCAAGGTTTTGAAAAAAATTGAAGAGATTATCAGAGAAGAAATGCTCGGTTTAGGCGCTCAGGAATTATATTTACCTGCCTTGCAAAATAAAAATCTTTGGTTAGAAACTCATCGCTGGCAAACTATTGACCCTCCTTTATTTAAATTAAAAGACCGCCACCAGAAAGAAACTGCTTTAGGCTCAACCCACGAAGAAGAAATCACTGATATCGTCCGCAAGCGGATTAAATCTTATCAAGATTTACCGATCTCGCTTTTCCAAATTCAAGACAAATTTCGAAATGAGATGAGGTCTTCAGGCGGCCTTTTAAGAACGAGAGAGTTTCTGATGAAGGACCTTTACAGTTTTCATATTGATGAAAAAGATTTGGAAAGATTTTATGAAAAAGTGAAAAAAGCTTATTTTAAAATATTTAAAAGATGCGGTTTAAAGTCTCTTTGCGTTGAAGCTAGCTCGGGGACAATGGGCGGGGGATTATCTCAAGAATTTATGGTCCCGGCGGAAACGGGAGAAAATAGAGTTTTAATTTGTAAAAAATGTGGTTATAGCGCAAATATTGAAAAAGTTGGAGACATAAAATCTTGTCCTAAATGCCGGGGTATTTTAGAGAAAAAAAATTCAATTGAAATTGGTCATATTTTTAACCTCGGAACAAAATATAGTAAAATCATGTCAGCCAATTTCCAAGACAGGGATGGAAAAGAAAAACCTATTTTAATGGGATGTTATGGAATAGGTCTTCCCAGGCTTATATCAACCGTTGTCGAGGTTCACCACGACGAAAAAGGAATTATCTGGCCCAGAGAAGTAGCCCCGTTTCAAGTTCATTTAATTTCACTTCCCTCTACGTCGCCGGGGCGCGTAGAGATTACGTCGCTGGGGAAAGTTGAGAAGGCGGCTGAGAAATTACATAAGGATTTACAGAAAAAAGGAGTTGAAGTATTATATGACGATAGAGCGAAATCCCCGGGAGAAAAATTTACTGATGCCGATTTAATTGGCATACCCATTAGATTAGTTGTCAGTGAGAGAACGTTAGCGGAAGATAGCGTAGAGGTAAAGAAACGAAGCGAGAAAAAAATAAAATTAATAAAACTAAATTTATTAAATTCAGCTATCAAGTTTTCGCATAGCGAAAACGAAGATGGAAAAGAGATTTATCTCTTTGACTCTTGGTTATGTTAGATAAAATTTGGCGAATATTTTCTCAAGATATAGCAATTGATTTGGGAACAGCTAACTCTGAAGTATATGTCCGCGGCCGGGGGATTGTAATCCAGGAACCTTCGGTTGTGGCGGTCAATCAAAAAACCGGACAAATTTTAGCAATTGGGGACGAAGCTAAAAAAATGGTTGGCAGAACTCCGGCTCACATCGTTGCGACCAGACCCCTAAGGTCTGGAGTAATTTCTGATTTCGAAGTAACCGAACAGATGCTCAGATATTTTATTGAGAAAGCTCAGAGAAAAAAAATTATTATCAATCCCAGGCCGCGGGTAATTGTTGGGATACCCTGCGGAGTAACTGAAGTAGAAAGAAAGGCAGTTTGCGATGCGACAAAAAATGCCGGGGCCAGAGAAGTCTTTTTGATTGAGGAACCCATGGCCGCCGCTATCGGCGCTCGACTTCCGGTTCAAGAAGCCGGCGGTAACCTTATTGTTGACATCGGCGGAGGGACGACTGAGGTGGCGGTAATTTCTTTGGGAGGAATCGTCATATCAAAAAGCCTGAGAGTGGCCGGAGACAAGCTTAATGAAGATATAATTCATTTTGCCCAGGATGAATATAAGCTATTAATTGGAGAAAGAACGGCTGAGGCAATAAAAATTGGGATTGGTTCAGCCTATCCCTTAAAGGAAAAGAGAGAGTTGCCGATGCGGGGAAGAAACTTAGTTACTGGACTCCCTGAAGAAATTTTGGTTTCAGATGATGATATAAGAAAAGCGATGGAAAAATCAATAAAACAAATTGTTACCGAAATAAAAACAACGGTCGAAGAAACTCCTCCCGAATTATTAGCCGATGTAATGACTTCGGGAATTCAAATGGCAGGTGGTGGCTCTCTTTTGCGAGGATTAGATATTTTAATTCAAAAAGAAACGAAAATTCCAACTAAAATTATTGAAGACCCAATGACAGCGATGGTCAGGGGAGCGGGAATGGTTTTAGAAAACCTCGACCAACTCCATGAGGTATTGGTGGAAACAGAATATTTAGAACCCCCTAAATGATTACCAAAAAAGACGTTCAACACGTAACTAAGCTTGCCCGACTTGGTCTGACTCAAAAAGAGATTGAGAAGTTTCAGCGAGAGCTTTCGAAGATTTTGGATTATATCGAAAAATTAGGCGATGAAGATAAATCTTCATCTTTACCCTTCGCTATCGCTCGGGTGAAAGAAGTGGACATTTCAAAAACCGAGCCTCCACTTGTGGAGGCGAAGGTGAAGAAGAGGACGAAGTCCTCTTCGCCTGTGGAGCCAACCAGTCATTCAATTACCCGAGCGTTAGCGAAGGGTGGAGATGAAGCGTCAACTTCATCGACTGAAGTTGAGAATATAATGAGAGAAGACGAAGTCAAAAGTCAAAAGTCAAAAGTCAAAAGTCAAAAGTTGATGGAATTAGCGCCAGAAACTAAAAATGGCTATCTAAAAACAAAGCCAATCCTATAAAATGGAATTAGAAAATCTTACAATTTCAAAAACCCATCGAGGATTAATTAAAAAAGAATTTTCGGCTCTAGAAATCTGCCAAGCCTATTTAGAAAAAATAGAAAGCGAAGATAAAAAAATTAATGCTTTTTTGACAATAACTAAAGATTTGGCCCTTTCTCAAGCAAAAAAAGTTGATGATATGATTTCAACTGGTAGAAAGATTCCTTTGATTTCAGCAGTTCCTTGTGCGATAAAGGACATTATTTTAGTTGAAGATGTAAAATGTACGGCCGGTTCGAAAATTTTAGAAAATTACATCGCTCCATACGATGCGACAGTTATTAAGAAATTAAAAGGAGAAAACTGTGTAATTTTAGGGAAAACCAATCTGGATGAGTTTGCTATGGGTTCATCGACAGAGAATTCTGCCTTTTTCCCAACTAAGAATCCCCACAATTTAGCGCGAGTTCCTGGCGGTTCCTCAGGCGGCTCGGCAGCGGCAGTAGCCGCAGATGAATGTATTTTTGCCTTAGGTTCAGATACCGGAGGTTCAATCAGGCAGCCTGCTTCTTTTTGTGGGATGGTGGGATTAAAACCAACTTATGGCGCAGTATCCAGGTTTGGCTTGATTGCCTTTGCTTCTTCCTTAGACCAGATAGGGCCAATAACTAAAACTGTCGAAGATGCGAAGATTGTATTCGATGTTATTAAAGGAAAGGATGAGATGGACTCAACTAGCGTAGAATCCCCGGAAATTAAAAATTGGGAATTAAAAATTAAAAATTTAGTAATAGGTGTTCCTAAAGAGTACTTTACCATGCCTACCGGCAGGCAGGTTAAAGGAATTGATCCAGAAGTCGAAAAAGTCATTAAGCAAGCAATAAAGAAATATGAAGAGATGGGAGCTAAAGTCGAAGAAATTAGCTTGCCCCATACTGAATACGCTTTGCCTTGTTATTATATAATTGCTCCTTCTGAAGCCAGCGCCAATTTGGCGAGATATGATGGGATAAAATATGGGCACTCCGAAACCCGAAACCCGGAATCTGAAATCCGAAACTTACTGGATGTTTATTTAAAAAGTAGGGAAGAAGGGTTTGGGCCAGAGGTAAGAAGAAGAATTATACTAGGTACCTATGTTCTTTCTGCCGGTTATTATGAAGCCTATTATTTAAGGGCTCAGAAAGTGAGAACTTTAGTAAAAGAAGATTTTGACAAGGCTTTTAGAAATGTTGATGCCATTTTCACCCCCGTATCTCCAACGCCGGCCTTTAAATTAGGAGAAAAAATTGATGACCCTTTAACTATGTATCTTTCAGACATTTTTACGATTTCCGTCAATCTGGCCGGGCTTCCCGCTCTCTCTTTACCCTGCGGTAAGGTAGACAATTTACCGGTAGGTCTCCAAATCATCGGAAAACCTTTTGAAGAAAGCAAAATTTTAGAAATCGGCAAAATTTTCGAGAAAAATTTATGATAAGAATTAACGATATAATCTCATTTATCTTTAACCCCGCCTTTACTGACTGGCTGCTATTTTTGAAAATTCTACTTATTATTCTCTCTTTGATTCTTTCAGGTTTTATTATCTTTGCTTTTATTAAAACAAGCTGGTTAAAAAGGATGCTCATCTGGGATATAGTAGAATTTTTTTCTTTCCGACCCTATGGAATAAGAAAAGTAGAAAAAGATTGGGCTAAAATTACTGCCAGACTCGAAACTGACCTGGAATCGGAGTGGAAATTGGCCACCATTGAGGCAGATTCGATACTGAATGACATTTTAATGAAAATGGGATTTGCTGGTGAAACCCTGGGAGAGAGATTAGACCGATTGACTATTGCCACCTTGCCTAACCTTCAGCAAATCCGGGAAGCTCATAAAATTCGCAACAACATTGTCCATGACCCTGATTATCGGGTGTCTTTAGATGAAGCTAAGATGGCGGTAGGAATTTATGAACAGGCCCTCAGGGATTTACAGGCATTCTAATATTAACCCCGCCCCTTTTTCATAATAAGTAGAATTAGCAGATTTCTAATTTAAATGCTTTATTCAGATTAGGAGTTTTATACTTTACAAAAGGGGCGGGGTAGAGTAAAATAACATCGCGGTGTGGAGGAGTAGTACCTTGCGAGGCCCATAACCTCGAGACCCTGGTGCAATTCCAGGCGCCGCAACAAGTTTTTGCCGGGGAGTAGATTGGTTTCTAAGGTCGTTTCATAAGCGATCAATGTGGGTTCGATTCCCGCCCCCGGTACATAGCACTTGCGGGTGTAGCTCAATTGGCCAGAGCATTGGCTTGTCGAGCCAAGGGTTGCGAGTTCGAGTCTCGTCGCCCGCGCAAGCGATAGCGAAGAGCAGAAGAAGAGATTTATCTCTTCGACCGCGCAAATTAAAAGGTTTGGAGAAACCTTAAGACCTTTTAATTAAAGGAGCTTAGCTTCTTTCTTTAGGTATCCCAGAAGGATACCTATTTTTATTTGACCCCGTTAGAAATTTTTGGCTCAAAGTAGTTAGTAAATTCATTGGAATATAAAATTTCTAAACGGGGTTTGACAAATTTGTGAAATTTGGTAGAAGACAAATTAGAGACTATGGGAAAATATAAAATCTTTAATAAAAAAATTAGTGGGCCTTTTACCATTCCTGCCGGGCTCGTCACCACTGAGGTATCAATACTTGAAAAAATTGCAAATGAAATTCCAGAAATAGGAATCTTAACAACGAAAAGCATAGGTCCCGAGCCAAGAGAGGGGAATAGAGAGCCAATCATTGCTCAATATTCTCCTTTTTCTTTTATCAATGCGGTTGGTCTTACAAACCCCGGCGTAGAAGAATTTAGAAAAAGAATTTCAAAAATAAAGATTCCTCCTGACAAATTTTTACTCACTTCGATATTTGGCAGCAATGAGAAAGAATTTAAAGAAGTAGCCGAAAAATTAGTAGAATTGACTGATGGTTTTGAATTGAATATTTCTTGCCCTCATTCCGACAAATATGGCCAAGCTGTAGGCCAAGATAATGCGATTGTAGAAAAAATAACAAAGAGCATTGTTTCTCTTGGGAAGCCAGTATTTGTTAAAATCTCACCCAATTTAGACGTGAAAGAAACTGTAAAGGCGGCTATAAGGGGAGGAGTCTCTGGCATAACGGCAATAAACACAAAAGGGCCGGAATTATATAAATATAGGGTGGAAGGTGGCTGGCGTCCAGTTCTTTCAAATAAAGTAGGGGGAGTTTCCGGAAAGGCAATTCTAGAACTTGGCTTAACTTCGGTTAATAAAATAAGAGAGCTCACAGACTTACCAATCATTGCTTGTGGCGGTATTTCAACAAAAGCTGAGGTAGAGAGATATAAAGAAGCTGGTGCTAATTTTTTTGGCATAGGCTCAGCCCTATCCGGGATGAATACAGAAGAAATAAAGCAATATTTTCATGATTTATTAATTAACTTGGAGGAGGGAACAAATAATGCTGCCAGTCTTTTAAAAGAGAAACTGAATATGGACTATCAAAAATATACCGTAAGGGAAAATAAATCTTTAACTGATGATTTATTTCTTTTAAGGTTAGATGGTGGAATAGAGATAGGGTCAGGGCAATTTATTTTTGCTTGGCTGCCAGAAAAAGGAGAAAAGCCATTTTCTGTTCTTGACGATGCTCCCTTAACTTTGCTAATTCAAAAAAGAGGTTGTTTTACAAATGAACTATCAAAATTAAAAGAAAAAGATTTTATCTATATTCGAGGGCCTTATGGAGATTCGCCAAAGTTAAATGGACTCCACCCACCCACCACCCTCCCCGCTAAAAGCGGGGGCCCTATTTTGTTAGTAGGTGGCGGGACGGGAATTGCTGCCCTTTACCTCTTTGCTAAAAAAAATAAGAAAATAATTGCTTTATTGGGAGCAAAAGATAAAAACCACTTACCTTATTTGGAAAAATTTAAAGTCCTATGTGAAGAACTTTATTTAACTACTGAAAACGGTGAAATAGGTCGCAGGGGACGAGTCACTGATATTCTTTCTGAAATTATCAAAAAAATAAAACCCGCAGGCTGTCTAAACTGCGGGCCAGAAGCTATGGTAAAAATGGCGACAGATATCGAAAGTCAATACTTGAACCCAGAAAAAATTTATTCTTCAATAGAGCTTTTAACGAGATGTGGTATTGGCTTGTGCGGTTCCTGCGCAACTTCAAAAGGATATAGAAGTTGCGTTGACGGAACTTTTCTAAAAAATAATCAAACCCCGTAGTGAAAATTTGACTGCCCTTGGCAATAAGTGTTTTGCCTTGCCAAACACTTGTCAAATTTCTACTACGGGGTCAAATTTTCAATCAATCTCAGTCATTATTCTGAGAGAGTTTTCAAGATTAGATCGGTTATGTCTACATTTGCTTCTTTTTGCTCGATGGTGTTGGTTAAATAAAGTTTGGAATATTTTTTCTTAATTTTTGAAATACCATCAGGTATCACTCCGTGAGTTATTAGGGCAAGAATTTTTTTTGCCCCAGATTGTTTAGCAAACTCAGCAAATTTCAAAAGGGTGCCTCCGGTCTTAATCATATCATCGGTTACAGCCACAATTTTCCCCTTAAGATTAATTTTTGGTGAAAGAATTTTGACCGAAAAAGAATCGTATCTTTTTTTTCGAAAACCAGAAATTTTAGTCCTTCTTTGACCTCCCTTATCCGGTGATAAAAATAAAATATTCCCGGCGGAAAAATCTTCTTTAGCTTTTTTAATTAAAGAGGGGATAGCCGAAATAGAGATTATCGGGTATTTTTTCACCCATTTTCTTCCGTCAAAATGAGGGTCAATAATATAAATTTTTTTAACTTTGTAATAATTTATTAATTTTTTAATCAAATTTTCAGCCACATTGGTCTCACCTTTTTTAAAGACTTTGTCTTGCATTCCGTAGGGGAAATAAGTGAAAAATATCTCGGGTTTTATATTATTGTCTCTTAAAATTTGTAAAATCAACTCTAATTCAGTTAATCCCTCATTTGGCTTTGGCGCTCCAGAATACAAAACAATAACTCTTGAATCTTGCAGTTTTTTAGCTTTCAAAATTCTCATGTAAATTTCTCCATCTGGGAAATATCTTTTTCCGTCTCTGCTTAGGTCAGGAAAAATAACTTCGAAATTCTTAGCGATTTTTAAAATATTTCTGGCTAATTTCTCAGTCTGAGAAGTTGGAATGATAAAATTTTTCACCCCGTAGAAGAATTTCCAAATAATTTACCTGCCCGAGGGCTTAATTTGGAAATCCTGGTTAATGTTTATATTTTTTACTTTATTTAGAATATCTTGTCCCCGTAAATTATCAACGCCCGAGGGCATTGGAAATTTCTCTACGGGGTTCATCGGTTTTT
>Ga0210009_1002287_pt1 | contig 14339 bp, 12 predicted proteins | sample CryGeyCG2114_065_FD_185457 | JGI IMG/M metagenome (GOLD analysis project Ga0210009, IMG submission 185457) | Groundwater microbial communities from aquifer - Crystal Geyser CG12_big_fil_rev_8/21/14_0.65 (SPAdes) (version 2) | ecosystem: Environmental > Aquatic > Deep subsurface > Groundwater ... | reverse complement strand
ATAAAATATATTTGATTAAAATTTGGTGTTTCTCTAAAAGTTAAGTAAAATTCCCATAATAAATTTTTAAAGAAAGATTTTTGTGTCGCAGTTTTTTGTACGCACAAATAAATCGCTCAATTTAGGTGGAAGTAAGAGGTTAATATGTTAGTTGAAAGAATTATTCTTAAAAACTGGAGAAACTTTAAACACGTAGATGTTGAGGTTGTAGAGCGGATATTTTTGGTAGGACCAAATGCCTCAGGTAAATCTAATTTTTTAGATGTATTCAGGTTTTTAAGAGATATTGCGAAACCCGGTGGCGGATTACAAAAAGCAGTGATAGATAGAGGTGGCATTTCTAAGATCAGGTGTCTGGCAGCAAGAAAATATCCCGACATTGAAATAGAAATACACATGAGTGATGACTCAGAAACTAAATGGCAATATGCGATCGGAATTAAACAGGAATCGAGAGGTTACAGAAATGCACTACTTGTTTATGAAAAGGTAGTAAAAAATGGTGAATTGATTTTAAATAGACCCGATGAAGATGATAATAATGACGAATTGCGTTTGACGCAAACTTATATAGAGCAAATAATAGCTAATCAACCGTTTCGGGATATTCAAAAATTTTTTGGCGCTATCGGTTACCTTCATCTTGTACCACAGCTTGTAAAAAATCCCTATGCTTTTAAGGGACAGGGCTTAGATGACGATCCGTTTGGATTATCATTCTTGGATAAAGTAGCTAAAACTCATGAGAGATTAAGGAACTCAAAATTAAAGAAAATTGAAGCAGTATTGAGGCTGGCAATTCCGCAATTAAAAAGACTATCATTCCAGATGGATGATACCGGTTTCCCTCATTTGCAAGCCCTCTATGAACATTGGCGTCCAACGGGTGCTTACCAACAAGAAGATCAATTTTCTGATGGTACTTTAAGGATCATTGGTTTGATGTGGGTGTTATTGGAAGGAGATTCATTGCTGTTGCTTGAAGAACCTGAGCTTTCTTTAAATGCCGGAATAGTAGAAAAGTTACCGGGATTAATTTTCAGAATAATCAGTTCAAAGAAAAAGAACCGGCAAATAATGTTATCTACTCATAGCTCGGATTTATTAAGCGATCCCGGGATTGGTGGAGAGGAAATATTGCTGTTATCTACAAGTCGAGACGGCACAGAAATAAGGGTAGCTTCTTCAATTTTGGATGTAAAGGAACTGTTATCACAAGGTTTTTCAGTAGGAGACGCCGTTCTACCCAGAGTGAACCCGAGAGGACTATTTCACCTTGATGAGTTAAGTTTATTCGAGGGTGAGGAATGATTCCAATTAATATTGCATGTGAAGATCCTTTAAGTGAAGCAGTTGCACTAAAGATATTGAAAGAAGGGCAGCGCGTATTTACGGTTGGAGCAGTTTATAGAAAAAACGGGAAAACGTATCTTAAGCAAAAAGTAAATGGCTTCAATAAAGCGTCGAGAGGGATGCCCTATTTATTTCTTGTTGATCTCGATAACGATGGATGTCCTCCTGAGCTGATAAATAGTTGGATGGGTGACCAAACGAAAAATCCAAATTTCATTTTCAGAGTAGCGGTGGAAGAAATTGAGGCATGGATACTTGCTGATATTGAAAATTTTTCATCCTTTATTGGTGTAAACACAGCTTTAATCCCATCTGAAAGTGATACAATCCATAATCCCAAAGAATTTTTAATCAACCTCGTAAAAAGTTCTTCAAAGAGGGAAATAAAAGCTTCTATTATCCCTTCAAAAAATTCTACCGCAAAAGTTGGTCCAAATTATAACGGAAAGCTTATTGAGTTTGTCAATACAAGATGGTCATTAACGGTTGCACAGCGCAGATCAAAAAGTCTTGGAAAGACTATCAACGCAATAAATTCGTTCACATATCAGTCGGCTGCAACGAATGAATAAAATTGACAAACTAATAATTAATTCACCTTATCAAGAACCAACTCATTATTGGAGTTACAAACGCGAGACTCGCGAGTTCTTAAAAAAAGAAGGGCGAAGACCGGCGGGTTATGTAATAGCATCCGAAAGCTCTAAAGCATTTGATGATCCCGGTGTGTTTATTGAAATCCCTCTTGTAAATGAAATAAGGACACGGATAAAAAATTGGCGGGAACAAAATTATCCCGGCGTTAGCGGTATTACAAAAAGATTATTAGACCATTGGAATGATAGTTCGATAAGAGAAAACAGGCGGCTCTTCTTTTGCCAGTTGGAAGCAATTGAAACCATTATCTGGTTGACCGAAGCACCGGAAAGTGAAAAAGTTGGAATTAATATTCCATCAGATGGGGGCGAGTTCCAACGATTATGCTCTAAGATGGCAACCGGAAGCGGTAAGACTATTGACATGGCAATGCTTATAGCGTGGCAGGTTTTAAACAAAGTTACCTATCCTCAAGACGTTCGTTTCTCCAAAAACATTTTTATTGTAGCTCCTGGTTTAACCGTTAAAAACCGGCTGCAAGTATTGTTACCATTTGGTGAAGAGAATTATTACGATCTGTTCAATCTTATTCCACCGGGATTGATGGATAAACTTCGTCAAGCTAAGATTGTAATTAAAAATTGGCACACATTGCAATGGGATACTGATGAAAAGTTAAGTAAGAAAAAAACAGTTGATAAACGGGGCGCTAAAAGTGATGAGGCATATGTTCGTGAAGTATTGGGAGAACTTGCCGGTTCAAAAAATATTATTGTAATAAATGATGAAGCGCATCACGCATGGAGAATTCCGGCAGAGTCAAAAATAAAAGGTGTTGCAAGAGAAGATATTGAAGAAGCGACTAAATGGATTGGCGGATTAGACCGGATAAACAGAGCAAGAAAAATATTAAAGTGTTATGACTTTTCAGCAACACCATTTGCCCCAGGAGGAAAGAAAGCATCGGAAGAAGCATTGTTCGGCTGGATTGTTAGCGACTTCGGATTAAATGACGCAATTGAATCGGGTCTGGTTAAAACTCCGCGTGTGGTAATCAGAGATGATGGAATTCCGGATGCAAAAACATATAAGTCGAAACTCTACCATATCTATGAGCATGTTAAAGATGATCTAAACAGAAAAGCTGAAGAGCATGAACCTCTGCATGATTTAATCATAAACGCTTATAATCTTCTTGGGAAAGACTGGTTAGAAGCTTATAAGGATTGGAAGAATGGAGGTTATCCAACTCCGCCCGTAATGATAACGGTAACAAACAGAACAGAAACTGCTGCACGTATTAAATTTTCTTTTGATCGGGCAAAAATAAAAATAGAAGAACTTTGCGACCCGGATAAAACATTGCACATTGATTCTAAGGTTCTTGATCTTGCAGAATCGAAAGAGGAAGCGGAAGCATTAGAAATAGAAAAAAGCGATGACGAAGAAACCGTTGCCCCAAAATTGACAAAACAACAACTTGCTGAACAATTAAGACAAAAAGTTGATACCGTTGGACAGATAGGTAAACCCGGTGAGCAGATAAGAAAAGTAATAAGTGTCGGGATGCTTTCGGAAGGATGGGATGCTAAAACAGTAACGCATATAATGGGATTAAGAGCTTTTACAAGTCAGTTACTTTGCGAACAAGTAGTTGGTAGAGGATTAAGAAGAACGACTTACGAAGTTGACCCGACAACCGGATTATTTGAAGCTGAATACGTAAATATCTTTGGAGTGCCTTTTACATTTCTACCTCATGAATCAGATGAAGGGACACCACCTCCACCGCCAAAACCTAAAACACAAATTGAAGCGGTAAGAGAAAAACAAATCTATGAGATTTCCTGGCCGAACATTATTCGGATTGATCATATTTACAATCCGAAGTTGATTGTAGATGTTAAAAAGATGCCGGGTTTAACATTGAATGCGTATGAGACAATTACTATTGCAGAATTAGCGCCGGTAGTAGAAGGAAGACCGGATTTATCAAAAATTTCTCCTATAGATCTAGAAGAGCTTGCAAAAAAATATAGAATGCAAAGAATAATTTTTGAAACCGCAAGAGATGCATTTGATAATATACAGAAAGATTGGAAAGGGAATAGAGAAAGTTTAATAGGACAGCTAATAAAAATTGTTGAAGAAATAATGTATTCGGATGTTATTCAAATTAATCCTCCGCTCTTTTACTCCGACGAGTTACGGAGGAGAATTTTAATTACTTTGAATATGTCTAAGATCGTAAACCACATCATAAGATATATCCGTTCTGAAAATACCCTTTCCGTTACACCGGTATTCGATAGTGAGAAACCAATACGGTCAACAGGGGACATGAGAACCTGGTACACAAGTAAACCGTGTGAAAGGACAAAGAAATCTCACATCAATTTTTGTGTATTTGATAGTACATGGGAATCAACAGAAGCATTTCAATTAGATAATAATAATTCATTAGTAGAAGCCTGGGTAAAAAACGATCATCTTGGTTTTGAAATTCCGTACATGTATCAAGGAGTAGTACACAAATACAGACCAGATTATATTGTCCGTACTATTAATAATGATTATTTCATTATCGAAGTCAAAGGTCAAATGACCGAACAAGACAAAACTAAGTTAGCCTATGTTGAAGAATGGACAAAAGCCGTAAACGAATTCGGCGGCTTTGGGAAATGGAAAGTAGCAGTTGTGAGTGATCTTCAAGGAATTTCATTTTAAGAAAGGGGGTAGTGTAAATACTTTTGTGTAAATGGAAATCCCCGCATGCATCGCGGAAGGGAATCCGAGCATAGCGAGGGCGCGTGGATTGAAACACGTAGAACTGAATATATCAATATATTTACGATCACCAAACTACAAACGAGTGGAATCTTGGTCGAAAAAATCCCTTCTCCTCTCTCTTTGGGAGACGTTAGGTGAGGGCATATTTTTATCCCGATTAACTTTTAACCGGGATTTTTTTTATTTTATGGGTAAGAATAACTTAAGTTAAGCAATGTTTGAAAAGGAAATTCAATTTATCACCGATTTTAATCTGAATAAGATTAAAAGGCTCGGTTCTTTTTTTACTTTGGATGATCTGACCAAAGCAAAAGTCCACCCGGCAATTGTGCGGTATATTTCCGCCGAGATAGATTATCTTATTTTTCTCGACCGGCAAAATCTGTTGCAGAAATCGGTTTTTGATTACAGCGGCACTGAACTCGCCCAGCATTTTTTAGCGATAAGTCAGGAAATTAAAAAGAATAAACTCCTTCCTTATGAAGAAGTAAAAAAAATAATTCAGCAGGCGGTAACGTTTCAATTAACCTATCTGCTTCGCCCGGTTTGGACGTTGAAAAAATTTGTTTTTGACACAAGTGAAGTACGTTCTCAAGAAGAAGTGAAGATGTTTTTCAATTACCTTTACTTTTATGATTACTACAAAAAGATTTTTTTAACGATCTTAGAAAAGAAACAGCTGCTCACTATCACTATTTTTGAGTTTGAGTCTTTTCTTGAAAAAATACAGAAGCAACTGCTTGAACAGCAGATGAAAAATGTTCTTGAAAATGCGTTGATAGATATTGCGGAATTTCTGAATTCAGGCGAGGTTATAAAAACACGCCTTTCAATTGAAACTCTTGAAATATTCTTAAAAGATAAAGGGCTTCACAATCACATTTTTAGAATAAGGAAACTTCTTTCAGTTGATCCAAAACAAAAGTTTGAACTTTCAGAAATTCAATCGGCTCTTTTTAGCTCCCTCTCATTTGAAGTTGAAGAAGAACTTGCGGAGGAAAAACAGAGGGAAGTTGAACAAAATGAAGCTCAACTTGATATCTTCAAATCAGCAGAGGACTTGTTGAATGATGATGAAAAACAATTGGACGATTTGCTGCAGGGTACAACAACCCCGGAAGTTGAGGCGCCAAAAGTTTTAAAACCTGAAATTCTAAAGCCGGAAGAGAACGAGAGTGGTGATCCTGTATCAGCATCGGATAGCTCGATTAACGGGGAAGTCTTCTCTCACGAAGTTGATTCAATTGATGAAGGAAATAGTGAAGATCATTTTCTTGAAGAAGAGGCTCTGCATCAAAAAGAAAGCAGAAGTGAAGAAGAAGTAGATTCAGCTGCTGAAAGTGTAATTGAAGATGAAGATTCAGCTGATGAAAGTGTAATTGAAGATGAAGATTTAGCTGCTGAAAGTGTAATTGAAGATGAAGATTTAGCTGCTGAAAGTGCAAACTTAGAAGATCTATCGCTTGAAGAAAGCGCACCACCTCAGGAGGAAGAGACCGTAGCTCAAGTTGAAAATGATTCTTTTAAAGAAGATGGAAGTGAAAGCGAGGATCAGGAAAAACTCGATTCGGTCGAAGAAGAACCCGTTAAAGAAAAATTTGATTCGACCGACAAACCTGAAAATGATATCTTCGGTTATTTCACTACAAAAGAGACAATGAAAATCATTAACGTGATTTTTAATCAGGACAGTTTAGATTTTGTGAATACGCTCGAGAGTATAGCCGAATGTTCCAATGAGGATGAAGCAGACCAAATTATTAAAGATGTTTTTCTTTCTTATCGCGTAAATTCTGTGGGAAAAGAGGCAGTCTTGCTAAAGGAAAAGATAGAACAATTTTTTCGTGATAAGGAGTTTTAATGTTTATTGATTACGCACAAATTAATATTTCAGCAGGGAAAGGGGGAGACGGCGCAATTACATTTCGCCGCGAAAAATATGTTCCCAAAGGAGGTCCTTCCGGCGGCAACGGCGGTAAGGGAGGTGATGTTATTCTTGTCGCAAACAGTAATCTCTCCACACTTTTAGATTACCGTTATAAAAAAAATTATGCCGCTGAAGATGGTGCAGCAGGAGCAAATTCTTTAAAAGACGGAAGAAACGGAAAAGATATTCTTGTTCAAGTTCCCGTAGGCACGATGGTAAAGGATGCGGTGACAGAAAAACTTCTGTACGACCTCAATACAAACGGGATGAAGGTCGTTGTTGCGAAAGGAGGAAGAGGTGGAAAAGGGAATTCCAATTTCGCGACGGCGACTAACCAGACGCCCCGATTTGCTGAAGACGGTAAACCCGGCGAAGAAATAAAAATTATTTTGGAATTAAAACTGATAGCCGATATTGGGTTAGTCGGTTTTCCTAATGCGGGAAAGTCAACTTTAATTTCTACAATTTCAGAAGCTAAACCCAAAATAGCCAATTATCCCTTCACTACCCTTGAACCAAATCTGGGAATTGTGCGGTATAAAGAGTATCAAAGTTTTACCGTTGCGGATATCCCGGGCATTATTGAGGGAGCTTCTGAGGGAAAAGGACTCGGACTTTTGTTTTTGCGGCACATTGAAAGAACAGAAATCCTTCTATTTTTAATTGATAGTCAGTCGGAAGATTATCAAAAAGATTTTTCGATTCTCCTTAAGGAATTAAAGACACACAGCAAAATTCTTGCTCAAAAGAAAAAGCTTATTAGTATCTCCAAATCTGATCTGTTAACAGAAACGGAGATTGTAAAATTGAAAAAGAAAAAATTCCGTGGAGCAGATTCTCCGACCATAGTTTTTTCTTCAGCAACACGGAACGGAATTCAAGAACTTCTGGACTACCTTTGGAAAGAATTAACTTTAATACAGAAAGAGGTGCAAGAATGAAAACGAATATTATCAATCTTTTTTTATCGTTATTTTCAGTTGTTATTCTCAGCTCGTGCAGCGGAAGCGGTGGATTCAATATGTTTTCTGATTCAGAAGATGTAAAACTTGGCCACGATGTTTCTGCTGAAATGTTAACCAATCAAGCTGAATTCCCGGTTTTTAGAGGCGATCCCTCAATTAGAACATATATAGACCAACGCATTTTTCAACAAATATTAACTTCCCCCAAGATCGCAAAAAGAAGTGTATATGATTATAAGATTGAATTAATTGCCGACGATAACACTTTAAATGCTTTTGCTTTACCGGGTGGGAACGTTTATATCTACACGGGCTTGCTTAAATATCTTGATTCCGAAGCCGCTCTTGCCGGAGTATTAGGACACGAAATTGCTCATGCTGAAAAAAGACATGCAACTCAACGAATGACAAAATATTATGGAGCTCAATTTTTGCTTGGAATGCTGCTCGGAAGCCAGCCAAATCAAATTGCTGAAGTTGCTTCCAATCTTTTTGTTGGACTCGCATTTTTGGCAAACAGCAGATCGGATGAAGATGATGCCGACAACTATTCTTTTGAGTATCTTAAAGATACCCGCTTTTATCCGGGCGCCGTAAAATTCTTTTTTGAAGAAATGCGGGATGACGGAACAGTCAGTTCAAAGAGCAATAAAGTAGCAACATTTCTTTCTACACATCCCGACCCTGTTAATCGAATAGCGAAAACCAACCAGCGATTACAAGGTGCAGGAATTGTGATCAAAGATTGGAAATCGAACGACGCAAATCTTTTTAAAAATGAATATGCTGCAAATATTAAAAACAAACTCTCTAAGTAGGCATGAAATATAGAAAACTCGGGAAAACAAATTTATTAGTTTCTGAAATTGGTTTTGGTTCATGGGCAATAGGAGGACCGGTGATGGCGGGAGACGTTCCTATTGGCTGGGGTCAGGTTGATGATGAAATTTCTAAAAAGGCAATTTTAAAAGCAACAGAACTTGGGGTGAATTTTTTCGACACTGCGGATTTTTACGGGTTCGGTCATAGTGAAGAATTGTTTGGAAATGTTTTTGGCGGAAAATGGAATGAACTGCTTCTTGCCACTAAAGTCGGAAACACTTTATCGGATACTGGATCAGCAAGTTCAAATTATTCCAAACAATATATTTTAACTGCTTGCGAAAAAAGTTTAAAACGGTTAAAAAAAGATGTGATTGATGTCTATCAGTTACATAGCGCGCGCATTCAGCATTTGGAACAAGGTGAATGTATTGAAGCCATGGAACAACTGCAAAAAGAAGGCAAAATACGGTATTGGGGTATTTCGCTTAATACGTTTGAACCGCAGAAGGAGGCAATTTTTTTTATTGAACATAAAATCGGATATACGTTTCAAATTGCTTTCAGCATCATTAATCAGATTGCTTTAGAAGAAGTTATTCCTTCGGCGGTTGAAAATGAGTATGGCATCATTGCCCGCGTTCCACTCCATTTTGGATTATTAACCGGAAAGTTTTCCAGAGAAAAAGTCTTCGCCTTAAACGACCACAGAAGTAAAAGATTAAACCCGGAGTTGCTGAATTTATCACTTGATAGACTTGAAAAGGTTTTTGAGTTAGCGGATGCAAGAGGGATTGAACCTATTGATTTTGCGATGAGTTTTATTTTAAGCCAGAAGGGAATTTCAACAGTAATTCCCGGCATCAGAACCGAACAGCAAGCTGCCGCGAATGTAAAAGAATTTGCCCCTCTTTCAATTAAAGATGTTGATTTTCTTCATTCCTTCTATTTAAGCGACTTAAAGCAGTTAATGGAAGCGTATAAAAAGGGGTAAAAGAGAAAGTTTACTTATAATCATCCGGCAGGAGGTCGAGAGAGAAGCTAAGTAGTTTTACCCGTAAAAAATAGTTTAAAGATTTTAAGAATGATACTTTAATTTTTGCTAAAATTGTAATGTTTAGTATATTTGGAAGCCATTTTAACAAGTATGGCGGGGTAGCTCAGTAGGTTAGAGCAATGGAATCATAATCCATGTGTCGGGGGTTCGAATCCCTCCCCCGCTACCATTTATACAAAGAAAGGTGTTTATGTATAGTGTTTTAATAGGAATCTCAGTTATTATATCAATTTTATTGATTATTATTATTCTGATGCAAGCAAGCAAAGGGTCAGGCTTAGCCGGAACTTTTGGCGGATCAAATGTAGGATCTGTTTTTGGAACAAGAAGAACGGCTGACTTTTTAAGCCAATCAACCTGGTGGCTTGCGGGTGTGCTTGTGGTGTTAGCAATAGTTGTAAATCTTTTCTTTCTGCCGTCAGCTAAAAATGATAACACAAATAGTGTTATTCAACAAGGTGGAAGACAAAACGTTCCAACGAATCCTGCTTTACCGCGATAAGATTATCTGCCGGATTCGTAATTGAATCCGGCTAACTTTTCAATTATTTTGTCTTCAACATCTCTATAATAATTTTGATTTTTTTTTGAGAATTCAAAGATCATACTGATAATGAGATCGTCTCCGTTAGCTAATTTTAAATAACCGGAAACTGAAGAAGCTCCGTTCAACGTTCCCGTTTTCCCTCTAAAATTAATATCCGAACCTGAATTATTCATCCGATTTCTAAGTGTTCCGTCTGTGCCAGCAGTACTGAGCGAATTATAGAAAGTATCGAAATACCTGATATCAAAATAAATTTTCTCCAATAATCCGGTAATTGCACCCACCGAGATCTTGTTGTTCCTTGAGAGACCGGAACCGTCAACTACTTTTGTTCCTTCGGATGGAATATCGTTGTCGTAAAGAAATTTATTTATTGTCTGTGCGGCATAGAATGCAGAACCTTCTTTTGCTGAAGAGACTGCGCCTACTATCTTAAAAAGACATTCGGCTAAATAGTTATCACTTGTTTTATTTACAACACTCAGATAATCTTTCAATTTAATTGCATGAGCAGTTAGTTCGGTTGCAGACTTCGGAGTTTCTCCTTTTTTAAAGTTCCCGCTAACGATAATCGAAGCTGCTTTTAATTTGTTAAATACAATTTCCGCAATTTTCAGCGGTGGATCTGAAAAGAATTCCGTAACAACCCTATACCTTTTTCTCCGTATCTTTTTTCTCACTTCATATTTATTTCTGTCGAGTACCAGTGCGCTTACCGGAGGTAGAGAAACAGTTTGCGTTTCATCCTCTATCCAATCTTTTCTAGAATAGATATCATCAAAGAAAGTATCGTCTCCTACAACATCACCATTTATTTCAGTAATTCCTTTACGTTTTAAATTTTCTATCATTTGGTCAAGGTCATCGCTTCTAAATAATCCATTCCCATAGCCCTTCAGATAGAGATTTCCATCCAACCTACCCAAATCAATCTTCTTTGCGTCGGTGAAAAATTTGGTTGAGATCGAATAGCCGGGTTCCAATAAGTAAACAGCGACAGCAGTTGTAAACAATTTGGTGTTTGAAGCAGGAACGAGGGGGACGCTCGCATTGTAAACGAAGAGCGTGTCCTCTTTCATAGGATTTAAGACCACGATACCATACCGTGATTGAGCGGGGACTTTTTGAAGTATTTTTTCAATTTCTGCTTTTATGTTTTGTGAATAGCAAGGGACAACAAGACCGAGTACGAGCAGAAATAAAATAAGTTTTTTCATAATTCCATGATTAGAATAAAAGAGAAATAGAGTATATTACAACCCCCAAATTATAAACATATTTTTATTAATTAACTAAAATCTTTATGCAAAAATATAAAGCCTACGAAAAATTGGATTTTATTCACTCAGCAGATGCAAGGGTTATAAGAATTCTCTCTGAATATTTAGAACCCGCCGCCCGCTTTAAAAAATATAATATTTTAGATACGATCGTCTTTTTTGGCTCGGCGCGTCTTCGCTCAAAAAAAAATGCCCTGAAGGAATACAATAAAATTAAGACTTCAGATCCCAAAACAACTCCTGATTTTGTTCAAAAACTTCGTACAGCGCAGCAGCACGTTGATATGTCAAAATATTATGAGGACGCGGTAGAGCTTTCTCAAAAAATAACAACGTGGTCTATGAACTTAGGATTAGACAGCAACCGTTTTATCATCAGTACCGGCGGGGGTCCCGGGATTATGGAAGCAGCGAACAAAGGGGCAAAACTAGCCGGCGGCTACTCTATTGGGCTCAATATTTCTATCCCCTTTGAGCAGTTCGTGAACAAATACGTTACCCCGCAATTAAGTTTTGAATTTCACTACTTCTTCATGCGGAAGTTTTGGTTCGCTTATTTTAGTAAAGCTCTAATCGTTTTTCCAGGTGGGTTCGGGACGATGGATGAATTTTTTGAGATGATTACTCTTATACAAACAGGGAAAATCAAGAAGAACCTACTGATCATTGTATATGATGAAAAATATTGGAAAAATCTAATTAATTTTGATGCACTTGCTGAAAGCGGAATGATAAGTAAAGAGGATCTAAAATTGTTTTCTTTTTGTAATACTCCGCAAGAGGCTTTGGATTGTGTAAAGAAGCATTTTGAAAAATATTATTTGAAGAAAAAGAGTTGATCAGATGTCTTATAGCAAAAAAGCCGCCCCGAAAGAATCGGGGCGGCTTTTTTTAATCCATAGTATCGTTTCGTTGAGCTCTGCGGGTAGCTTTAATTCTTTCCAATCGTTTTTTCACCGAAGGTTTTACAAAAAAAGTCCGCTTCTTAAATTCTTTAAGAATGCCTGAGCGTTCATATTTCTTTTTAAATCTTTTAAGAGCTTTATCAATTGATTCGTTTTCCGAAATAGTAATTCCTACCAATTAATTCACCTCAATTCCGGGGTAGTTTTAATGAGTTTCAAGTAATTTTTTAAATCCTAATTTTTGGAATTCAACCGTTATTGAGCCTTTTCCATTCGAAAGTGAGAGTTTGGAAATTACAATTCCGAAATCATCCCAGGTTTTGTGGTAAATGGTATCTCCAACGCTAAAAGTTTTTTCGGGAGAATAATCAATTGAATTCTCAAGTATAATTTGATCGATCTTATGTTTGGAATCTCTAACAATCGAATCAGTTTCGATCAGGAGAATTTGTTTGCACTTTTTGCACTTCGCCCATTCTTTTCCTTCGTGTTCAACGGAAGAAAAAACTTCGCCTGTAAGTTCCATTTTTGTAACAGAATTACAAAATTTGCACAATGCTTGAATGTTTTTAACTTTTGCCATAAAATCTAACTTTTTTAGTGAGTAAATATATTGATTTTTCGAAGGACTTGCAAAATTATTATTGTTTTCGCTGAGCAGTAAAAGATTTATCCCCTTAAACACGTTAATTCTTAGCAATTGTCTTGTTTTGTGAACAGAATTTACTCCTGGTTTTCAAATTTTTAACGGTGAGAAAGATGGAAAATAAGAGCTAATTTTTTCTCCGAATTCTAAAGAACTTTCTCACGCTATATATACCCTTTGTCATCGGCATAGGTATACAGTTTTGAATAGAGCATTTTTCTTGCACGGTGCAGACGGGAACGAACTGTGCCCACCGGGCAATTAATGAAATCTGCAATTTCGTCATAAGTAAATCCCTCAATATCGCTAAGGATAACAACCGTTCGAAAATCTTCCGGAAGAGTTTGAATTGCTTCGGATACTTCATCATCTAACAGGTTGTCAAAAATTTCTCTTTCTAGGTGAGAATCGTCAGTATTTGAAGGTTTGGCGTTTTCGTAAAAATTTTCTATATCTTCGTAATCAACTTTGTTTGGTTCTTTTTTCTCTTTCCGGTATGCGTTGATAAAGGTATTTTTAAGAATTCTAAACAACCATGCTTTACAATTTGTTCCCCCTTCAAATTTATCAAAAAAGCGAAAGGCTCTAAGATAAGTTTCTTGAACAAGGTCGTTGGCATCATCCTCATTTCCCGTCATGCGAATTGCAAAATTTAATAACGCCGCTCTGTGAGGGATAGCTTCTTTATTAAATTCGTCATAAAACCTGGAGGATTTAATCATTCTTTAATCGCTGCGATGGCTTGTTTATAAATATTAATGTTAAGTCTAAAATAAATGAAAATAATTTCGGATAGCAAAAATTTTGAAAAAATCTATTCAGTTTAATCCGGCACTCAATTTTTTAGACGAAGAAGAGATCCGCCCAAGACAACATATTTGGGGATGTCATTTTTATAAAGATAGAATGCAGACTGCCCGCCAACCTTTAACTGGAAATGAAAATCTCCGGGTTCTACAAACTGAAGCTGAAATCTACTCCGGGAAATTCCCTGAAGAGAGTAACTCAATAATTCTTTTTCTACAGGCAAGAATAAAATTCCATTCTCTATAAGTTTTTGAAAATCAATTTCGGTCAGCTCTTCCTCTGTTTTAATTGTTTGAGTATGGACTTTCCCATCCACCAGACTAAATCCGGTGCAATCCATCTCTTCAATTCCATGAAAAATCGAAAGGTCACCGAGATCTTCAATTAAACCTTGTGATTCTCTACCCGATTTCTGCTCAGTTATATTAATAGCGATATCAAGAGAAAAACTCCGACCATTTTTTTCTACGCTAACATTTCTTAAAAGAAGATCAAATAGTTGATTATCATTCATGGGAATTGCTTCATACTTATCCCGTGTAATTTTCTCATAAGATTTCTCTGCAATAGAGTTGAACGCTGACAACATCCCGATGAAATTTATTTTGCGGATAAATTGTTTTTCAACGTCATCTTTCCATCC
>Ga0210009_1002286_pt1 | contig 14342 bp, 10 predicted proteins | sample CryGeyCG2114_065_FD_185457 | JGI IMG/M metagenome (GOLD analysis project Ga0210009, IMG submission 185457) | Groundwater microbial communities from aquifer - Crystal Geyser CG12_big_fil_rev_8/21/14_0.65 (SPAdes) (version 2) | ecosystem: Environmental > Aquatic > Deep subsurface > Groundwater ... | reverse complement strand
GCTCTTTTCTTACCGGCGCCGCATATTTCATTGCGGGGTGATAAAGCGGCGCAAATAAAAATGCTACACCAATTTTATTCAGCGCCGCCTCAGATTCTTCTTGTGAAAGATTAATATTAATGCCAAGCTGCTGCAGTACATCGGCGCTTCCACTATCGCTCGATATAGAACGGTTACCGTGCTTTGCTACACTTACACCGGCGCCTGCTGCGGCAAAAGTAACCGCAGTTGAAATATTAAAACTCCCCGAATTATCACCGCCGGTTCCGCAAACGTCAATAACATTTTCATCATCGCATTTTATTTTAATGCAGTTTGCACGCATTGCAGTGGCAAAACCCGCAATCTCTTCTGATGTTTCACCTTTTACTTTTAATGCCATCAGCAAACCGGCTATTTCGGAATTGTTTGCCTTGCCGCTCATTATTTTGTTCATAAGCTCGTAGGCATCATCGAATGCGAGATTTTCTTTCCCGGCAATCTTTTGAAGATACATTTTCATTTACAGCTCCAGCCAGTTTTTTATAATTTGTTTTCCTTCAATAGTTAAAATAGATTCCGGGTGAAATTGAACTCCTTCAAGAAAATATTTTTTATGCCTTATTCCCATTATTATACCATCGTCGCATTCGGCGGATATTTCAAATTCATCGGAAAGAGTATCTCTTTTAATTATTAAAGAATGATACCGTGTAGCTTCAAAATTTTGTTTGATGCTTTTAAAGATGGTTCTTTCATCATGTTTTATTAATGAAACTTTACCATGCATTAAAACAGGCGCTTTTACAATTTCAGCGCCGAAAAGATAGCCCATTGCCTGATGCCCAAGGCATACGCCGAGTAAAGGAAGTTTGTCTTTAAAATATTTAATTGCATCGAGTGATACTTTTGAATCTTCAGGCCTCCCCGGTCCCGGCGATATTAAGATTTTATCCGGGTGAATTTCTTCAATGTCTTTAATTGTAATTTCATCATTCCTTTTTATGATTGGTTCAACGCCTAACAAACCGATAAGTTGAACGAGGTTATATGTAAAAGAATCGTAATTATCAATTACTAGAATTTTCATCAATTACTTCTGCGTATTTTAATGCTTTGATCATAGCGGCTGATTTGTTTTTAATTTCTTTCGCTTCAAGTTCGGGGCGGCTGTCAGCCACGATCCCTGCGCCTGCCTGCCAGTAAATATTATTTCCTATAGAAAATAAAGTTCTTATTGCGATGCACATATCCATGTTTCCGGAAAAGTCGAAGTAGCCAACTGCTCCGGCATAAATGTTTCTTCTTAACTTTTCATATTTATCAATAAGTTCTATCGCCTTTATTTTTGGGGCGCCGGTTACTGTTCCTGCCGGAAAGCAGGACATCAAAGCATCGACAGCATCTTTACCGTCCATGAGTTTACCCTCAACTTTAGAAACCATGTGCATTACATGCGAGTATCGTGTAATTTTCATCTTCTCAGTCACATTAATGCTTCCATATTTGCAAATTCTTCCGAGGTCGTTTCTACCAAGATCAACAAGCATTGTGTGCTCTGCTAATTCTTTAGGGTCATTCTTTAATTCGTCTTCAAGTTTGGCATCTTCTTCATCGGTCTTTCCGCGCCTTCTTGTGCCTGCGATAGGCAGCACCTGCGTGTTTCTATCTTTTACACGAACAAGGTCTTCGGGTGAAGTTCCGATTATTTTAAAGTCATTTTCAAATTCCATAAAGTACATATATGGAGATGGGTTTATAATGCGCAGTGCGCGGTATACGTTGAACACATCTCCGCTGAAACCGGCGCTGAAACGCTTGGACAAAACGATTTGAAATATGTCGCCGTCTGATATATGTCTTTTCCCTTTTTCAACCTGCGCATAAAATTCTTCGGTATCAAAATCACTTTTAATTTCCTCATTTAAATTAAAATTAGAAGAATAGGATAAAGGAATTGCCAATTGTTTTTTAATTGAGTTAATTTTATTTAAGGTAGATTTATAGAGTTCTTCAATATTCGTTTCCGGTATAATTTCAGCGTTTGATATTAATATAATCTCGTGTTTATAATGGTCGAACGCTAGGATAGTGTTGTAAATTCCGAAGATTGAATCGGGGATTGATGAATGAGCAGAATTAAATGCAATTACTTTTTCGACAAGTGAAATATTTTCGTAACCGAGAAATCCCACTATGCCGCCGGTGAATCCCGGAAGTGAATCTAATCTGGGATGTTTGTGTTTACCAATTTCATTTTTTATAAAATCGAATATTGACTTATTTTTTGTACTTATCCGGTCTTTTATTTTTTCTGTAAGTTTTATTCCTATGTTGCAAATTATTTTTTCCGGCGCAAAACCGATGAAAGAATAACGCGCCATGTTTGCCGAGCCTTCAACCGACTCAAGTAAAAAACTTTGTACACCGGGCTTTCTTATTTTTAAATAAGCAAGCACGGGCGTAAGCATATCCGCCGTTATTGTTTCGTAAACGGGAATAAGATTATAATTTTTTGCAAGCTCTTTAAATTCTTCAAACTTCATTTTTTACCTTTAAAAACAAAAAACCCTTCCCGGTGTGCAGGAAGGGTTCTTCTATAATTATTATAAAACTCTTAAATCACCGGGACGCAAAATATGGCATACTCCACCACCAAAAGCCGAAGCTGGTAAAATATACCGTGTTATATGTTCCGTTGATATTTTTCATAAAACTTGATGGCAAATATACAACTCTATTGTTCTTTGTCAAATAATTTATTCTGCAGCTCTAAAATATTTGTCTCATTTCTATTGACAAGTTCCGATTAAAATGCTTATAGATGACGTTCTCGAAAAAGGAATTTACGAAGTGCTTTTTTCTGCCAATGTTGATAACATCTTATTAGCAAGCGGAGTTTATTTCGTAAGATTACAAGCGGATTCTTTTATTAAAACACAGAAGATTTTGTTAATGAAATAAAAATTTAATTTAATCGGGGATGGGAAATGACTCCATCCCCGGCAAATTGAATTATGGTCAATTTTTTTTATCCGGGATGAGGGTTTTGCTATTCAATTTTATTTTGATTAATCTGAAGTAACAGATTAACTGATACTTGCGATACTTTATGAAAATAAAATACTTGTTTTTAATACTTACTACTTTAACCATGTTTGCTGCTAAAGCGCAAACTAATCCGGTTTACAACATAATGGTAGAGAGGGGTTGGGCTCCTCTTGCCGGTGAAAATAAAACGGGGTTAACTCACGATGAAATGGATAAAGAATTTTTGCTGAGTATGGGTTATAATGATACCACGGTATCTAATCTCAAAACAATTGGAGTCGACCTTTCATCATTACGTACAATGTATAGCCATTTAAATGAAAAAGTTTTCACTGCCCTTTCCGATTGCATCATCATTGGAGTTGTAAAAAGAAAAGAATATCCCATGAAAGAAAATGCTTCTTTTAATACAATTGCTTATATAGAAGTTAATGAATTCCTTAGAAACGATTATAATCTTTCCAAAGGTGAAGTTCCGGTGGTGATAAGATCGGGACCGACTGCTTCAAAGCTAATATTGGAAGTAGAAGGTGAGGATACTTTGAGAATTGGTGAAAATGTTTTGCTTTTCTTAAGTGCTGCCGGAATAATTAATGAAGCAAAAATAAATAAAGGGTATGAGTTGTATAACCAATTAATAAATGCTCCCACTATAAAATTCAAGATAATAGCTAAATATGAATTAGAAAATGAGAATGTAATTGTAAGAAACGAAATTAAGAGAATATCCAGCCTTAAGGATAATATTAACGCTGTTTTAAATGTAATAATTAAGAGCAAACCCTCAGTGAAAAATTAAAGTTATCATGGATGGATGAAGTTATGGAATAATGGAAAGTTGGAAAACTAAAATTATGGAATAATTTTTAATAAATTTTTCCATCATTCCCCCATTCCACCGCCAACGGCGGCATTCCCTACATCGAAGGAAATATAACACCGTCTCCGTCAAATTGTCCGGTGACTGCCGAACCAACCAGCAACCATATTACCATTATGTGACTTCTAATCTTACACTCCCATCCTAATAATCTTATAATCATACTTCCCTCTTAGCTGGTTTACGGCACGGAAAAGTTTTTTCCGTTTTGCGGTTTCATCCTCAAACAGAACTTCTTGCTCGGCGAATGAATTTAACTTACTTACGCCGATACCAATCAGCCGCACTGCAATACGCCGCGTGTGCGCTTTTTGCATTATATCCCATGCAGTATCAAAAACAACTCTGTCGTCGTCTGTTGGTTTAATTGTTTTTGCACGCGTTAACGTTTGGAAATCGGAGTAACGCAGTTTAATATTTATTGTAGCTGCCTGCCATCTGTTTTCGCGCAGTGTGTGGCATACTCTGCCGGTAAGTTCGAACAAAACATATTTTAATTTTTCTTTGCTCGTAACGTCTTCATCAAAAGTTGTTTCCTTCGAAATACTTTTTTGTCCCTGCGAAACAGTTAAATATTCTGTCCCTTCACCGTTAGCTTTACGCCATAAATCAACACCGTATTTGCCGTATGCAGCAGCAAAATAATCTGCCGGCAGTTTTGTAATATCACATATTTTGTAAATGCCCTTGCTGTTTAAATCGCGCAGCAAAACTTTACCTACGCCGGGTATTACTTCCACCGGCATGGGTGCAAGAAATTCTTTTGCCATGCCGGGAATTATGTATGTAATTCCTTTCGGTTTCATACAATCGGAACCAATTTTAGCTAGCGTTTTATTGCTGCCTATACCAATTGAACATGGCAGTCCTGTTTTCACTGCAATTTCTTTTTGAAGAAAAGATGCAAACGAAAAAAGCGAACCATAAATTTTTTCGCACCCGGTAAAATCCATATAACATTCGTCAATTGATGCTTGCTCAACCACCGGGGCGTATTGTTCGAGAATATTTTTTACCGCATGTGAATAACGTACATACTCTTTATGATGCCCGTGCAGATAAATTCCGTGCGGACAAAGTTTAAACGCCGCGCGTATTGGCATACCTGAGTGCAGCCCGTACAGCCGCGCTTCGTATGAGCAAGCCGCCACCACTCCCCTGCCTTGGGGGTTGCCCCCGACAACAACAGGCTTCGCTTCCAACGAAGGATCGAGCAGCCGCTCAACCGAAACAAAAAACGCATCAAGATCGAGATGAAATATCGTACGCATGAAATAGCAAAAGGTTTATAAAGTTAAAAGGTTTATCAAGTTTCATTTTTGTGCACCATCGTTTAAATATTTTTATTGCCGTCCATTATGAATAAGGTAACAAGGTTAAAAAAATCTGTTTTACTTTTGTTACTAAGGTTAAATCAATAATAAGGTCGACTTTATTTTAGTTGAACAAACCTTAGTAACACGCATACAGCAAAAGCCTCAATCATTATCACCTTATTATTATTTTACAAACTTGTAAACTACTATAGAATAATTTTCCATTGTTTACGATGGTTTTTTAGATTAGTGCAGTTGTTTTATAAAACCACACTGTATTTGCTGTCCCGCTTTAGCGGACGGAAAAAATAATAAAGAAAAACATCAGCTTTAGCCGCATTTAAGATTCTTCATGCGGTTAAAGCCAGAGTTCTATTTTGTTTCAATACCTGTCCGATGAATCGGACGGTAATATCAATTTATCCCCGCCAACCGAGGATATGTCTTAACAATAGTTTCCGGCATGTACACTTTTGTTTTTTCTTCGAGTAGATGAATCAACTCAAACGCATTTGCTACTGCATCTCCCTGCGGGTGGTTATTCATAATAACAAAAACTTCTTTTACTTTTTCTTGCAGTGACTTTATCTTCTGCTCAATCTCAAGCAATTCGCCGGGTGAGTATAAATATTTGTAACGTTCGCTCTGTTCTGTGTACGTCTGCTCTTTGCCCAAATTGCCAAACGACTTTTTCCACGCTTCAACATTTCTGCCGTGAAAACGAATATATGCTTTACTGTTTGTTACTATTGGTTCAAACGGCAGCGACTGCCCAATCTGCGGCTGATCGATTGTGCAGTAGGTTAAATTATTCTGCCGAAACATTTGAAGCGCTTTTTCATGAAGCCACGATTTATGCCTGACCTCAACAAACCTGTTATAGTTTTGAAATAGATCGCTTAACTTTCTTACATAATTAGCCGACTCGTTATCAAACGAAAATGAGTAAGGAAATTGAATAAGCACCCCGCCGAGTCTTTCTGCTTGTGAAAGTATTTGCAAATTATAGTTAACGGCTTTTACCTTCTGCTCGTCAAAAACTTTTTTATGCGTAAAATCCTGATGAAGTTTAACAGTAAACAGAAAATCATCCGCATCCGCTGTTTTTTTTATCCAGCCTTCTACAATGCGGGGACTTAAGTAAGCATAATATGTCGCGTTCACTTCCACACAATTAAAATAGTGGGCGTAAAACTGAAGCCAGTCGAATCCGCCGGTTTGGGTTTTGGGATAAAATGACGTGACCCAATCTTTGTAAGACCAGCCGGCTGTGCCTATGTGATATTTTAAATCGCTCATTTTATTTAAGACTTCTGTCATTTAATAAAATACCTCATAATTGGTCTCGACTTTGATCGCCGTTCAACTTCAATAAACCCGGCTTTTATAAATGCTGTCGGTATTCCCGTCCATGCAAACGCGGCAGGAATATTTTCCGAATAAGGTTCTGCTGGATATGCTTCAATAATTTTGGCGCCTTTTTCTTTGCAGTATTTTATTACTCCCTTCAATAGTTCGGTTGACAACCCATGCCGTCTATATTCTTTGGCGATAAAAAAACATGATACTGACCAAACCTGCTTATCATCAACCGGTTTTAGCACACGTGATTTATTCAGCTGCACAAATACCTCACGCGGCGCGACAGAACACCAGCCTACCGGTTTGTCTTCGTAAAATGCCATTACCCCGGTAGCCTCACCGGAGTCAACAATACTTTTCATATTATTTTTATTGCCCGCACCTTTATTCTTTTCAAATTCGGAACGGAGACTGCGCCACGACATACACCAGCACCCGCCGCATGCGCCCCGCGTTCCCAACAACTGCTCAAAGTTATACCAGGTATCTTTTGTCAATTCCTTGAAGATTAATTTTTTCATTTTCTAAACACTCAAACTGCTCTTTTATCCATGCTCCGATAAATGCCGACTACAATGCCGACTATCTTAAAATTCGGATGTTTTTTATCTATTAAAATCGGTTTGTACTCCGGATTTTCAGAAACAAGTTCAATCTTATCAGCCTTCTTATAAAAGCGTTTTACAACCGCAGCGTCTTCAAGTACTGCAACAACTATTTGTCCGTTTTTAGGTTGAAGATTTGGATTTACAATAACAACATCGCCGCTGAAAATATATGCATCCTTTAGACTATCTCCTTTAACGCGCAGTAGAAATGAATCCTTTGGCATGTATGCTATTGAAGGTAGTTCGATTGTATCTGTAGCGTCAGGATAAATAGTTAGCGGATTACCTGCGGCAACTTCGCCGAGAATAGGTCGCGGAATAAAAAATTTATCAGAAAGTGTAAGTTCGATTCCGCGCGAAAGTTTTGGATTACGTTTTATAAATCCTTTTTTCTCAATAGCCCACAGATGTTGCTGTACAGTTGCTCTGTTTTGATAACCGCAATATTCCGCAACTTCTGCAAGTGTGGGCGGCAACCCTTTTCCGGTGATACGGTCTATAATAAAGTTTAAAATATTTTTTTGAATTTCGGTCAGTTCTTTCATAAATAATACCATACATTTGTATGGTGCTAAAATAAAGAAGCATGGAAAGAATGTCAAGGATGGAAAAAATGTCAAGCATGGAATTCTGATAAAATGAAAAGAATATGAAAAGGGAAACGAATGAGAAGAAAATGAAAACACATTACAGAGTTAAAAAACTAAACTCCGGCAATCTGATATCATAACTTAAAATATTAACGAGTACCCCAATGTCCCTCCGCCAAAACTTTACGGACCCTCTACCTAACTCATCACATCATAAAAATTTTCTCGAGTGAATCAATCAACTTTTCGCGGAAGATTGGTTTTGAAATAAAATCGCTGAAACCGGTAGCAATAAATTTTTCTTTATCACCCGGAAGCACATATGCGGTTACCGCAATGATCGGAATATTTTGATATGCAGGCATTTTCTTTATTATCTTTAAAGCATCAAGTCCGTTATACTCGCCCTGAAGGTTAATATCCATAACAATAAAATCAAATGTATGGCTGTCGAGAAGCGGAAGTGCTTCTTCAAAACTTACTGCAAATTTTATTGCGTTCAGCTCTTTCATTTGAACTTTAAATAAAATTTGTGAGTCTACCTGATCTTCAATATATAAACAGTTTAACTGCGAAAGAACAAGTTCTTTTTTCTTGGGAATATAATCCTCAACAGTAAAATGTTCCGGCTCCGGTTCAGCAAAAGTATTTGCTTCGGAAATTTTTTCTTTTTGTTCATGTGATCCGGCAGTAGTATCATATTCATCCGACTGTTGAAGTATTTGTTGGTCTTTTTTATACCGGTTTTCTTCAGCAGCAACGGGTTTAATTTCCTCTTCTTTTTCAGCTTCGGTATGCCGGGCTTCACTTATCAATGGCTTATGCTCTTTAAACATTACTTCCGGTTCGGAGGAGAATTTGGGTGCTTCTTTAATTTCCGGCTGTTCGGGCAATTCTACTTCTTTAGTTTCAATCTGTTCGAGATGCACCGGAAATACAAAACCACAGTCCCTCTTTTTCGAATCATTATAGAATATTTCAAAACGCCCGTTAAGTATTACTAACAGAGCTTTTGCCAGACGCTGAATTAATTTTGAGATTCCGAAATCTTTTTTAGCCGATGTTTCTTCGTTAGAAAATAACTGTGTGAGCTGATCTATTAAATATCCGGTACTAACATTATAACCGTCTTTAATAGAAACGATAAACGAATCTCCATGATACGGAAATGCGCTGAAGTATATTTTTCTCTCTTTACTTAACCTTGCAACAATTCGAACAATTTGAGCCAACAGGTTTACAAATTTTTGTTTATCTGTACTAAATTTTAAAGATGATGAAATTTTACCAAATGCAAATTCCACGTCTCTGATTGAGGATAAATCTTCAAGTTCATGGCTCAAATCGTCAAGGACAGTAGTAATTGAGGTTTCAGCTTTAGCAATCTCATAATCATTTCTTTCAATCGCCGCTAATTCCATTACTGAGTTCATCGTGTTGAGAAGGTTAAGCCTGTTTTGATTAATGATATCGGCAGCTTCTTTTTGATCGGGCGAAAGATTCTGTACGCCTTCCGTTAATTCTTGTACAAATCCGAGAATGACATTAATAGGAGTGAGAAGTTCATGAAACGTACTTGATAAAAATGCTGAATTATTTTGCTGCACTCCTTCAGCAGGTTTATTCTCCGCCGGTTTTTCAATAATTACTTCTTTAATAATTTCTTTAACTTCAGAAGTGTTTACTGGAGGTTTAACCAAAATGTTAAAACTATCAATTTCATCTTTATAATCTATAACAGGAGTTGCGGTTACTTCAACTTCTATTATAGAACCATCCTTGTTTTTCATCGTGGAAGAAATTTTAACCGTTTCTTTAAGATGAGAATTAAAAATAGAATTATTGATGGTTCCCCTTTCATCATCTGTAAAGAAAGAAACAAAAGAAGCATTATCAAAATCGGATTTGGAGTAACCTAAAATTTTAATCGCTTGAAGATTTGATAATTGGATAAATCCGGAAGCGTCAGTAACAAACTGAATATCGCTTAAATTATCAAACGACGCTTTAAACAGTTGTGTTTTTTTTGCAAGTTCGAGTTTTTCAGATACATTACGAATAATATTAAAATGCGCGGACTTTTCGTGAAACTGAAAACTCACCTTGCTTATCTCAACAAATATCGAACTACCATCTTTCTTGCGGTGCTTAAACGGTCCGCTGAATGTTCCCTCTTTTATTTTTGTGTTGGAGGAATCAAGAAGAGTTTGGATATCCTCCGGCGTATATAGATCAGTCAGATCCATCTGTAAAAATTCTTCCCGGTTGTAACCATAAAGACTAAGCGCTGCGCTGTTCACTTCAAGAAAGCGCAAATTATCTTTATCATAAATCAATATTGGTTCGGGATTATTTTGAATTAAAACTTCAAACATTCTACCTCTTCCGGTAATTAATTGATCTAAATCAAAGGCGGCATTTTTATCATCAATAAAAAATGAAAAACCGATTAATTTTTTCTCCTCCGAAAATAATCTATCTATTTTAATTTGCAAACCGTTAAATTTACGTCCGCCGATATTAGCCGGCTCGCTGCTGTCTAAAAGATTATTTTCGCCACCCGAAATAAAAAAATCTCTCAGGGCAGATGCAATTTTTCCTGGAAATAATTCTTCGATTTGTTTTTCTTCCAGCTTGTACTGGCTCCCTTCAAAGAGAGCTTGAAACCCCGGAGAAACAATTTTAACTGCGCCTTTTACGTCAGTAAAGAGAAATAAACCGGAAAAATATTTTATCGATTTTTCAAGTGACTCAAAGAGATTTATATCATTTGTTTTTTGCGCATCTGTTATTTTTTGGGCAATTCCCATAACAGCCACAACCTTATCATCAGCGTCTGATAATGGAACTTCAATTGTTTGATAATCGTCATCCGCCGACATACCTTTTAAAGGAACGCCCTGTAATATAACACAGTTTAACGATTCATTTAAATATTCGTCTATGGAATTTCGGAAGTTGATTAAATACTGAGGAATAAAATTATTTTCGTTTTTCCCTTCAATTTGAGTTGTCTTTAACCCCAAACTTCGAGAAAACTTATTGTTAATAATTATGTAACTCCCTTTATTGTCTTTTACCCAAAAGTATTCATCAAGGGCATCAATTTCTTTTCTAATTTTTTCTTTGCCGATAAAAGTGAAGGGATAAAGCGATTTGATATTTTCAAAAATTTCTAAAATTTTATCGTTTTTTATAACCCCTTTAATATCGGTAGATATTCCTTGAATTTGTGTTACGCCTCTAAGTTTGATTTTGTTCTCTTTAATCTTAAATGAACAAAAAATAAAAGAGTCATCAGTTTCGCGGTAAGCATTTAAAGTTAGTTCGCAGTTTATCTCATCACCGGTGTTCAAAATAAATTGTATCTCTTTAACTATCGGTTTCTTGGCTTCTGTTAGCTCGTTAAAGAGTGGCGCTATTTTTTCAGCGGAAGATTCATCAAGCAGGTTAAAAAAATTATTACCTTCTCCTTCAAGAGAGAATAATAATTTCGCTTCTTCATTTGAAGATAAAATATTTCCCGATTCGTCCATTACAACAAAAGGATGTTTGATGCTCTTGTTTAAAACATCAAGTAATTGACGATTTATTTTATTGTCAGCTTTCACAATTTTTTTAATCGCAATTATCCGTATTAGTAATTGTAAATTCATTTGAAGCGGGCGAACTTGCATAACCATCATAAGCTTTAATACGGTAGATATAAGTTTTTTGGCATTGTGAGGATAAATCCTGGTAAATTCTTACAGTTCCGTCAACTTCCGCTACCTGTGCAAATGAACCGCCATCGGTAACATTTTTTCTTTCAATAAAAAACTTAGTTATTGGATGAGTGCCATAATTCCAGTTGAGGTCCATAATTCCGGTTCCGGCGTAATATGATACAAAAAGACCCGTTGGCGCAGGCGGCGGAATGATTCTGGAGTAAATACTTTTTTCTTCAGAATAAGATGAATAACTACCAGCTTCATAAGTTCTTATGCGGTAGTAATAAGTATGCCCCGGTTCAACAGTATTGTCGTTATAAGTAGTTGTATTTCCATCTGTCGTAGCAATTACAACATAAAAGCCGCCTACTTCCATTTTTCTTTCGATGTCAAACGGAGCCACAGTTGGATCATTATCTGTCCATTGTACTTTAACATTTTTTGAGGTTGTGTTTGTCAATGTTACATTAACCGGCGCTCGCAATAAAAACTGAGGAGTACGCGTGCAGGCTTCTAATGACCATGACGAGTCGCTGCTGCTGAAAGCTTTTATTCTGTAGCAGTAATCGGTTGCTCCTACAAGACCATTTGCGCTGTCTGTAAATGTAGTGACGTTTTTCCCTACGAAGCCAATTGATTTGAAATTAGAAAAATTAGTCCTTCTTTCAATTCCAAAGAAGTTTTCGTTGCTGCTGTTGTCACGCCATTTTATTTTTACAAGCGCCGGTTCTATTGCAATTACTTCAAGATTTGAAGGCGCTACGATATTAGGCGAACCTCCACTATTATATGAATTGACAACTTCAGAAAAAGCTGACTTACCAAACTGATTTGCCGATCTTATTTTATAAAAGTAAACGGTGTCGGGCATTAAGCCTTCATCATTTATATTAAATACCGTTACACCCGGTGAGAATGCTAAATTAAATGTTCCCGCAACTCCTTCTTTTCTCCATATTTCAAAACCGGTAAGAGATTTTGAAGTGTCTTTCCATGACAAATTTATAGAAGAGGGAGTTAAAGAACGAAGTTTGATATTAAATGGGGTACTTGGCGGAGTTCTATCTTCAGAAATTAAAATATTTTTCATAGTATCCGTCTGCGCATATGTTCCATCCGAATCAAAATAAACCAAAAGATAATTTACCGTTTTCCCTATTGCCGTTTTATCGAGATAAATACCGATCGCTGGTTGAGCGTTCACAAAAGGATATGTGTTTATAAATTGTCCGTTAATGTAAAGATGAACATACGCACCGGCTTTTGAAGCAGTATAAGTATATTGAATTTGAGTGCCATTATAGCTTATTGTATCATTCGAAAGAGGATACGTAATTGTAATTTTTGCTGTGCCGGCGCCGCCCGTTCCGCCAGTATTTGTATCGCTATTCGGATCACTTAAAAAATCGCCGCAGCCGCTAAAAATTAGGACGGCTAAAAATACGGTTAAACTATATAATAATTTCTTTTCCATTTTTTTCTTTAATCCATTTTATGTGAAGATGACACTAACACAACTGTTGAAAACTTGTCGAATTTGATCTAATGCATTCTTCTTCACTTTAAAAATTTAATTTTTAATTTTTAATTCTTAATTCTTAATTCTTAAGCTCGGCTTGCATGGTTAAACATTAGCTCGATCATAATCAATATAATATGTTCTGGATTCTCCCGGTTTTAATTCGTCTAAAAACAGATAAATAATATTTGTTTCACTATTGTATTCATATTTTGCCGCTTTGGTGCCGATCAGTTCGGTACTTAATGAAACGTTAGTCGCCTTATCATTTAAATTAATGTCAACTATCATTTCATTAATTATTTCTATACCAGGATTAGAGATGGTTACAACCGTTCGCCTGTCGCTTCTTCTTTCGATACGTAATTCCACATAATTTTTTCTTGCATACCATTTTTCAATTTCGGAAGCGGTAGTTATCCAAATTTTTTTCCTTTTCATGTCGCGAATTAATTCTTTAACAACACCTATATTTTCGGGTTTGCACTGATATTCTGTGTGCATCTTAAAAATGTATAATCCGCCTTCAAATAGCAGCCGGTCAACATCTTCCTGATAAGTATATAACTGAAACTCGGGCAAAGTTAATCCAAAATCTCGAATTACTTCGTAATCATCTCTTGCCGTTTTAGTTATAGAAATTAATCTTTTATCACCGCGAATGATTGGTCGGGGAACAGAGCGATCGGTAAGTGAATCTGTAACTACATATTTGTAACCTGCTTCTGCGAGAGCCTTAAGTGTGTTCTGATCAAAAAGTCCGTAATAAGGCAAGCAGCCAATCACTTTAGAATTTGAAATAGATTCGAGTTCTTTTTTTGCATTGGATAATTTATCAAATTGAAGTTTATACTCATTGAGAGTATTTATTGTATCGTTAATAGAAGCTAAATAACCGATATCGACAAGAGCGGCAATATCACCAAACCCGGCTGCAGTTTTTATTAGAGCAGAATTTATTTTAGCCTTTTCCGGCGACACGAAAAATGTTGCTCCCACATTTTCGCTTCGTAACACAGAAAATAAATTATTTAAATAGCCAGCGTTATCTCCAATTGAAGGGGCAATTACCGCAGCGGCATCATAACCAGCAGGCCAGTCTTTAACAAAAGCAACTGGTTTATATGTAAGCCAGTTTACACCATTGTTAAAGAGTCGATCAAAAAAAATGTAATCTTCCTGCACGCCCATAATAGAATTTATTTCAAATCCCATCCATACAAAACGTCCTTTTCCATAAGTACCATATACAATACCTGCAGATTTTTTAATCCCCTCGCGAACAAGTCCTTCTTCAAGCTTGTAATTGTACCAGAAAGAAACTTGT
>Ga0210009_1002283_pt1 | contig 14347 bp, 14 predicted proteins | sample CryGeyCG2114_065_FD_185457 | JGI IMG/M metagenome (GOLD analysis project Ga0210009, IMG submission 185457) | Groundwater microbial communities from aquifer - Crystal Geyser CG12_big_fil_rev_8/21/14_0.65 (SPAdes) (version 2) | ecosystem: Environmental > Aquatic > Deep subsurface > Groundwater ... | reverse complement strand
ACGGCGAACACGCCGAAGTACGCCAGCCGCCAGAATTGCGAGAAAAAATACACCAAAAACTGAAAGAAGCATTGAAACACTACAAAAACAATCCCGCATGATTTTCAGGGACAAGATTTGTCTTTGGGGTGTGATAGGCTTTAACAACTGACATATTTAAGAGTAAGGCGCTCTCACTTTTGCCAACAAAGGAGTGTTGAAATGAATAGACGAAATTTACTGAAATCGCTCATTAGCCTGACCAGTTTAGGTTTAGTATCAAGTCAAACTAAAGCGGCGCAAACACAAGAAGCTTTTATGCTGCAAACTTCACCCATGGCGGGGTATCAATATTACCAAGGCGACGCGGTTTGGACGAAATTGCAAGTTGGTTCATCATTGCATCTCAAAGTTGAATCCTCGAATAAATATGATACTGATGCTGTTGAAGTTTATTGGCAAGATTCTCATAACGGTGAATTTGTAAAGTTGGGATACTTGCCTCGCAAACAAAACTATGCAGTCAGTCAACTATTGCAAAACCAAAAAAAATTGACCGCAAAAATAATGCAACTAACAGATAGTAATGACCCTTGGGAAAGGGTGGCGTTGGCAGTCTATATGCAGGGGTAACAAGCATGGGAATCCAGTTTTTCTGTTATTGTTGGTGGGAATTGATTGTGGTTAAAGTTAAGATGAGTTCATGAATCTATTTGGAGAGCTATGAATGAGCAAATATCAAATATCAATGGAAATTTCGGGACCCTTCGCAATGTGGTCAAGGCCTGACACAGGAGCGACTCCAACAAGCTACCCCATTCCAACATGGTCCGCTGTAAAAGGTATTTTTGAGTCAGTTGCATTTTTCGCAGATGGTAAAGCATGGATTCGACCAACATATGTTGAGATTTGTAAGCCAAAAGGTCAGCAAAGCCGAGGTGTTAATTTCCAGAAGTACACCAATAATTATCGAGGACCATTGCGGGAAAAAAGTAAATCTAACTTTCAGTTTTCTAGCCTTATTCTTTCAGAGGTGTGTTACCGATTACATGGAGTTGTAGAAAATGGAAGTGGTGAGCATCTAAAGCATGGAAATAATCCGAGCCACGCGCTACAGGCCATTTTTGAAAGACGTTTAAAGAAGGGACAATGCCAAAAAACGCCCTCACTAGGTTGGAATGAGTTTACTCCCGATTATTGGGGGCCTGTTCGAAATGATGAACAGACTGCTTCCATAGAAACAGAAGTAGACACATCTATTTCTATGGATCTTGTTTCCATCCTAGATCAGGTTTTTGACAAAGCGATATCAGGAAAATATCAGCCCAAATTTCTAACAGGTGAAAAAGCAATCCTTAAAAAAGGAGTGTTTTTTTATGATTAATGAACTTTATAAAATGTATAAGGGATTGGATAGACTAGAGATCTTACCACTAGTTAAACATAATGATATTACTGTTCCTGGAAAGAATAATACGTTTCGTGTTTTATTGGGAGCAAATGGTGAGCTTAGAACTTTTGATTTAATGACAGTAGCGCAAACTCAAAGTTGTTGGTCAATTGGAGATGGGAATAGAAATCAATTTCCAGCAATAAAGATGACTTATCCATTGATCCCAAATGGTCACCCAGCATATATAGCATGGAAAGGGGAGCATGCGAAACCAACTCAAGGCGAATTGGTTGATTTTATTGTTAGGCAAACAAAAAAGACACCACTAGATTTATCTAATTTAAAAGAGTGGCCAGAGGTTGGTTATAGAAATAAAATTAACCAACGAATGGATAGTTTTGTAAATAATTATTCAGATGAGAATTTTTTTAAATTATTTGAAAGATTTTTTTTGATTAAAAAAAATGGCGTGCAAGTGCTTGAAGATATTTATAAAAATATCAATGAAACACTTGAGCGTAGAGATCAGAAAGATCTTAGTTTGATTGCCAGTTTTCTTTTTGGCGAAAAGCTTGATTCAAAAGGAAAAATATCAGCTGATAAGCATCGTATTACATTTTTAATAGATACGTTCCCGCTTGATGGCATTGATCGGTATGCCACTTCACTTAAAGAAGTGCCAAGTTTGTCTAAAGCACTTTTTGGTTTGGAAAATGAAGCGAAAAATAAAAATAAGGTAATTTGCGCCTTGACTGGAAAATTATCAGCCCCAGTTACCAATAAGTTTCCTTCAGAAAAGCTAAGTATCATTGGCAAAACTATTATTTTTGCCAAATCTGACACAAGTGGGCCAACAGTTCAACGGTATGGGCGGTGGAAAACAGATGCTTATGCTGTAGATAAGGAGTTGATTAATAAACTAGCGGCCTCAATTTCATTTTTGGCAAATGAAAAACAAAAAAATAAAACTTGGAGAAAGGTGACTTCATCTGCGAAAAAGCGCCCCAATTTGCTTCTAGCGTATTGCCTTGATGATCTTTCAATACCTATTGGAGACTTGATTTCACCCGATCCTGAAATTACGGATATAGACGACTATAACGATGCTACTGAAACGGTTTTAAACTTGTATAGCGGTTCTAATTTAAATCCAGATTCAGCCGTTGAAATTGCAGAATTCTATTCTGTGAATGATGGAAATACAAGGGTTAATTTTTCATACACAACAAATATACAGCAACTGATGGCTGCGGCTGAAGATTGGAATAAAGCCTGTAAAAATTCACCTGACTTTAAACTTTTGGCTGAAATTCATAAGGAAGCCAAGTTGTTAGCACCTTGGTCAGTTGAGCCGGTTAAGCTTAATTTTTTGTCGAAAGATAAATATATTCGCGATGGTTCAGAATCCTTATCTGTACCGGGAATGGAGTTTTCAGAGACCATGAAGTTGTTTTTTAGTCTAAATCTAGATGTGCAAAAAACGGCAGAACATTGGTTAATTCGTTTCACTGACCAATACCAACCCTTATTCAATTTATGTTCTCAGACAAAATCTTATTATTTGGCTACAGGTAATCCACGCAGACAGAGAGCTTCACCAAAGTTGAATACGCAAGCGCTTATAGCTACAACACTTTTATCCATTCTTCTGTATAAATTAAATCGTACCAGAGAGGTCTATATGAATGATTTTGCCTATCAGTTAGGTCAGCTCTGTTCGGCACTTGATGAACTGCATATTGCTTTTTGTCATGCCGAGCGCAGTGGTGATGTTCCCAATACAACAATCGGAAACATGCTTTATGGAATGGCTTTACAAAGTCCACTAAAGGCATTGAGTGTTTTGGCTTCAAGAGTTAAACCTTATGAAGCATGGGTAAAAAGATCGAAAAATTTAGAAACCGAAAACAAAGCCATTAAGACCGGGTTTTACGCAAGTAGCTGGATAACCAAGGCGTCTAGCAATCTGCACCTACATATACAACAGCATTCAACTGAAATAACAGATGTCTACAAGGCGGAGTTAATGCTTGGATATTTAGCAGGGCGGCCTTTTGAGGGTAAAAAAGCATTAACCAATGATTTTCAAAAAGAAAGTGAAGGAGATAAACAATGAGCGCACCTTTTAACCGCCATGTTGGCCTAATGATTTTAGATGTTACCATGTCAAATCCAAATGGGGATCCTGATATGGAGTCGGAACCAAGAACGAGAGAGTTGGATGGTTTGGGTATGATTTCGCCCGTTTCATTTAAGCGAAAAGCACGAGACCTAATTAGCAGTAACTCAGCCGTTTTTGAAGAAGCGAAAACAAGGTTGGGTTTAGGCAATGAGACCGGAAATGAGTTTAATATTTTAGAAGAACGTGGTCGCGATAGAGATGTTATTAAGAAAATGAATTCACAAGAATTCAAAAAGCATTATTGGGATGCAAGGTTGTTTGGTAATACTTTTCTTGAATCATTAAAGGACGCGGAGCTTACAGAAGAACAAAAGCAGAAAAAGACCGAGGGCGGATATGCGCATTTAATCAATACGGGTGCTTTACAGGTTGGCGTCGGTCTTTCCGTTGCACCTATTGATGTTATCCGTATGACAAATACGAATAAGTCAGGGGTTCAAGAAGGTAAAGATTGTGGTATGGCGCCTTTGGCGTTCAGAGTCGTTCAGCATGGTTTGTATTACATTCCTTTTTATGTAAACCCTAGCATTGCGCAAAAAACAGGGGTTACGCAGGAAGATTTGGACTTGTTTAAGTTCATGTTACCTTATCTTTACCAGCACACGGCTTCGGCTATTCGCCCCCAGATATCGGTATTACACGCTTGGGTGGGGGAGCATAAAAATGCTTTAGGTTCATGTCCTGAGCACCTATTCATTAATGCTTTAACTCCAACGGTTAAGGAGGGGGTAACTCATCCTTCCAAGCTGGAGGATTACATTATCCCAGGTGCAGACGAATTAGCTGCGTTTAAAACTAAATTTGCAAAAATTGAAGATTTAGTGGAAATAATCTAATGGGTTTTGTGGCACATACACCACCTAAAAACTTTCCTGAAACAGCGCCTCATTTATATTCCGACCATATAAGTGAGGTGGTGACTTATGGCTTAGAGTTGTTTAATGCAGTTCTTGGGTTTTGTCACTTTCACGAAAATTATAAACATGCTTTAAAGTGCACACTTAGACAGTCGCTTTTATTGCATGATTTGGGGAAGCTTGATGACGAAAATCAAGCGATTTTGCAAGGGCGACTAACTGGTCGTCTACCAATTGACCATATTGAAGCTGGGGTTGCCTTTGCCGAAACCCTGAAAAATGAGTTAATGGCATGGATTATACGGGGGCATCATGCTCCCGGCTTACCCAGTAAGAAAACAGAAAAAATTTTTTCTAAACAACTTGCTCGGCAAGTTGGTTTCAAATCTTCACCAACAGCCTTAAGGGGTTTACGTCATAAACGCGAAAGCCAAATTAAGCTTGAAGACTTTCAAGAACACTTAGGCGCGATTCAACATACCAATGAGTTTTTAAAAATTTACCAAAATCGACACAGGGAAGCCTGTGGTAGTTTTGATACGGCTAGCTTAGGACTGCCAGACGAAGCAGTAGTGGTTCGTCTTATGTTGTCTTGTTTGGTTACGGCAGATCATTTAAGCACAGCATGTTATTCTGAAAATAGACCTATGCACAAGTTCCATTTACCGCAAACTGAATGGAGTCATCGCTTGATAAGGCTAAACAATTATATCGAAGGAATTAGTCAGGGTTTCGAAAAGTCCATTAGAAATCAATTACGTTCAGAGTTTTATCAACGATGCTTTGCTGGTGACATATTTGAGGAAAATATCGTTTCGTGCTCCGCACCCGTTGGGTTGGGTAAAACCACTTCTGTTATGGCTTATTTATTAAGGAAGTCTATACAAATGAATTCCCCTAGAATTTTTGTTATAGCCCCCTTTTCAAATATTATTGACCAAACGGTGAAAACACTTCGCATGGCAATAGTTCTTGACGGTGAAGAGCCAGAAAAAGTGATTGTTGCTCATCATCATAAAGCAAACTTTAGTGATAAAGACATGAGGCAATATACGGTGAATTGGGAGGCACCAGTTGTTGTGACAACGGCGGTGCAGTTTTTTGAAACTTTAGCGGCAGCAAATCCCTCAGGTTTGAAGAAGTTGCACGCTATTATTGGTTCTTCAATTTTTATTGATGAATCTCATGCTTGCCTCTCCCCAGAATTACTAAAGGTTGCATGGCATTGGCTCAAGCAGCTTGGCGAAAACTATGGTTGTAATATTGTTTTATCATCAGGCTCAATGGTTGAGTTTTGGAATGATGATGAGCTGGTGAGCTTACAAGATAAAAAGTTGATTCCAGATTTAATCTCCGAAAAGTTCAATGAAAAAGTTCAACATCAAGAAGGCAAAAGAGTTGTTTACAGAAAAGCTCAGGAGGATGCATTTAGTTTGCATGAATTGGTTAACCGCCTATTAGGGGAAGAAGATAATTTGTCTGGTACGGAAAAACCTTCCTGTCTTGTTATTTTGAATACTGTTCAATCAGCAGCGGTGGTTGCTTATAATCTTTCACAGAAATTACAAGATGAGCAAATATTAGAAAACCGTAGGGTACTTCATCTTTCAACTTCTTTAGCGCCTGTTGACCGTGAGGTTATGTTGAACGAAGTACTAAGGCGGCAAGGTGATTGTGAATGGAATAACCAGGCCTGGTATTTAATTGCTACCAGTACGGTTGAAGCTGGTATTGACCTAGATTTTCAAGTTGGATACAGGGAGAAATCTTCAGTTACTAGCTTTTTGCAGGTATCAGGTCGAATTAATAGGCATGATAAAAGAAGCAATACCTCTGTTTTATATACTTTTACCATACAGCCTGATAATGGTTTAATCCTGCATCCAGGCTTTAAAGAATCTATTCAAGTTTTTGATGAGCTTTGGAATAGTTTAAATGATTCATTGATCACCTTAAGCACATTATGCACAACAGCCGTCAGAAAGGAGTTATCACGATTTCCAGACAAAGAAGAAAAATCAGACTGTTTGTATGAAAATGAAGTAAACCTAAATTTCCAAGAAGTTGAGAGTGATTTCCGTGTTATCAATTCAGATACTTATACGGTTATAACGTCTAAGGATTTGGTCGACAAGATCAGATTAGGGGTTCCTGTTCATTGGCAAGAAATCCAAAAAAACTCTGTACAAATCTGGGGTACAAAAATTCGCAAGTTAGGATTAAGCGCAGTTGGCAATTCAAGCGATGAGGTTTATTCTTGGGTGGATGCTTATGAATATGATGCAAATTTTCTAGGTATTATGGGCGGATTACTTAAAGCGGATACTTTTTTTAAAGAGCAAAGCGGGGTTTTCTAACCATGCCCGACACTCGCCTGATTCCTTTGTCGGCTTTGCAGCATTACGCATTTTGTCCGCGCCAGTGTGCGCTCATTCATAATGAGCAGGCCTGGTCAGAAAATTGGCTCACTGCGCAAGGCCAGCAATTGCATCAGCGGGTAGATCATGGTTTGCCGGAATCCCGTAAGGGCATTCGGTACGAACGCGGGGTGGAGGTGTCTGCCCCGTCACTTGGTTTAACCGGAAAGTTGGATTTGGTGGAGGTCGACATCGCCACTGGAGCCTGCTTTCCGGTTGAATACAAACGCGGTAAACCCAAGCAAGACGCAATAGACTTGATCCAACTTTGCGCCCAAGCCTTGTGTTTAGAGGAAATGCTTAATATCGAAGTGAATCATGGTGCCATTTGGTATTGGCAAACACGTCATCGTCATCAAGTTGAGTTCAGTTTTGAACTTCGCCAACAAACGCATCAGATTATCGAAGCCACACGCCAGCTTTTAAACTCGAACCAAACCCCTAAAGCCAAATATGAAAAGAAGTGCCAGGCCTGCTCGCTTTATGATTTATGTAATCCTAAGCTGACATTTCAGGACACAAGTCGCGGTTATGTAAAGGCGATTTATCAGGAGGGTGCAGATGAAGAAGCTGCAAAATAGTCTCTATATCACCAAACAAGGCGCGTATCTGCATAAAGAGCGTGAAACCTTAGTGATTGAGGTGGAAAAAGAAAAAGTGATGCAAGTACCGATTCATGCCATCCAAGCGATTTACTGTTTCGGAAACGTGATGGTATCGCCGTTTTTAATGGGATTTTGTGGTGAAAACGGTGTGCACTTAGCTTTCTGTACTGAATACGGTCGATTTTTAGGACGTTTACAAGGCAAGCAAAGCGGTAATATTTTATTGCGCCAAGCGCAGTATAAGGTCGCCGAAATGCAACCTGAGCCGATTGCACGAAATATCATCGCCGCTAAAATTAGCAATTCGCGTGCGGTGCTTTATCGGCGCTTGCGCAATCATGGCGATAATGAAGCCGTAGAGCAAGCTATTAAACAACTGCATTCAAGTTTACGACGGCTTGAACGCATGGAAAGCCTTGATCAGATTCGTGGCATTGAAGGCGAGGCCGCTGCAACCTATTTTGGCGTGTTTAATCAGTTGATCCAACCGAGTGTGCAAGCCGATTTTCAATTTAATGGCCGTAACCGTCGTCCTCCGCGTGATCCGATTAACGCACTCCTTTCTTTTTTATACAGTGTTGTCGGCAACGATATTAGCGCCGCCTTGCAAGGCGTGGGGCTAGATCCTCAAATGGGGTTTTTGCATCAAACTAGGCCAGGTCGTGACAGTTTAGCACAAGATGTTTTGGAAGAATTTCGCGCTTGGTGGGTGGATAGATTGGTTTTAAGTTTAATCAATCGAAAACAACTTAAAGCAAAGGACTTCATCATTGAAGCGAGTGGGGCAATCACGCTAAAAGACGATGCCCGTAAAGTGGTTTTGGTCGCGTTGCAAAATCGTAAACAAGAAACCATAAAACATCCGTTTTTAAATGAAGACGTACCGATTGGGCTATTGCCACATGTACAGGCCTTGCTGTTAGCACGGCATTTACGAGGTGATTTGGCCGAGTATCCTCCCTTTGTTCCGAGATAAAGGAAACCCGCTATGATGGTTCTCATAACCTACGATATTTCGTTTGATGATCCCGGCGGCCGACGCCGATTACGCCATATTGCTAAAGCTTGTCTAGATCATGGTGTCCGTGTGCAATACTCCGTGTTTGAGTGCGAAGTTGATCCAGCGCAATGGATCAATTTAAAAGCCAAGTTATTAGATATTTATAATGAAGAAGCTGACAGCTTACGTTTTTATATGCTAGGCACAAAATGGCGAAGCAAGGTTGAACATCATGGTGCAAAAAAAGCGCTGGATATTTTTCAGGATACGTTGATTTTATAAAGTTATCCTATATGATAACAGGAGTCGTTATGTCACAGAATTGGATAGTAAAATTTTATGACGGTGTTGAAAACGATATCCGTGAGATGCCTATCGGTATCCGAAGTCGGATGGTGAAGTTACTTGAGGTTATTCAAATAAAAGGCCCTGACCTAGGTGAACCCATGACTAAGGCCATGGGTAAGGGATTATTTGAAATTAGGGCAAAAGGATCTGAGGGTATTGGTCGAAGCCTATTTTGTTACCAGAAGGGCAAGACGATTGTTGTTCTCTATGCCTTTGTTAAGAAAACACAAAAGACGCCTAAAAATGTTTTAGATATTGCAAGACAACGTCAGAAGGAGATTAAGCATGCAGATGATGACGCTGGACGAATTAAAAAGTGAATTAATACAAGATCCTAACTTTAAGCGTGAATACGATGCACTTGAAGAAGAGTTTAAGTTGATTGAAGCATTGATTGATATGCGACAAAAAGCTGGTTTAACTCAAGAAGAGATTGCACAGAAAATGAGTACACAGAAAAGCAACATTAGTCGCTTAGAGTCTGGTTCAGGTAATCCTGGTTGGAAAACCTTGCAGAAATATGCTCATGCTTGCGGATTTAAAATTCAATTACAGTATTCACAGTAAATCTCAAAACAGCAATCGCTGACCCCTTGTGCTCATTAAAAACTCGGAACTTTAGCGATGGCCAGAATCATCGCAATGATCAAACATTTTGTGTTATTGAATGTTTGGTTTGTTAAAATTGTAAAGCTTATTTTTTAGGTTAGCGAATTCCCTCCTCTAAACCAACGATTTGATTGAGCTAAAAACATAAGCGTCGCGCCCCATGCGGGCGCGTGGATTGAAACTTTACAGTCTGAAAATACCGATTTGAAAATGGAAGTCGCGCCCCATGCGGGCGCGTGGATTGAAACTCTATGGGCTAATGCCAGAGCCATTAACGGCTCAGTCGCGCCCCATGCGGGCGCGTGGATTGAAACGCACAAACTCCAAAGCAAATGGGCGATTTTTTACGTCGCGCCCCATGCGGGCGCGTGGATTGAAACTCTAAATGCTGATTTGACATCGCTTTCGAGCATGAGTCGCGCCCCATGCGGGCGCGTGGATTGAAACCTTATATCTGCTACCATTGATCTTAAAATGTCATGTCGCGCCCCATGCGGGCGCGTGGATTGAAACCGACTCAATAAAAACCCTGAACTGCGGCTGTAAAGTCGCGCCCCATGCGGGCGCGTGGATTGAAACATTGTCGTCGTATATGTTGTGCACCCATTGTCAGTCGCGCCCCATGCGGGCGCGTGGATTGAAACTTGCGTGACGAAGACGCTCTAGATGCTGTAAAAAGTCGCGCCCCATGCGGGCGCGTGGATTGAAACCCCTTTCCGTACTTTTTTGCGCGTCTAAAAAGCCGTCGCGCCCCATGCGGGCGCGTGGATTGAAACAAACTTTGAATTGAAAAACCAAACCATGCCAACCGCGTCGCGCCCCATGCGGGCGCGTGGATTGAAACCCACTTGAATAACTCCCCGCATTGTGCCTAGCGAGTCGCGCCCCATGCGGGCGCGTGGATTGAAACTGCGCCAGCTCCAGAACCATTAAATGCCGCTCTGTGTCGCGCCCCATGCGGGCGCGTGGATTGAAACTCACGAGTGCTAGCCGTTTATGCTAGATTCTCATGTCGCGCCCCATGCGGGCGCGTGGATTGAAACCATAGCTGTACCGATTGTTTATGGCAAGGCAAAGGTCGCGCCCCATGCGGGCGCGTGGATTGAAACCCGCTCATAGTGTTCAAATAATTCATCAATATAAGTCGCGCCCCATGCGGGCGCGTGGATTGAAACATCTAGCACTGCGTTGGTTGAAAACTGTTTCCAAGTCGCGCCCCATGCGGGCGCGTGGATTGAAACACGCCCTTTTCCGATGTTCTCGGCCACAATGCTAGTCGCGCCCCATGCGGGCGCGTGGATTGAAACTCTTACGCCTTTTTCTTCCCGCAATATCTCGACGTCGCGCCCCATGCGGGCGCGTGGATTGAAACCCAATTATCGGCGTCATCATAAAAGCGTTCCGCCGTCGCGCCCCATGCGGGCGCGTGGATTGAAACATTAGTTGTAAACTGTTCGGAAGCCGTAAGTATGTCGCGCCCCATGCGGGCGCGTGGATTGAAACGATCAAAATCTGTCGGCTTGTGGTCGATGTCAGACGTCGCGCCCCATGCGGGCGCGTGGATTGAAACATTGGTAGTCTGTGAAATCTGCTCGACCATTGAATCGCGCCCCATGCGGGCGCGTGGATTGAAACAGGCAAATTAAACCCATAATGCCTAAAAATATCGGTCGCGCCCCATGCGGGCGCGTGGATTGAAACATATATCAACAAGAGGTTTTGCAGGGGTCATATGTCGCGCCCCATGCGGGCGCGTGGATTGAAACTCAAAAGATTATGAAAATTCATACAGCGAACAAAGTCGCGCCCCATGCGGGCGCGTGGATTGAAACATGCCATTATTGTACTTGATAAGTAAAAAGCACAGGTCGCGCCCCATGCGGGCGCGTGGATTGAAACTTATTTACATCATCAGTGAACAATAAAACCCACTCGCGCCCCATGCGGGCGCGTGGATTGAAACCACTCATTACATTTATTGCATTGACCGCTGTTGCGTCGCGCCCCATGCGGGCGCGTGGATTGAAACTGTCCTACAGCTGCTAAACAGATTTGGGGCGTTTGTCGCGCCCCATGCGGGCGCGTGGATTGAAACCTCAGTATCGCCTGCATTATTTATCAATTCATCAGTCGCGCCCCATGCGGGCGCGTGGATTGAAACAAACGGCAATGCGTTGAGTTGGATAACCAATAAATCGCGCCCCATGCGGGCGCGTGGATTGAAACAGGCATCAGGCCTGGTTAATTATTCAAAAAATATTCGCGCCCCATGCGGGCGCGTGGATTGAAACAGCAATTGAAAAAGAGTATCTATCTGGCACTCAGGTCGCGCCCCATGCGGGCGCGTGGATTGAAACAGATACAGTCACGCCAGAAAACCCACCATCATCGGTCGCGCCCCATGCGGGCGCGTGGATTGAAACTAGGAATTCGTCCAGCGTCAGGCCCGGCCCCTCAGTCGCGCCCCATGCGGGCGCGTGGATTGAAACGAGTAGATTTTTCAGCCTGATATGGTAGTCCAAGTCGCGCCCCATGCGGGCGCGTGGATTGAAACCTTATATCTGCTACCATTGATCTTAAAATGTCATGTCGCGCCCCATGCGGGCGCGTGGATTGAAACGCCTCAACAGTCGTTGAAAACGACGGGTCGCCAGTCGCGCCCCATGCGGGCGCGTGGATTGAAACATCGCATAATGCTTCCGCATAATCGAAAGATGCAGTCGCGCCCCATGCGGGCGCGTGGATTGAAACATACTCTACGCGCCCATAGGCACTTCGCGTGTAGTCGCGCCCCATGCGGGCGCGTGGATTGAAACGTATCGATTATCGGTTGATAAAACAGTTTTGATGTCGCGCCCCATGCGGGCGCGTGGATTGAAACTGCTACTGGTACTTTGATCAAATTTTTCATGTTGGTCGCGCCCCATGCGGGCGCGTGGATTGAAACCATGCGTCTTGTAGTAGTAAATGCCCACCTTTAGGTCGCGCCCCATGCGGGCGCGTGGATTGAAACGTTCGTTGATAAGTTACGAACAAACCGATGCCAAGTCGCGCCCCATGCGGGCGCGTGGATTGAAACCATGCCAGACGATGGTTCAAGGTTGATCCAGACGTCGCGCCCCATGCGGGCGCGTGGATTGAAACTGAATAAACGGGGTAAATACTTGTATTTCGCTTAGTCGCGCCCCATGCGGGCGCGTGGATTGAAACAAGCCAGACGGCACAGGGCTAGTAACTATAGTGCGTCGCGCCCCATGCGGGCGCGTGGATTGAAACGCGGGTGAAACAGCTCGGCGACGGTTAAGACCAGGTCGCGCCCCATGCGGGCGCGTGGATTGAAACTAATAAGAAAAAAACTTGAAAAAGTATATGAAAGGTCGCGCCCCATGCGGGCGCGTGGATTGAAACATTAATTCGCCAGTCGTTACACCAATTGCACGTGTCGCGCCCCATGCGGGCGCGTGGATTGAAACTGGCGTTTGCTTGTGGACAACCTCTAAAGCAAATGTCGCGCCCCATGCGGGCGCGTGGATTGAAACTGATATAACTCATACCAGTCTACGAATATCCCGTGTCGCGCCCCATGCGGGCGCGTGGATTGAAACAATAGCTGTACCGATTGTTTATGGCAAGGCAAAGGTCGCGCCCCATGCGGGCGCGTGGATTGAAACCTCTCCGAATCTCTTTCCGCGTCTATAAACCCGAGTCGCGCCCCATGCGGGCGCGTGGATTGAAACATTGGAATGAGCGGAAAGACTACTGTAGGAAGAAGTCGCGCCCCATGCGGGCGCGTGGATTGAAACGTAAAAGACCAAACGCCTGAAATCTGCATCAAAGGTCGCGCCCCATGCGGGCGCGTGGATTGAAACTTGCTATGCGTTATGTTGATCAAGCAGTTTTTGAGTCGCGCCCCATGCGGGCGCGTGGATTGAAACGTAAAAGACCAAACGCCTGAAATCTGCATCAAAGGTCGCGCCCCATGCGGGCGCGTGGATTGAAACTTGCTATGCGTTATGTTGATCAAGCAGTTTTTGAGTCGCGCCCCATGCGGGCGCGTGGATTGAAACGTAAAAGACCAAACGCCTGAAATCTGCATCAAAGGTCGCGCCCCATGCGGGCGCGTGGATTGAAACAACTGATCCGCGCAAAATGTAGCGCTCATAAAGCGTCGCGCCCCATGCGGGCGCGTGGATTGAAACCGCTCATTACATTTATTGCATTGACCGCTGTTGCGTCGCGCCCCATGCGGGCGCGTGGATTGAAACACTAAGGTGCTAAATGGCCACATACACAAAGAAGGTCGCGCCCCATGCGGGCGCGTGGATTGAAACGCTTCTGCTTCTGCTTTTTTTCTTGACTCAATACGTCGCGCCCCATGCGGGCGCGTGGATTGAAACCATGCCAGACGATGGTTCAAGGTTGATCCAGACAGTCGCGCCCCATGCGGGCGCGTGGATTGAAACATATCAAGCGAATGAGAGCGCCTTTTGGCAAAAAGTCGCGCCCCATGCGGGCGCGTGGATTGAAACTTATTTGAAGGAAGCGATTTACTTGGGTATGAAGTCGCGCCCCATGCGGGCGCGTGGATTGAAACGTTTTCAGGGGTGTTTACAATGGCAAAGAATTTAGTCGCGCCCCATGCGGGCGCGTGGATTGAAACAGATATTGCCGCGCTTAGCGGTGAAGATGCTATCGTCGCGCCCCATGCGGGCGCGTGGATTGAAACTACAGCTGCTAAACAGATTTCGTGGGTTTGCTCGTCGCGCCCCATGCGGGCGCGTGGATTGAAACTACTTAAAGGCAAATTTAAAACCTCAGCCCAAGGTCTTCCCCACGCCCGTGGAGGGCTAGATCATGTCTGCAATTTTTGGTGGTTTGGCTTTTATATTAAAGCGTGGCAGGTTTGGTTTTTGCCGTTTCGTTTTGCTTGGTACATGGCGTCGTCTAGCCGGCGGAA
>Ga0210009_1002282_pt1 | contig 14348 bp, 10 predicted proteins | sample CryGeyCG2114_065_FD_185457 | JGI IMG/M metagenome (GOLD analysis project Ga0210009, IMG submission 185457) | Groundwater microbial communities from aquifer - Crystal Geyser CG12_big_fil_rev_8/21/14_0.65 (SPAdes) (version 2) | ecosystem: Environmental > Aquatic > Deep subsurface > Groundwater ... | reverse complement strand
GCATTCTCGACCGCTTCCCAAACTGAATCTTTGACTTCCAGATCAGGAAAATAGTAGCGCTTGAAATTATCAGCCGCGATTGGGTCGTAACCCACAACGCTCGCGCCCGCATTTATCAACCCCCTAATAATATGCTCAGCTGGCGTATCCCGGACATCATCCGTATTGGGTTTAAATGCCAGCCCAAGTACCGCAACCCGTTTGCCGGATAAATCCGGTAAAATGGATTTGATGCGGGCCAGGACAGATTCACGCTGATTGGCATTGGCACGAATCGCGGCTTTCACAACCTCCAGGCTAACCGAAAAATTATCGGCCGTCTTCGCCAGCGCTTGCGTGTCTTTGGGGAAGCAGCTTCCGCCATACCCCGGACCGGGATGCAAAAACTTGGCGGAAATCCGACCGTCCAACCCCATCGCCTTGGCAATGACGTGGACATCAGCGCCAGCAGCATCCGCCAGGTTGGACATTTCATTAATGAAGGAAATTTTTACGGCCAGAAACGCATTGGAGGCATATTTGATCAATTCGGCGGTGGCGATATTGGTGACGACCATGGGTGTTTCAATGAGGAACAGCGACCGATAGACATCTCGCATGACCTTCTCAGCGCGGGCGTTCTCCACACCAAACACCACTCGGTCAGGAATTAAAAAATCACCGACGGCGGAACCTTCACGCAGGAACTCAGGGTTGGAAACGACATCGAACTCATTGCCATTGTTCTTGAAAGTGGTGATAATCCGTTTAATGCGTTCGCCCGTTCCAACAGGCACAGTACTTTTGGTACAAATTACCTTGTAGCCATTCAAATTCTGAGCGACGGTTTTAGCTACCGCTTCCACGGCTGTCAAATCAGCTTCACCATCCTGCCCCATGGGCGTTCCAACGGCAGTGAAGATCACATCTGAGTTCAGAATGGCATTGGGAACATCGGCGGTAAATTTCAGCCGTTTGCCCTTAATGTTTCGATCAACCAGTTCTTTCAAACCCGGTTCATAGATCGGCATGATCCCATTATTGAGCTGGTCAATCTTGCCGGCGTCAATATCACAACAAATCACCTCATTGCCGAAATCAGCCAAACCGGCGCCGGAGACCAGTCCAACATACCCCGTTCCTATCACACAAATTTTCTTCATCTAACAAGTCCCGCCTGATTCATTGATCGATCGTCCCAGCTTCAAAAAGTGCCGAAATATAGCCGCAAGTGCCAGTGACTCAAACAGCATTCCCGCTACATTAATCCAATGCGGCGACGGTACGCCCATTCCAGACCGAACACGACAATCATCAGAATGATCAACCATGTGCTACGGATGCCCGGCCAGTGAAATTCGTGCCAGATCACATATTCCGTTTGGGGGAATTTCATGTTCACCCCCTCTGCCTGGTTGATGATGTTGCCTCCGGATTTGACCGCTAAACGGTCCAGCATCAGACGATTCACCCCTGTCTGCTGCATTTCGGCGGAAAAAGGTGCAATATTCACAGTCACGGTGTCGGCTCCCCATGTGGTACCATTGAGGTCAACGGTTGCACGCAAATGATAATTACCATTTTCAAATGTATTCAAATTTGCCTGAAAGGTTCCTGGCCCAATTCGGTCTAATCCCAATGCATCCGTGCGTTTGTTTTCAATTTTTGTCTGAGAAAGTGAAACCATACCACCTTCCAGCGGAGCGCCTTCAATATCACGCACCTGAACGATGATGGGTGAATCATCACCCACTGTGTTTTCCCGCGATTGGAGCTGAATGGCAACCAATTTCATATCGGCACGGTTAATGAGGTAGGTCAACACCTGATTCCAGAATTGCTCGAAGTGGGTGCCACCGACAGGTCTGAAAAACCAACGCCAATAGCCATCGCCATTGAAAATGACCAGGGGTCGGGTTCGATCCAATGTTATAACTGCCTGCGGTCGTGCGACACCAATCCTCTGAAATATCGGAATCCCACCTGTGCTCATCAGGTCATTTGCACTCGGCACCAAGGGCGGCAAACTAACCCAGAAATCCATATTTGCGTCCTTACCCCCGGGTGAATTTGCCATGATCCCCAGAGGATGAGCGCTTCCTTCAGGCGTTATTGTGGGTACAAATGCACCGTCATCGACCATACGCTCACTCTGTAACCCTCCGATGAGCTGATGGAGCCTGCTCTGCCCCCGGTTAAAAATGACTGTGGGAATTGAGTCCTGGTAAATTCTGGTTATGAGCTTGGCGGTCTCACGATTTTCACCCAGCATACCGTCATCCAACAAAATGAGCAAATCCGGCGATTCAGTTTTCTCCGGATCCGCATTCAACATAAACCGACCTTGTTTGGTGAGGATCAAACTTTCCAAGGTGTAATTTGAATCGGGCAGACTTCGTTGAATGACGCCCACCAACGGTGTTAGGGCATCTGCAATGAGAACGACATGTTGTCTCGACTTACCGACTCTCACCATTTTACGAGCTTCAACTGCAACTTCAGGATTTGCGCTTTTGATCGTAAATCTCAGACGATGAATCCCGGGTTCGGATAATTTTATTTTTGTCCGAATGTGATGATTCGCCGCGACTCGCGTCTCCACAATGGCTGTATTTGAAGCGACATCAGTAATGGAAAATGTCGCGTTTTTCAATTCAGCGCTAAGTGAATGCCAGAAAAGTTGTATGGGCAGCGAATCTTCCGCACGAACGAAATCCGGAACAATCAGGGCATCAATTTTAAGACCGGTTGGGGATTTGGGTAAGGCTGGAATGACCGGGTAAATCGGAATGTTGTTGATCCACTCGGCGTCCAGAGGTGATCGCCCCACATTAAACTGGCCATCCGAGAAAAGCACGACACCTTCAATCTGATCGCGCATTGGTGTGCTTAATTTCGACGGGAAGGGGCTGAATTTACCGTCAAACCGGATAGCATTCAACCCATCCCTTGGGGTGATATTTGGTCCTGTCATCGTCGCCCAGATCAGCTTATGGTCCCGGGAAATGTCATTCCCTGTTTGACGAAAATTCTGCAAAACCATGGACCATTCAGATTGCCAGGCACTTTTCATACTCGCGGACTGATCAACCAGAACGAGTATTTTTTTAGGCTTCGATTCTGAAATGGAGAGATTCAAATCCGGTTCAAAAAACAGGAAAATCAGCAGAATTGCGCCAAGACCCCGGAGCGACCAAATTATCCACAGACCTTTCAATACTACCGGACTTCGGCCCGCCGTACGGTGCGTGTACCAAATCCAAAATCCGAACAAGCCGATAATCAGAGCCAACCAGAAAACCTGGCCGTGGAAATCGATGTTGGTTATTATTTCCGCGAAAAGAACCACTTAGTTGCCAAAACTCAGCTTTAAATTTGGGAAAGCGGGTATGGACAGCGACTGTGTCTGTTCATGCCGATATTTCCAGTAACCCATATAGGCAATCATCGCAGCATTATCCGTACAATATCTGAGATCCGGCTGGAAAATGGTTATACCTGTCTGACTTGCCCGTTGTCCGGCTAACCGCCGTAAGGCTGTGTTGGCCGCCACACCTCCCGCCAAAACCAGTTTATCAAGTTTCAAATCCGCTGCGGCTTCAAATGCCCGGTTGACCAAAACCTCAACAACCGCTTGCTGAAAACTGGCTGCGATGTCTGCGAGATGATCATTTATAAATGCACCTGTCTGTTTTTGAACATAATAAAGCACCGCCGTTTTTAATCCTGAAAAGGAGAAATCATAACTCCCATCGAACTTTGAACGGGGAAAATGTTCGAAATTTGGATTCCCTGATTTCGCCAATTGGTCGATGAGCGGACCACCAGGGTAGCCGATACCCAGCATCCGGCCCACTTTATCAAATGCCTCGCCAGCAGCATCATCGCGAGTCTGACCAATCAGGCGATACTGGTGAATATCTTCAACATGGATCAATTGGGTGTGCCCACCAGAGACGAGCAAACAAAGAAAGGGTACTGGTAACTCAGACTGCCCGATGAAATTGGCAAAAATGTGTCCTTCAATATGATTGACGCCGAGCAACGGTCGGTTCAGTCCGATGGCTATCCCCTTGGCATAACTCAATCCTACCAACAACGATCCGGCCAGACCGGGTCCCTGGGTAACTGCTATCGCATCCACGTCCGGCCAGTTGATGGCAGCCTGGGTCATGGTATTTTCAACGACGGGTGCTAATAATTTTTCATGTTCACGACTGGCATACTCAGGAACGACACCACCATAGGCCTGATGCACAATTTGAGAGGCGGCGATGTGACTCAGCAGCGTTGGTCCCCGGAAAACCGCTGCGGCAGTTTCGTCACAGGAAGTTTCAATGCCCAGGATGATCGGATTTTTTTTAAAGGTCATTAACGCAGGATGATTTCAACTTTTTCAGGGTGCACGCCGCTGATACGCCGCACACCATCCGGAGTTTCAATTTCAAGCGGATATTGGCGTTGTTCAGGTGACCAGGATTTTGCAAAATCAAAAACGACACTGAAATTTTCAGGTTTGAAGGTCAACAAAATATCCTGTCCGCCCTCTAATGTTAGATCAATTTTGTCCGGAATCGCAATGGGCTTCATCTCCGGCGGGACATTGATGATGCTGACGGGGATTCGATTGATTTGCCGCGTGCCAATACTTTGGACATCTGCACTGAGTCGAATTTTATTGGCGGAATAGGATAAGGGCAGTGAGGTCTCGATTTTTACCGGCAGATCCATGAAAATGTCATTCACGACATTGTCTAACTTAAGTGGACCTGTTTTGAGAACCCTGACTTGATTCACAAGTGTTTCGGCACCTTTTACACGAATGGAATCCGGCATAAATTGGATTCCGCCAACGATGATATATCCAGGAGCCGTGTTCAGTTGGAGGTCAGGTTTGACTGGAATATTGCGTGAAATACTCTCTTCCAGGTTCACCCAGACTGTCTCCGGCTGAACGATATTGATAAATTCCATGTCGAAATCTCTCGGAAGCACCACCAGATCCGGGTGTTGTTCAAAATAGGTACTCAGGTGATATTCCTGCAGGCTGTGAATTTTGGAGACATCCAGGTACAGGGCTGATTCGGAAAGTGGCAAGGTAAAGTATGCCCAGAGCAAAACCTGACCCTGACCACGAAATCGCACACTTGCCGATTTTGGTATGGGCTTGACCAATGCTTTATTTTCATTCAGTCCAATGACCTTTAAGGGAATGTCCATATCGAAGAAATAGACGACATCCGTAACGACGAAAAACCATAGAAACACGGCAACGATGACCGAGACTATTTTCGCCTGAAGATTCCCTGGTTGTGAGCTGCCTGGCATAGTGTAAATATAGGTTCGGGTTCGGTCGGATGGGATTTGTTTTCAATCCGACTCACAAAGAAAAGCCCCGCCGAAGCAGGGCTCTTCATAGTTATCAAAACAGTCTGCTACTTTTCGTCAGCATCCTGTTCGTTTTCGTTCGCGTCGTCATCAGATGAATCTTCAACATCATCTGCTGCTTCGTCGGCTGCAGCTTCTGCATCAGCTTCCGCTTCAGCTTTTGCCTTCGCCCGTTTTTTGGCGACGGCGTCCTTCTTTTTCTCGACTTCTACTTCCGCAGCCTCTTTGATTTTGGCGACTACAGCGTCTGGAATATCCAGTTTGTTGCCGTCAGTCTTCTGGCCACGCAGGTACTCGTCGATGACAGCGCGTTCTTTATCTTTGATCGCTGCTTCGTGGGAAACAAGGATCTTTTTGTCGCTGGGATCAATTTCAATGACCTTCACTTCAACTTCCTGATCAAGCTCAAACTTCTCAAGGATCGTTTTGCGATCTTTCTTGTTGAAGGTTGCCAAAGGAATCAAACCTTCCACGTCGGTGCCTTCCAACTCCAGGATAATGCCTTTATCCAGTAGTTTGATGACTTTGCCCTTGTGGCTGCTGTTGACAGCAAATTCCTGCTCAATCAACGGCCATGGATCGTCCTCAGCCTGTTTCAGGCCCAGTGAAATCTTCCGCTGGTCCAGAGAGATGTCCAGAATCCGGACTTCGACTTCGTCACCACGCTTCAGCGATTCTTTTGGATGACGAACTTTCCGGGTCCAGGAAAGATCCGAAATATGGATCAGACCTTCGATACCCTCTTCAAGTTCAACAAAAGCACCGAACTGCGTGAGATTTTTGACGACGCCATTGTGCACGGTTCCGACGATATAGTTATCCTCGATAATGCTCCATGGATCCGGTTTGAGTTGTTTCACACCCAGACTGATTTTGCGTTCATTCGGTGAAATCGAGAGCACGGAGGTCTCAATCAGATCACCCACTGTATAAATTTCTGACGGGTGTTTGATGTGTTGGGTCCATGAAATTTCGGAGATGTGCACCAAACCTTCGACGCCTTCTTCCAATTCCACGAAGATGCCGTAATTGGTGATGCTCACAACTTTACCCTTCACGGTTGACCCGATTGGATAACGCTCTTCCACATGTTCCCATGGATGAGGCTGCAACTGCTTCAGACCTAATGAAACCCGTTGTTTTTCCTCATCATAATCAATCACCTTAACGGTGATCTCATCGTCCATATCGACAACTTCGGAGGGATGGTTGACCCGTCCCCAGGATAGATCAGTGATATGCAGCAATCCATCAACGCCACCAAGATCAACAAAAACACCAAAATCGGTAATATTCTTTACCCGGCCATCAAGTATCTGGCCAACTTCAATATTTTTAAGCAATTCAGCGCGCTGTTTTTGCAGCTTCTCTTCCAGCAGGTCTTTCCGCGATAACACGATATTCTTACGGGTTTCGTTCAATTTTACAATCTTGAAATCATAGGATTTCCCGATGTAGGCATCGAAATCATGAATTGGACGTACATCCAATTGTGAACCCGGTAAGAACGAATCAATCCCCATAACATTGACAATCATGCCGCCTTTAATGCGACGGGTGATGGTGCCGTTGATAAGGGTGTTGGTATCGTAGACATCTTTGATTTTCGTCCAGACGCGCATGAAATCAGCTTTACGCTTGGATAAAATGGTCTGGCCCTGGTCATCTTCCAATGTGTCCAGAAACAATTCGATTTTATCCCCGATTTTCGGTAAGCCGCTCTCTTTGAACTCTTCCCGAGAGACCAAACCTTCGGACTTAAATCCGATGTCGACCAAAACTTCCCGATCACCAATGGAGATCACGCGACCTTCCACCAGTGTACGGGGTGTAATGTCAGCAATCGTGCGGTCCAAAAGGAAAGACAGGTCCTTTACCTCTTCGGATTCTTCGGCTACTGTTTCAGCTAATTGTCCGGGCTTAACGGTCTTGATCTGGTTAAAGATGTCATTCATGGCAGCCCGTTTATCAATGGACGGATGTTTTTTCGGTGTCGCATCTGTCGCCTTGGCTTCGGTTACCGGTTTACTGGCAGTCGATTCAGCCGTGCGTGCTTTCACTTTAACCACCTTTTTGGTGGTTTTGGCGGGCTCTGGGGTCTCGGCGGTGTCAGTTGTTTCGGCCTCAGCCACGGGTTCCGTGGCGGAAACAGTTTCCGACTCAGAATCTGGTTCTGGTGCGGACTCAGTTTCAGGCTCAGTAACTGGTTCCGGTGCGGACTCAGTTTCAGGCTCTGATGCTACGATTTCCTGCACTTCCTGGGTGTCCTCGGCGGGCGTCGTCACGACGGCGTCTGAGGTAGTATCGGATGTCTCTGCAGTCTGTTCTTCAGTTTGCAAAGTATCCTTTTTTTCTTCTTCTGGCATGAAGGGTCCTTCCTCCTGTGCGATGATTCTCTCAGCTTGGTTAACGATGAATGCCACCTGGGCATCGATGGTTAATTTCGATGTATCCAGCTTAACGGCATCCACAGCGGGTTTTAAGGGTGACAAGGATCGCGAAGAATCCACGTTGTCACGCTCTGTCAAATCTTTTTCTAACTCAGTCAGCTCTTGCTGTATTCCCAATGCCGCCAATTCGCGTTGGCGACGCTGTGCCCGAATGTGAACATCGGCCACCATGAAAATTTTTAATTCAGCCTGGGGAAAAACCACCGTGCCGATGTCTCGTCCCTCAAGGACGACATTATAATTGTTTGCGGCCTCACGCTGGCGTTCAACCAACAAACGACGCACTTCAGGAATCGCGCTGACCTGACTGACATTCTCATTCACGACCGGTGTGCGGATTAGATCACTCACATCCCGGCCGGCCAGAATCACGCGCTGATTATCACCATCAAAGGTGAGGTTTAATTCTAATCCATCGAGTTCGGCTTTGACTGCATCAAGGTCATCCAAATCAATCTGGCGTTCCAACATGTGCAGCGTGACTGCCCGGTACATGGCCCCCGTGTCAATATGCCGAAAGCCTAATTCGCCGGCAACCCGTGAGGCAGTGCTTGACTTTCCCGATGCTGCCGGTCCGTCAATAGCGATAATCATACTATCAAAAAGCCATTAATTCTATTGCGCTTATGTCTTGTATTTGTACCCATCAAAGCGCGCAAATATAGTCGGCGACCATCCAGATTCCAACTTTTTCAGAATCGATTATAATTCAGTTTTCCTGGATGGGAGATGATGGTGTTAGTCGTCGTTCGGTGGTTGTCTGAGCTTAAGCCAGGTTCTAAAATAAATACCGGCCAGGACGATGAAACAGATGCAGACCAGGCTCTGAACCACGATTCCCAGCGTATCACCGGGCAGGACATCCAGATAATGTAAAATGGCGAAAAATTCCAGAACGGCGCCAAAACCTGTTGCTAAAGCAATCCACAATGCATTCCGTGCGGTTAAGCTCTGCATTTTTGACACTCCTTTGTGTGGCGGATTTCGCGAACCAATCGCACTGAAAGATTCCTCTCGGTGTTTGCAATCACCGTTTTTGGTTCCGACCTTTTAACCAGGCATAGAAGAGTCCAAGCCCGCCACCCGCGATGGCGCCAAACGCGGACATTTCATACACCGAGCCCATAAAAAGACCGATCAAAAAGCCCATGATGAACCATAACGCGTAAAATTTCTTTCCGTATTCTATCATGGCGTTCGTTCAATTTCCAATCGTTGTGAGCTCGTCATTCTGCAATTTATCGGTTTATTTGATCCGATAACCTTTGTCCTCATACTCCAGAACCCAATTGACGATGGCACCAATGTCCATGCGTTCTTTGGCATCCAGAAAGCGCCGATTGCGGTAATAATAGGAAGAATAGTCATCTTCCGGTTCCAAGGCCTGGTCATCCAGAAGGCAATGTAGTCGCTTCTGCCAGAACTCCAGATTGGAGACGCGCAGATCCAGCCATCCCTGTGAAGTCCATTTTCCAATATTCACATCATTGACTGTCAGGACGGGCTGCCCTTCGAAAACCGGCACTGAGATGGATGGTCCCCGCAGGTAGGTTTTCCCATCGGACAACAGAATCGGAGTCCCGACGGAGATAATGGTCGCACGCAGTTCATCGTCAGTCAAAATCATCTCTTCCATCATGGCGGACAATTTTTCTGCCGAGGTTTCCAGTACTTCGCTGATGGAATTACACAAGCGTTTGAGCATGTATATTTCGTAGAGTAATTTGGTCAACCGTGGCGGTCCCAGTAATTCAAATGCCACACTATCAGAGCCCGTTTCAGCCTGAAGTTTATTCATGCGTTCGATGGCATTTTTACGGATCAGTCCGGCACGATAGGATGGCGCTAAAACGGCTGAATCCAACGCGCCTATAATGTCCGTTCCCGTATTCCCTCCCTTAATCTCGATCAAAACCTTATCGGCGATCTCCTCAGGGGTGACGAATTCCATCTGACTTTCAGCAGTAAGGACGGAAAATTCACCGGCCGAGAAATAGCCATTTTCGCGGGCATCAATGTAAACGGACTCAACGAACCGCTCATCCAGCCGATTCCAGGTGGGGGCCGGGTTCCGAACCAATGCTTCCCCCAATGTCGTTTCTTCGCCGGGCAGACAATCAAACATGGGGATGTACTGACCGCGTTTCACCACCTTGCCATAGCCGATTTTTTTCCAGGCAATGGCCGCTGTTGGCTTGATTTCTTTTACAATCGGCGTGTGTGGCGTCCGACCCAACAACCATAGCAGCATGGTGTGGGCGCCGGCCAGTGACGACTTGCTCATGAGCATTTTTGACGGCTTTTCTTCGGAGTGCGTGTAGGGAATATTAAACCCCATCCCGCCGGTACCGGAAGTTCCGACTTTCAGGTAAAATGCCGTTTCACCCTGGCGCATCGCTTCGATAAGAATCTGGACATGACGGATCAATTGCGGGATGTACAAGGTCGAAACCAGTCGCTCCACCTTATTTAGAAAATCCGGACCGATCTCTTTCCCGGACTTGGCCTGTGCCAAATCCGCCCGCACTTCGGCCACAACCTGGAAGACATTTTGATACGCAAAAGCGGTAGCCGTATTGATGCAGTCAATCAGAATATGCGGTTTGTACTGATTGAGCACCCGGTAGAGCATCGAATTCTGAATGATGTCCGGGCTCAGGTCATCGTATAAATCCTGAATCATGGTCTGTAATAATTCGTCGGTTTCGTAAATCTCACCCTTGGATTTTTGCGCCATAGCCTGACGCACAAACAGGTCACCGTGAATCGAAGAAATCCGTGTGCCGCGATTAACCGGATGATTTTCCAGAATCTCCTGAATCTCCTGGGACTCGTTTTCCCGGAGTGATGTCACAATGAGTTCGGTTGGTTGTTCGCGCAGGATTTGTTTCGCAACTGCCCGGCCAACCAATCCCCATCCGCCGAAAATCATGACCCGTTTACCCTTAATGTCCATCAACTAACTCCTTGAGTTCAGAAATTTCATTCGGTGTCAACTCCCGCCATTCACCTGGTTTTAATCCCGCTACAGATAGTGACGCAAATGTCTCACGGTGCAACCTGAGAACCGGATACCCCAGCGTCCGGAAGATGCGCTTCACCTCGCGCTTCTTGCCTTCTCTCAAAGTCAAGCGAACCTCCGTATTATCACCCTGATATTGAAAACCGTTGAGTTCACCTTTGGCGAAAAAGCCAGCTTCAATTTCTATGCCAGCCTCAACCTTACGCAGTCTGGCTTCATCCGGGGTTCCCCGAATTAAAACCTGGTACAATTTTGGGATCTGAAATTTCGGATGCGTCAGCCTGTAGGCCATCTCACCGTCGTTGGTCAGCAATAACGCACCGGTGGTGTCAAAATCGAGTCGTCCAACGGGATAAATACGCAGTTCATCGGGTAAAAAATCCACCACCACCGGCCGACCATAAGGATCACGCGTGGTGGTGATAACGCCCCGGGGTTTGTTGAAAATGTAGTACTTTACTTCCGGCTGCATACTTAACGAGCGATTTTGAAATTCGACAATGTCTTTACCGGCCACCACCCGAGACGCCGGTTCAAGCTGGATAGCGCCGTTGACCCTGACGAAACCCTTTTGAATCAATTCGTCACAAACCCGACGCGAGCCAACACCGGCCATGGCCAGAAAACGGTTCAGGCGAATGCCAACCGGAGTCTCCCCTGAAGTTGAGTTAGACATTTAACGTGTTTAAGCGTTCAGTGGCGTGATGGTTATACCAGATTTTCGTCCTCGTCCTGAATCAATTCCTGAGCTTCCCGGAGCTTGGGAAGATCTTGCAGTGTATTCAGACCAAAATATTGCAGAAAATCCGTCGTCGTGCGATAAAGCAGCGCGCGTCCGGGACCGTCATCGCGACCACGAATTTCAATCAGACGCCGTTCCAGTAACGTCCGCAAGGGCGAATCCGAACTCACCCCGCGAATGGCTTCAATGTCAATGCGGCTGATGGGTTGACGATAGGTGATGATTGCCAGTGTCTCCAGTGCGGCTTGAGAAAGTCGCAACCGGGATGATTTCGTGTAGAGCCGTTTGACATAGGTTTCGTATTCACTCAGTGTCACCAACTGATAACCATTGGCCACATTAAAAATTTTAAAGGCACGCTGGGACGATTTGTATTCCAGATTCAATGCCTCAATCAACGCTGCCAATGAAATCTCGGAACGACTGCCGTCGTCCAGACATTGTAAAAATCGGGCTTCTGTAAGCGGCTCAGGTGTTGCGATCAGAAGTGCTTCTGTTATCCGCATCAACTCATGCTTTTCCAAATCGTTCTCCTCGTCGAATTCGCAAGTCACTAAAGAGCTCGTTCTGCTCCATGAGAATTTCCCGGTTGCGGATCAATTCCAGTATGGATAAAAATGTGACAATCACCACCAAGCGCGATCCCAATTCCTGGATAATTTGTGAAAACCACAACTCCTCTTTCTGTCCCAGCAGCATTTTTAAATAGGCACCCTGCTCGGTGGTGGATACCTCCTCCAGAACAACCTCATGACTGTAGGGCGCTTCGTAATTTTGTAACAAATACTGAAAGGTGAGCATAATGTCATAGAGCTTCACATCCGCCAGAAGGTCTGCCGCACCGACCTCAAACTCCCCTTCTGACCCGGCGGGAATTCGGTAGTACATCCGATTTTGGGTATGCTCGCGATCGCCCAGATGTTCGGCGGCTTCCTTGAAACGCCTGTATTCCAACAGCATGTTCACCAGTTCATTACGCGGATCGTCTATCTCTTCGCCCTCCTGGGGTGACTGGGGCAGGAGCATACGCGCTTTGATTTTCATCAATGTCGCGGCCATCAGCACGAAATCTCCGGCAGAGGTCAGTCGCAGCTCTTTTATCACCTCTAAATACGCCAGGAAATCTTTGGTAATTTTGGAAATGGGAATGTCGTAAATATTCAGTTCGTCTTTTTTAATGAGGAACAGGAGTAGATCGAGCGGTCCTTCGAAAATGGGCAAATCAACGCTGTAATTTTGCATGGACGAACTTTTCGCCATGGTCAGAATGTCTCCGGCTGGACGAAACCCAGTTTCCGATAGACCTTACTGAGTGTCTTCCGGGCGATACGCCGAGCATTTTCGGCACCGTGATTTAAGACCGAATTCAGGTAGGTTTTGTCGTCCATGAGCTGTGTGTATTTCGTCTGGAATGGCCGTAATGTCTCCACAACCAACTCCGCCAGTTCCGATTTCAATTCCGCATAACCACTGCTGCTAAAATGTTCAACCGCCTCGTTAATGGTTTTCCCGGAAAGCACGCTGTAAATGCTGAGCAAATTGCTCAAACCCGGGCGTTCAACTTCGTCGTAAGTAATGTCTGTGCGACTGTCTGTCACCCCGCGCTTGATTTTTCTTGTAATCACCTCCGGGGAATCCAGCAGACCGATGTAGTTATTCTCGTTTTCGTCGGACTTGGACATCTTGGCGGTGGGATTTTGGAGACTCATAATCCGGGCACCGGTTTTGGGGATGAATGGCTCCGGCACAACGAACGTCGGGCTGTAGGCATGGTTAAATCGCATGGCAATGTCGCGGGAAAGCTCCAGATGTTGTTTCTGGTCCTCACCCACCGGCACAAGGTCCGTTTGATACAACAAAATATCCGCCGCCATAAGCACCGGATAGGTGTACAAACCCGCATTGACATTATCCTGATGTCGCTCAGATTTGTCCTTGAACTGGGTCATACGATTGAGTTCGCCCGTGTAGGTGAAGCAATTCAGAACCCAGGCCAGTTGGCTGTGTTCCGGCACGTGGGACTGCATCACGACGATGCTTTTCTCCGGATCAATCCCCGCCGACAGGTATTGCGCTGCAAAGGACAGACAGCGCTGCCGCAGCTCGGCTGGTTTTTGCCGAACCGTGATGGCATGCAGGTCAACCACCAGAAAGATGGACTGATATTGATCCTGCAACGCGACCCAATTGCGAATGGCGCCGATGTAATTGCCCAAAGCCAGGATTCCTGACGGCTGGATGCCCGATAATAAAGTTGGTTTCTTATTCTCCGCTGGTTCCACTGTTTCCTCTACTTCAAGTTCAAGCTATACCTACCGAATATTTATCACCTTTTTCTGGTTGTCTCCCCCCAAAGGGATTCCTACGGGGGTGAGCTCGTCGAAGGGCAACCAGAAAAAATCAGCAGGTTCTCCTTTAAAAAAAACGCGCGTCCTTCGACGGGCTCAGGAAGACACGCGTTTTTAATAAATACCTCATCTCTCAAACAACCCGCTGGGTTTTCAAAAAAATATCTGTCAATCGTTGGCTGTACAATTCGGGATGGTTGGGATTGACCGAATTCAGCTTGACAAAACCGGATGAATGGATGAAGTCACCTTCCCCCAAACTCAAACCCACATGGGTGATCCGATCTCCCTTTTCACTGAAAAATATCAGATCGCCGGGCTGCCAGGTATGCCAATCGCCTGCGACATTATTCCCAACTTCAGCTTGCTGCCAGGCGTCGCGCGGTAGCATGATGCCGTTGAGTCGAAAGACGGTTTGC
>Ga0210009_1002278_pt1 | contig 14354 bp, 15 predicted proteins | sample CryGeyCG2114_065_FD_185457 | JGI IMG/M metagenome (GOLD analysis project Ga0210009, IMG submission 185457) | Groundwater microbial communities from aquifer - Crystal Geyser CG12_big_fil_rev_8/21/14_0.65 (SPAdes) (version 2) | ecosystem: Environmental > Aquatic > Deep subsurface > Groundwater ... | reverse complement strand
TTATGTTATCGTTAGCAATAATAGTTGGAGTAATTTGGCTGCCGAAAGCATTCCCAAATTTTTCTTACACAGATCCTAAGCTTATCGGCACTTCATTAGTATGGCTTCTTTACGGCATCGGAATTTTGAGTAAAACTTTCGGTAAGTGGCGCGGTAAACGGGTAGTGACTCTGTCGGTAGTTGGATTTGTTATTGCAATTTTATCTACGGCGCTAACCAACTTTCTCTCACAAAGTTTTCATTCCTTCTATTGATATGAATTTAGCAGCCGTTACAATAAATCACCATACAGCCCCGGTTGAACTAAGAGAAGCGCTTCACTTAAGCGCAGAGGAAATTGCCGGCTTTGTTCGGGATGCAAAAGGAAAACTTTTTAATGAAGGGCTTATAATTTCTACATGTAACCGCACAGAGATTTACGGTATACCCGTTGACAATAAAGTTGATTATAACCAAATCCAAAAGTTTCTTGTAAATAAAAAATGCGTGTCAAACGTTAAACCGGAAAATTTTCGTAATTACACCTCAAATGCTGCAGTGAAACATCTCTTCAGCGTTATCGCCGGCATTGATTCGCTTCTTATTGGCGACAACCAGATCTATCACCAGGTGAAAGATTCTTTTCAACTTGCAGATGAATTAATGTTTACCGGTTATTTAACTAAACGATTATTCGACGCTGCAATTAAAACCGGAAAGCGCGCTATAAGCGAAACTGAAATTAGCGAAGGCGCTGTTACCGTTAGCTACGCAGCCGTTCAGCTTATCGAAAAGATATTCAGCAGTTTGAATAAAAAGTCCGCACTCGTTATTGGAGTTGGAGAAACAGGTGAAATTGCAGCCAAACACTTGAAAGAAAGAGGCATTGGAAAATTATCGATAACCAACCGAACTATTGGACGGGCTGAAAAAATAGCAGAAAAACTTGGAGCGCGCATACTTCCTTTTAATACTTTTAAAAATTATATGCACGAGTATGATATAATACTGAGCGCAACCAGCTCAACCGAACTTATTTTAACAAAAGAGGATATTAAAAATTCGATGAAGCGGCGGAGTTATTCTCCGGTTATTTTGATGGATATTGCAATCCCGCGCGACATCGACCCGACGGCAAAAGAAATTGATTATGTTTTTTATCACGATATTGATTCGTTGAATATAATCGTAGAACAAAACCTAAACAAACGCCGGGATGAAATTCCTAAAGTAGAAAAAATTATTGACGAAGAAACGGCAGCCTTTTTTAACTGGTTCAACTCGCTTGAAGTAGCGCCTGCTATCAAATCTTTGCGTGAACATTTTGAACTTATACGCGCCGAGGAAGTTGGGAAAAACATTAACCGCTTTAGCAATGAAGACCGGGAAAAACTTGAGATAATAACCAAACGAATTATAAACAAAATTTTACATCAGCCTACTGTTGAACTTAAACGAATCTCGGAACAGGGGCAAAACAGCAATGACTCGGCTGTTAAAATAAGTTTACTAAAAGACCTTTTCGGAATTAACAACATTGACGAGGAAGAAAAGCATTGAAGACAAAATTAATCATCGGCTCGCGCGGAAGCGATCTTGCACTATGGCAGGCAAATTTTGTTAAAAAAGAAATTGAACGGAACAATAAAAATGTTTCGGTGGAAATAAAAATCATCAAAACAAAAGGGGATAAAATCCTTGACGTCGCTCTTTCGAAAATTGGCGATAAAAGTTTGTTCACTAAAGAACTTGAAGTTGAACTATTGAACAAAAACATAGACATAGCAGTACATAGTTTAAAAGATCTTCAAACAAAAATTCCGGATGGATTAAAATTAGCCGCCGTTTCAAAACGACATTCTGTGGAAGATGTTTTGATTGCCCGAAAAAAAGGGATGACGATTAATAAACTTGCCGAAGGAGCAATTGTCGGCACAGGCTCGCTGCGCCGCCGCAGTCAATTGCTTCATCTTCGTCCGGATCTTAAAACTGCGGAACTTCGCGGCAACGTCCCTTCGCGCATTGAGAAATTTCTAAGCTCAAACTGGGATGCTATAATTCTTGCGCGCGCCGGTGTAGAAAGACTGAAACTTCAAAAATATATTTCTTCAATCATCAGCACGGATGAAATGCTTCCGGCAGTGGGGCAGGGAGCGCTCGGAATTGAAATTCATGAAACAAATAATTTAGCGGAAGAAATTTTGCAAACCATTCATCACGAGAACACATACTTAGCCGTGCTTGCCGAGCGTTCATTTCTCCGCACACTTGAAGGCGGCTGCCAGGTTCCTATCGGCGCATTTGCCGAAGTGAAAAGCAACGGATTTTATTTTGATGGTTTGGTCGGCAGTCTTGACGGCAGTTTAACATTCCGCAGCAAAGTTCGAGGAAAAAAATCCGATGCGGAAAAAATCGGAATGGTGATTGCAAGGGAGATGTTAAAAGCCGGCGCAAAAAAAATACTTGAAGATGTTTATAAAACGGTGAGAGGAGAATGAAATTGAAAAAATTACATTTAATCCTATTGGCGGTTTTAATTGTTTCTACTGCGGTAATCTCTTTTTCTTGTTCGTGCAGCGCATGCAGCCAGCAGGAAGAATTGGAAGTGCCGGCAGATATTTTGAAGAAAGCTAACGGATTTATAATTTCTAAAACAGGCGCAGAGTTTTTTGATAAATATATTTCGCCCGATTTTGTGCTGACAAAAAAAGCAGGCTCGGTTTACGAAATGGCATATCGTTTTATTATGCCCGAAAAAACTTTTGTTGATGAAGTAATTCGGTTTACGGTTGACAGCATGGGCAGCGTTGTAAAAGACAGAGTAGTAACTGGAATACCGGATTGCATAAACAACCCGTCACTATGCACGTTTAACATTAACGAAGATGACGCGCGAAACATTGCCAAAGAGTACAAACTCGAATCGGGAGTAATCGATTGGAAAGTTGGGTTTTTGTGGGATGAAAAACTTAATCAGTACGTGTGGCATGTTTTAAGCACACTATACGAGTCAGAAGGTTCGAACGGATACATTGGCAATGGGAAAGAACTTATCATTGATCCGAACACAGGGCTTGTGCTAAAAGAGAATATTTGGAAAATAAGATAATATTAACCATAGATGCGCGAAGCAAAAAACATAGAGTTTAAGAAAGAAAAAAAACGCGAGGTGATTATCGAAGCAGCCTCGCTTCTCTTCTCGCACAAAAATTATCACGAAGTGATGATGGAAGAAGTTGCACAGCATATCTCGGTTGCAAAGGGGACGCTTTACAATTATTTCAAATCGAAAGAAGAATTATATTTTTCTATAATGACGCTGCGCATGCGTAATCTTGTTGACTCGCTTAATGAAAAAATAAAAACAGAATCGAGCAGTATATCTTCTCTTCGGTCTTTCATTATTCATCTTTATATGTTTATGATGAAATATGAAAATTTTTTCTTGATGTATCAGAGAGAAAACTTAAAAGGTAAAAGCGAACTTTGCGCCCGGCTTGTTATGCTTGATAAAGAGTTGAAGCAAATGCTTAGAGATATAATCCGGCGGGGAAAAGAAGAATTACTCTTTAGAAAAATCGAAGAAAATTTTGCGGTCGACATTATTATCGGCTGCATTTTCGGAGCTGTTCAGCGCGGCATCGAAGGCAAGTTTGCCGAAGCACAGCAGGCAATTGAGCGGGAGAAAATTTATGATTTCGTTCTTTACGGATTAATTTCCTGCGAACAAGACAAAGTAATTCTTCCATTAAAAGGAAAGACAATTGTCATTACAAGGACTGTCGATCAGTCCGATGCTTCCGCAGATGTTTTCAGGCAGCTTGGCGCAAATGTTATTCCTTTCCCAACGCTCGATATTGTTCCGCCTGCAAGCTGGCGTGTTTTTGATGAAGTAATTTTAGCTGATGATAAAATTGATTATTTAATTTTTACTTCTGCACATTCAGTAAAAATGTTTGTCCGCCGGTGCGCCGAGCTTGGTATTATTTTTAATTTTAAAGATATTAAAGTTGTTGCAATAGGAAATAAAACAGCGGCAGCCTGTAAAAATCAGAACGTGCCGGTTAACATTATTCCCAAAGATTTCAGCGGCGGCGGAGTGGTTGCAGAATTAGTTAACCACCCTCTTAAAGAAAAAGTTGTGTTTATTCCTCGTTCGGCAATTGGCAGAGAAGAATTGCCGCGGGGACTTGAAGCCCTTGGAGCAGTGATAAAAACGGCGCCGGTGTATAATGTAACTCTTCCCGCACATGAAAAAATTAATAATCATATTGAAGAGCTGCATCGTTCAAGTCCGGATATGATAATATTTACAAGTCCCTCAACTTTTGAAAACTACCTGCAAATTTTAAACATCGCTCACCCCGGCGAATATTTTGCAAACATAAAAGTTGCGGCGATCGGACCCTCAACAAAGGCTGCTATTGAAGCAAAAGGAGCAGCCGTTAGTGTGATGCCTGCAGAGTTCACAATTGAAGCTCTTGCAAAAACAATAGTAGAATTTTACAGAAAATAATTTTATTCGGAGAATATATTGAATGAATTGAAGAACGACCTTTTTTTACGCGCATGCAAACGGCAGCCTGTTGAACGAACCCCAATTTGGATAATGCGCCAGGCGGGGCGTTACTTACCGGAATACCGCGATGTGCGTGCGAAGGCAGATTTTTTAACGATGTGTAAAACTCCCGAACTTGCTTCGGAAGTTTCGCTGCAGCCTGTTGATATTATCGGCGTTGATGCGGCAATAATTTTTAGCGATATACTTGTTATTCCGGAAGCGATGGGAATGGAATTGATAATGCACGAAGGGAGAGGACCGATATTTCCCTCACCAATTAGAAGCGAGCAGGATGCGAATCAATTAAAAGAAATTGATCCTTTCCTTGATTTAAGTTATGTGCTCGATGCTGTTGTAATGACAAAACGCGCACTGAATAACCGTGTGCCGTTGATCGGTTTCAGCGGCTCGCCGTGGACTTTGTTAACTTATATGGTTGAAGGGAGAGGCTCTAAAAATTTTTCCCATGTTAAGAAACTTATTTACAATAATCCAAGACTTGCTCATTCATTGCTTGATATGCTTGCAGATTCCATTGCTTTATATCTTTCTGCCAAAATTGAAGCCGGGGTTAATGCAGTTCAAATATTCGATACATGGGGCGGCATTTTATCCCAGGATGATTTTAACGAATTTTCGCTTCAATATATTGTGCGGATAATTGAACAGATAAAACGAAAGGAAGAGCCTGTAATTGTTTTTGCAAAAGGAGTTCATTACGGCATGGATAAACTTGCTGCAAGCGGCGCTGATGTAATCGGGCTTGATTGGACAATGAATATCGGAAAAGTGCGCGGGCAGATCGGCAGTAAAGTTGCGCTTCAGGGAAATATGGACCCGACGGTACTATACGGGAGTGATGATAAAATAAAAACTGAAACTGAAAAAATACTTTCTTCATTTGGTAAAGGCAGCGGACATATTTTCAATCTCGGTCACGGAATTCTTCCCGATGTTGACTTTGAAAAAGCAAAAACATTGGTAAAATTTGTTAAAGAAGAAAGCGTTAAGTATCATGTTTAAGTTAGGAGTTTGTTGATGTTTGAATTTGATTTAAAGAAATTTCAAAAATATGATAAACCGGGACCAAGGTATACAAGTTATCCAACGGCTCCGCAATTTAGTGAGTCCTTCACGGCTGACGATTATCTTGAAGAAATTATAAAAACAAATTACGGCGAAAATCTTCCGAATCTTTCTCTTTATTTTCATCTTCCTTACTGCGATACTCTTTGCTACTTCTGCGGCTGCAATATGATCATTACGCGCAACCGTGACCGCGTGAACGATTATGTTCAGTATATAAAAAAGGAAATAGATTTAGTCCGCAGATATCTTCTGCCCGACAGAAAAGTTTCCCAGCTTCACTGGGGCGGCGGAACCCCAACGCATTTGAACCCGGATGAAATTTCAGATTTAGCGTCATACATTCAGCAGTCGTTTAAGTTTAATGATGACGCTGAAATTAGCTGCGAGATTGATCCGCGCGGATTAACAAGAGAGCACCTCGAAGCGTTACGAAATAACGGTTTTAACCGCATCAGTATGGGCGTTCAGGATTTTAACGAAAAAGTTCAAAAGGCGGTAAACCGGATACAGCCTGAAGATATTACACGTCAAACTGTCGAATGGGTGCGCGGGTTAAACTATCACAGCATCAACCTCGATTTAATTTACGGACTCCCTTTTCAATCTGTTGAAACTTTTGAAAATACTGTTGAAAAAATTATTGATATTTCGCCCGACAGAATTGCCGTATTTAATTACGCGCATGTTCCCTGGATGAAAAAACATATGGCGCTCATTCACCCGGAAGATTTGCCGCATGCCGATGAAAAGCTTAACATCTTAAAAATGACTATTGAAAAACTTACAGGCGCCGGTTACGAATTTATTGGAATGGATCATTTTGCCAAACCCGATGATGAACTTGCTGTGGCTTTGCGTGAGAAAAAACTTTACCGAAACTTCCAGGGCTACAGTACAAATGCTGACGCCGATTTATATGCTTTCGGAATTACAGGAATAAGCCAGCTTAACAATATTTATGCTCAGAATTTTAAAACTGAAAAAGAATACTATTTTGCGCTCGATAACGAAACGATTCCGACTGTTAAAGGATACCGCCTGACGGAAGACGACCACATCCGCCGCTTTGTAATTATGCGGTTGATGTGCGACTTTGAATTGAACTTTAAAATGATTGAAGACAAGTTTAAAATAAAATTCAAAGAATATTTTGCATGGGGGTTGAATAATCTTAAAGAGATGGAAAAAGACGAGCTTGTAAAAATTGAAAACAATAAACTCGAAGTAACAAATATGGGGCGGCTTCTTATTCGTAACATAGCAATGAATTTTGACGGCTACATCGAACGGAAAGAAGATAAAGCGCGATATTCGAGAACTGTTTAATTGATTGATTTGTTATGCTCTTAAATTTAAAACTCATAAGGAATTGTAATTGAATAAAGTCGCTGTAGTTTTGTTTAACCTCGGAGGTCCCGACAGGCTTGAAGCGGTTCAGCCGTTTCTCGAAAATTTATTCAACGATCCGGACATATTTAAACTTCCTTTTCAAAAATTGCTTGCAAGGTTTATCAGTAAAAAACGCGCCCCGAAAGTTGAGGAACAATATAAACTCATTGGCGGGAAATCTCCAATTGGAGAATGGACTGAAATACAACGAAAGCTGCTTGAAGATAAACTCCGCTCCGTAGGAAAAGATGTCGATGTATTCATAGCCATGCGTTACTGGAAGCCATTGTCTGAAGAGACAGTGGGCATAGTGGAAAAAGGCAATTATGAAAAAATTATAATGCTACCATTGTATCCCCATTTTTCTTCGTCCACAACAGGTTCTTCGTTTAACGAATGGAAACGTTTCTATAAAGGAGATTCTTCAAAACTTATTTTTATTAACGATTACTATGAAAATCCCTCATACATAAAATCTATTAACGAAAGAATAGATGAAGCGCTTTCAAGGTTTCCCGAAAAAATTAGGAACGATGTGCAGCTTGTTTTTAGCGCTCACGGTACGCCGGTCAGTTATGTTAAAAAAGGCGACCCGTATAGCAAACAAATAGAAAAAACAATCTTAGCTGTGATGAACGCAAGACGTCACTCACACGAACACCACCTGTGTTTTCAAAGCAAAGTAGGACCGGCTAAATGGCTTGAGCCATCAACTGATAATAAAATTAAAGAACTTGCATTAAAAGGGAAGCGGCACCTATTAATTATTCCAATTAGTTTTGTTTCCGACCATGTAGAAACTTTGTTTGAACTTGGCATCGAATACCGGCACATTGCCGATGAAGCTGGAATTGAGAATTACATTGTAATGACGGGCTTAAATGATTCAGACACTTTTGTAGAAGCATTAAAACAATTAACACTTGAGAAAATAAATTAACATTGAATACAACACAAACATCAAAAAAAATAGTCGTGCTTGGAGCCGGTATTTCGGGATTAACGACAGCTTATCTACTTCACAAAAAAGGTTTTGATGTAGTTGTTCTCGAAAAGAAAAAAGAAGCCGGCGGTTCGATGGAATCAGTTAGGGAAAACGGCTGCCTTTTTGATAGAGGACCGAACAGCGCTCTCGAAACCACTCCACTGATAGCTAAACTTGTTGACGAATTAAATTTAAAGGACCAGCTTTTATACGCAAGCAAAGCAGCTAACAAAAGATATATTCTTCGAAATAATAATTTGTATCCTCTCCCGATGTCGCCTTTGGCATTCATAAAAACAAAACTATTCTCGACCGGTGCAAAGCTTCGTCTTTTTGCAGAGCCTTTTATCGGCAGGTCTAAAGATGGATACTATCAAAGCATCGCACAGTTTGTTGAGAGAAGACTCGGCAGGGAATTCCTTGATTATGCTATCAATCCTTTTGTGGCGGGGGTTTATGCAGGCAACCCCGAAGAGCTTAGTGTAAAATCTGCATTTCCAAAATTATATGCGCTTGAAGAAAAGTATGGCGGGCTGATCATCGGAACAATAAAAAGCGCAAAGGAAAGAAAGAAGCGTGCAGAGCAGTCGAAGCAGAGCGCAAAGATGTTCTCGTTTAAAGATGGTATGCAGACGCTTCCAAATGCAATAGCCGGCGCGCTCGGTGATAGAGTCCGTTACGGGTGCGAAGTAAAAGAAATACTAAAAAATGAAGGCGGATACAAAGTAGTAGTTAAACATAATGGTGATGAAGAAATTGTTCTCTGCAAATCCGTTATTTCAGCAGTGCCCGCATATAGAGCTGCGGAAATATTTTCTATGTGGGATGCTGATCTTGTGAAGCACTTAAATGATATTTATTATCCTCCCGTGCTGGTTCTCTACATGATTTATAATAAAAAAGATATTGGGCATCGGTTAGATGGTTTTGGATTTTTAATTCCTGCGAAAGAGAAAAAATCTTTTCTCGGCGCCTTGTGGAGTTCTGTAATATTTGATGGAAGGACGGATGAGGACAAAGCGGCATTCACTTTATTTATAGGTGGTTCCCGCGATGCTGCTTTATTAAAACTTGATAAAGAATTAATCATCAAAAAAGTAATTAAAGAATTTGAAGAATTAATGACTATACATAGTTCGCCCGTATTTACTTCTTCCCGTTTATGGAACAAAGCAATACCTCAATACAATATAGGTTATATTGAGCATGAAAGATATTTTGAGAAGTTCGAGAAAGAGCACGACGGAATAATTTTAAGCGGCAATTACCGGGGCGGAATATCTGTAGGAGATTGTATTAAAAATGCTGAAAAATGTACAATGCACAATGTATAATGTACAATGAAATATTTATTGGGTGATGGAATAGTAGAGAATGATGGTATATGAAAAATACGTTGGTTATGAAAATCCAATTGTAAAAAAGAGTTTTGATTTTGCGGTTAGGATTCTAAAATTTTTTATTTATTATAACAAAAAAGATCATTCGCTTGAGGCAATTTTTAAACAAATACTTCGTTCAGGAACTTCAATTGGGGCAAATATAACCGAGGCTCAATCTTCACCCAGCAAAAAAGATTTTATTAATAAACTCACGATTGCATTAAAAGAGGCAAGAGAAACAGAATATTGGTTAAATTTATTAATTACAGGAGAAGTAATTACCGAAAACGAATTTTCGAGTTTAAACCCGGATTGCAAAGAGATAATTAAAATATTAGTGTCAATTATCAAAACATCTAAAAACAATTTATAAACATTGTACAATGTGTAATGTACAATGAAGAATTCATTAGGTGATGGAATAGTATAGAATGATGGTATATGAAAAATACGTTGGTTATTGAAGTAATTACCGAAAACGAATTTTCGAGTTTAAACTCGGATTGCAAAGAGATAATTAAAATATTAGTATCAATTATCAAAACATCTAAAAACAATTTATAAACATTGTACAATGCGTAATGTACAATGTACAATGAAGAATTCATTAGGTGATGGAATAGTATAGAATGATGGTATATGAAAAATACGTTGGTTATTGAAGTAATTACCGAAAACGAATTTTCGAGTTTAAACCCGGATTGCAAAGAGATAATTAAAATATTAGTATCAATTATCAAAACATCTAAAAACAATTTATAAACATTGTACAATGCGTAATGTACAATGTACAATGAAGAATTCATTAGGTGATGGAATAGTATAGAATGATGGTATATGAAAAATACGTTGGTTATTGAAGTAATTACCGAAAACGAATTTTCGAGTTTAAACCCGGATTGCAAAGAGATAATTAAAATATTAGTATCAATTATCAAAACATCTAAAAACAATTTATAAACATTGTACATTGTTCATTTTACATTGTACATTAAAAAGGAGCAAAAATGGCTACGTATCCAACTAAACGATTAAGACGCTTGCGCTATAATCCTCTTGTAAGAGATATGGTGCGCGAAACAGAACTTTCGAAAAATGATTTGATTTATCCTTTGTTCGTTGTTCCCGGCGACAAAATAAAAAAGGAAATAAGATCAATGCCCGGTGTTTTCCAGATGTCGATTGACGTTCTTGTTGAAGAATGTAAAGAAGTAAGCGCTCTTGGCATTCCGGCAGTAATTCTATTTGGCATTCCGGAACATAAAGATGAGAAAGGATCAGAAGCTTATGATTCGAATGGAATTATTCAGCGTGCTGTCCGTGCGATAAAAGCGAATGTTAAAAACCTGCTTGTGATAACAGACGTATGTTTGTGCGAATATACTTCACACGGACATTGCGGACTGCTAAACGGCGAAGAAATTTTAAATGATGAAACCGTTTCGCTTCTCGCAAAAGAAGCAATCACCCACGCAGAAGCCGGCGCAGATATTATCGCTCCTTCCGATATGATGGATGGCAGAATTGCCGCTATAAGAAAAGCGCTCGATTATAAAGGCTTCATTAATATACCCATAATGAGTTATGCAGTTAAATATGCTTCCGGTTATTACGGACCTTTCAGAGACGCGGCGGATTCTGCTCCCGCTTTTGGCGACCGACGCTCACACCAGATGGACATAGCCAACAGTAATGAAGCTATAAGAGAAGCCGAAGCTGATGTGGAAGAAGGCGCGGATATAATTATGGTTAAACCTGCAGGTCCCTATCTTGACGTTCTATACCGCGTTAAACAAAAATTTGGTTTGCCAACCGCGGCATATCAGGTGAGCGGTGAATATGCGATGATAAAAGCTGCTGGAAGAAATGGCTGGATTGACGAAGAGCGCGTAATGATTGAATCTTTAACCGCCATAAAACGCGCCGGCGCAGATATGTTTTTAACTTACTTCGCCAAAGATGCGGCAAGATGGATTGATAAGAATAAATAATCTCCTGACAAATCCGGAATAATCAATCATTATGGATTGGTTAGGCAGTAATTGAACATACAAATATGAAAAGTATAAATTTTATTTGTCTACTATTTCTGATTTTTTATAGTTGTAATAATGAATTGCCTATTGATAATTCAAATGGTAATAATGATGTACCGGATGATACAATTTATATTGGTGGTCATTTTACAATTATTGGAAATCAAGCTATCAATAATATTGCTTATTGGGATGGTGAAAACTGGAATTCTCTTGGATCTGGTATTATAGGAAGTAATGTAAATATTGAGTGTATGGTGTTTTATAAAGGAGAATTATATGTCGGTGGCTTCATAGACCCGGCAGGAGTAGTACCTTCAAAAAACATTGTAAAATGGGATGGAGAAAAATGGACTACGGTTGGCGAAGGGATTAATGGAAGAGTAACAAGTTTGGTCGTTTATAACGATGAACTTTATGCTGGCGGTTGGTTTTCAAATGCTGGTGGATTACAAACCGAAAACATTGCAAAATGGAACGGCTTTGTTTGGTCTTCCGTTGGTGAAGGATTTTCAGATGAGGTTTACACACTTTGTATTTATAATGATGAACTTTATGCTGGCGGTTGGTTTACAAAAAATACATTTGGGTATGTTAATGCAGATAATATTGCACGGTGGAATGGTTTGAGATGGGATTCTGTAGGAAGCGGTGTAAGTTCAGGATTTTCGGGTGGTTCCTGGATAAAAACATTTACCGTTTATAATAATGAATTATACGCATCGGGTAATTTTAGTAGATGTGGTAACTTAGAAGTTTCTAACATTGCAAGATGGGATAATAATATTTGGCAAACTGTTTATGATGGAATCTCTTCAAAATTAACTTATGCTTCAGCTTATTATAAAAATGAACTTCATCTATCTGGTGAAATTAATTCAGCCGGGACTAATAATACACCATACTATACAATTTGGGATGGAACGAAATGGAACTTTAATAAATTCACGTTTGACGGTTCTCCCTATTGTTCATTCTCCTTTAATAACAATCTATATATTGGAGGAATTTTTCATACAATTAATGGTAAGTTAGTAAACGGAATTTGTAAATGGGATGGAACAAGTATTGGTGGTTTTAGTTCTGGTGTTCAGGGTTATGTTTCATCAATTCTTCCAAAATAAATTATTTGTTTTATAAATTATAAAACTGTCTAACCCGCAACTCAACCCTACCGCTTATTTCACATGGACATTTTCTATTTCATGGGTTGGATGCATTCAAAATATTTGTCGTTCAAGTTTATTACTCTATAAAAATTAATTTTAAATCATTGGCTTTGCAGATTCTCATAAGCCGTTTGTTTTGGGCGGCGGGTTAGTTGCACGCCGTTATCCCGATCGAAATAAAATCCGGCAAATATAGTTCTTTAAGATCACTTATGCAGTTTGTTGATGCAGCGCCGTATAAACTTTCTGTTAGTGTTTATTCAGGAGAATTTAACTTTGAAAAACAAATAACAATCTCGGGGAAAGAATTCGTTTTGATGAATATTCCGTTTTATCTTGTAAGTGAGATTTATCAACATTTAGAATGGTTGACGAATAATTAATTTAATTACGCAAAACATAAATGAACCTCGAACAAATAAGAAACTATTGCTTATCAAAAAAAGGCGCAACCGAATCTCTACCGTTTGATGAAGACACTCCGGTTTACAAAGTGATGAATAAAATTTTCTTGCTTGCAAATCTTAATTCGCCATATAGCATTAACATAAAATGCGACCCGGAAAAAGCGGTTGAACTAAGAGAAAAATATGACGACGTTGTTCCCGGTTATCATATGAATAAAGCACATTGGAACACTGTTTACATTGAAACAACTATTTCCGACAAATTGTATTGCAAGTGGATTGACCATTCTTACGATTTGATAATAAAAGGATTGAAAAGAAAAGATAGAGAAGAATTAGAAAAATTATAAAAAGGCTGCCGAATAATTCTATTCAATAGGTTCTTAGGTTCTGAAAAGAATTATTAGTAGCAAAAGGCTAACGATAATTTAATGCCAAATAAAGAATCACCGCAAAGCGGGATTCGATCTGTTAGCCAACTGACCGAAGAGCCCAAAATTTTGAATGGGGGATTGAGTAGAAAAGATTTTTAAGTTTTCCCGCAAAATCACATTGTTTTCAAGACTCTATTCCTTTTCTTGAAAGCACACCTTGAGAATAATAATGTTTAACTTCCTTCATTTCTGTAACGAGGTCTGCTTTTTCAATTAACTCTGTAGGGCAATATCTTCCGGTTAATATGAGTTCTACATTTTCCGGTTTAACATTAATCAGCGGAATAATGTCTTCTGTTTTTAGTAAACCAAAATAAATCGCAACGCAAATTTCATCGAGTATAATTAAATCGTACACGCCGCTTAACATTTTTTCTTCCGCGCGGGCAAGAGCATATTTTGCTTTTTGAATTTCTTCGAGAGGGGCGGGTTCTTTTTTATAAACAAAATCATCGCCGCAATATTGTTCTATCGTTATCCATTCGTTCAAATGTTTAAGGCTATTCAACTCATTATAAGGATATTCTTTCATGAATTGAACGAAATAGGTTTTTAATCCGTATCCGGCAGCCCTTACAGCCAGCCCGATTGCTGCAGTTGTTTTTCCCTTACCGCCTCCTGTGTATATCTGTACAAATCCTTTTTCAAGTTTCTTCATTTTAAATTTTCCTCGAAAATTTTTCTGAGTTAAAAGCTCTGTTTCTTAAATTGAATTGAAGTTTATCTTTTTATAAATGTATCGGAATAATAACACTCTACAAGTAAAATATAAAATTGCAAAGAAAACTTCTTGCTTTTGAGGAAGCATATAAATTAAAATTCCGTTGGCTGCGAAATTTATTATTATCGGAAGCTATAATGGAGGCAAAATAATATTATCACCCAACGTAAGCGGCAGTTCTACCTTTGAATATTTTCCTGAT
>Ga0210009_1002275_pt1 | contig 14368 bp, 11 predicted proteins | sample CryGeyCG2114_065_FD_185457 | JGI IMG/M metagenome (GOLD analysis project Ga0210009, IMG submission 185457) | Groundwater microbial communities from aquifer - Crystal Geyser CG12_big_fil_rev_8/21/14_0.65 (SPAdes) (version 2) | ecosystem: Environmental > Aquatic > Deep subsurface > Groundwater ... | reverse complement strand
CCCTGCGGCATCCTGTGCCGCATCGATCTCGCTACTACCGATGTCGTACCAGGCCGGCATCACGTAACCGCCATTGACCGTGACCGGGATTTGCGGTGCGTGCGGAAAGATGAAGCGTACCGCCTGTGGCAAATGCAGTTCTTCCGCGACGGGCACGAAGTCTTCGCCGCTGGCACCCAGCCCGTGCAGCCAGATGACGCTGAAGCGGGGGTCGTGCCCGCTGTCGAAGGTGAGATGGGTTAACAAGTCGTTCATGGCAGGGAGGCGGGCAAGTCGAATCAGTCCACGAAAAACACGAAAAATACGAACACGAAAGCGTGCATGGGACTATTCCTCGCTCGAAACCTGTCGTTGTTTTCGTTCGTGCTTTTCGTGTCTTTCGTGGACAAAGGGTTTGCGGCACTCAAGGCGCCGGAATGATCTCGCGCAATAGCTGGAAGATTTCGCGATAGGACTTCGGCGGCTTCTCCAGTTCCTTTTCCTTCAGCGCATTGCGGATCAGTGCGCGCAGGCGTTGGGCATCGGCTTGCGGATATTGTGCGAGCAGGGTGGTGAGGGCGGTGCTGTCTTCCAGCAGGCGGTCGCGCCACTGCTCGACCTGATGCAGCCAGGCGGTGTGCTCGCGCGAAGTTCCGTTCCATGCATCCAGCTTGGATAAGATGGGGTCGATCTCCACCTCGCGCATCAGTTTGCCGATGTATTGCATCTGGCGTTTCTGCGCGCCGAACTTGGTGATGCGTTTGTACTCCGCCAGGGCTTCCAGCAGGTTTTCCGGCAGATCCAGTGCGCGCCACTTATCCTTGGGTAATTCGGTCAGTTGTATGCCCAGGTCGCGCAGGTCGTGCATCTGTTTTTTGACTTTGGTCTTGCTCGGGGGCAGTTCCTGCTCCAGGTCTTCGGTTGTGTCGGGTCTGTTCATCATGGTTGTTGGTGGCTGTCGCGATGTTGGTATGATAGCGCCCCTGCCGTATCTGCCCGACTGAAAATTTTTATGCCTACCCTTGTAAAAAGCACCGCGACCACGCCGGATTCCTTGCGCCAACTGGCGGCCGACATCATCGCTTACGCGCGCCGGCAAGGCGCATCGGCCAGTGTCGCCGAAGTGTCCGCCGGCCTGGGTCAAACCGTCAGCGTGCGCCAGGGCGAGATCGAAACGATCGAATACAACCGCGACAAGGGTTTGGGGGTCAGCGTCTATCTCGGGCAGCGCCACGGCCATGCCAGCACCTCGGATTTTTCGCGTCAGGCGATGCAGGATACGGTGCAGGCGGCACTCAATATCGCGCGCTTCACAGCGGAAGATGATTGTGCCGGGCTGCCGGAGGAGGCGTTGCTGGCGCATGACTGGCAGGATCTGGATTTGTATCATCCGTGGCCGATCGATGTGGCGCAGGCAGTCGAGCTGGCACGCGACTGCGAGCGCGCCGCGTTCGCGGCCGACCGGCGTATCGTTAATTCCGAAGGTGCCAGCGTCAATGTCAACAGCGGCAGTTTTGTGCTGGCGAACAGCCTTGGTTTTAATGGGGGTTACACGTCCTCGCGCCACAGCGTGGGTTGCGCGGTGATCGCCGGCAAGGGCAAGGCCATGCAGCGCGATTACTGGTACAGCACGGCGCGCCATCCGGCCGACATTCTCAAAGTGGAGGAAATCGGGCGCATCGCCGCCGAGCGCACCGTGCGCCGCTTGAAGGCGCGCAAGTTGCCGACCATGCAGTGCCCGGTGCTGTTCGAGGCGCCGGTGGCGGCCAGCCTGTTCGGCCATTTTGTCGGCGCAGTCAGCGGCGGCAGCCTGTATCGCAAATCTTCATTCCTGCTCGACCGGTTGGATGAGCCGGTGTTCTCTCCCCTCGTGCAAGTGGAGGATGTGCCCGACATTGCACGCGGCCTTGGCAGCAGCCCGTTCGATAATGAGGGTGTGCGCTGCCGACGCCGTACCATCGTCGAGGATGGGGTGCTGCGCGGGTATTTTCTTGGCACTTACAGCGCGCGCAAGCTGGGGATGCACAGCACCGGCAACGCGGGCGGCACCCACAATCTGCTGGTGCGTCCCGGCGCGCTGGATTTCGCCGGGCTGCTACGCCAGATGGGGCGCGGTCTGCTGGTGACCGAACTGCTGGGACACGGGGTGAATGCAGTGACCGGCGACTACTCGCGCGGCGCGGCCGGTTTCTGGGTGGAGCACGGCGAGATCCAGTACGCGGTGGAAGAAATCACCATCGCCGGTAATCTGAAAGAGATTTACAAAAACATTGTTGCCATCGGCAATGATGTGCTGGTACAGGGTTCACGCCAGTGCGGTTCGGTGCTGGTCGAGCACATGGCTGTAGCCGGAAGTTGATCAATATTGGCAGGAGTTAAGTGCGCCCGGTGAATTCCTCACATGAGGCATAACCCCAAGGCATTAAAGGTGTATTTGTTGCGTTTCGATCCAGGTTGATGACGCTACACCACAAGCATCTTAATCCCAATCAGGATCAGCACTACCCCGCCGAATATCTCCGCTTTGCTTTCCAGCCAGGTACCGCTTCGGTTGCCTATGAGGACGCCGAACCAACTGAATGCGAATGTGGTTACGCCGATGATCATGCAGGCGAGGTAAGCATTGATGTCGAGCAGGGTCAGACTGAAACCGGCCGCCACGGCGTCGATGCTGGTGGCGATGGCCAGTAACAACATCATCTTGTTGGTGATGGTCGCGATGTTTTCTTCGATGCCTTCATGCAGTCCTTCATAGATCATTTTGGCGCCGATCAGTGCCAGCAAACCAAAGGCGATCCAATGGGCATAGCTATCGACCCAGCCCAGCACCCCTTTGCCGCCCAGATAGCCGATGAATGGCATCAGCGCCTGAAAAGTGCCAAAGAAAACGCCGGCCTTCAATCCCAGCCCGCGGCTGCCATCTTTCGAGCCAAGACCAATGGAAACGGCGAATGAATCCATGCTCAAGGCGACGGCCAGAATAATGACTTCAAACATATCGGGTATTTTCCAATCGGGTTAGGCGAAATTATTTTTTGACAACACGGGGCGCGGCATTATATGCGTTCGCTGAACGTTCGCAGACTTTGTAAAGCCGCCGCGTTGATGCACGTCCCCTCTTCGGCTATAATGCCAGACAAATCAAAGGCGGGATGAGCTCAACGTTCTTCCCGCTTCTTTATGTCCAGTTTCGAGGGAGCCTCTGGTGCCGCAAACAAGTCCTGCCATTTTAGTTTTAGCCGATGGGACAGTGTTTCGCGGAACAGCTATCGGCGCATCTGGCAGCAGCGTCGGCGAGGTGGTGTTCAATACCGCGATGACCGGCTATCAGGAAATCCTCACCGACCCGTCCTACTGCAAGCAGATCGTCACCCTGACCTATCCGCATATCGGCAACGTCGGCTGCAACCCGGAAGATGTCGAATCGCGCCAGGTATTCGCCAGCGGCCTGATCATCCGCGATCTTTCGATGACGGTGAGCAATTTCCGCAGCAGGCAATCTCTGCCTGAATACCTTAAAGCCAACAACGTGGTCGCCATCGCCGGTATCGATACGCGCAAGCTGACACGCATCCTGCGCAGCAAAGGCGCGCAGAACGGTTGCATCACCACGGGCAATGATGTGGAGGCGGCGTTGGCTGCCGCACGCGGCTTTGGCGGCCTGGCGGGGATGGATTTGGCGCAAGTCGTTACCTGTGACAAGCCCTACGAATGGGTGCAGCGCGAGTGGGAATTGGGCGCGGGTTATCGCTACAGCAGCGAAACGAAATTCCATGTGGTGGCGTACGACTTCGGCGTGAAGCGCAACATCCTGCGCAAGCTGGCCGAACGCGGTTGCCGCATCACGGTGGTGCCGGCCCAGACCGGTGCTGCCGAGGTGCTGGCGCTGAAGCCGGATGGCGTGTTTCTTTCCAACGGACCGGGTGATCCAGAGCCGTGCGATTACGCGATCAGGGCGACCCAAAAATTTCTCGAGGGCGGCGTGCCGTTGTTCGGTATCTGTCTCGGGCACCAGTTGATGGGACTGGCGGTGGGCGCCAAAACAGTGAAGATGAAGTTCGGCCATCGCGGTGCGAACCATCCGGTGCAGGACACGCAGACCAGGCGCGTGATGATCACCAGCCAGAACCATGGCTTCGCGGTGGATGCCGCGACGTTACCGAAGAACGCGCGCGTCACCCACATCTCGCTGTTCGACGGCACGCTGCAGGGTTTCGAATTGACCGATAAGCCGGCGTTCTGTTTCCAGGGCCACCCCGAGGCGAGTCCCGGGCCGCACGACGTGGATGGGTTGTTCGACAAATTTGTTGGGATGATGGAGAAAAAATGTGAAAAGTGAAAAGTGAAACGAAACGGCAGCGCACCGCCCACATTTCACGTTTCACTTTTCACTTTTTACCGTCAAAGAAATGCCAAAACGTACTGACATTAAAAGTATCTTGATCATCGGCGCCGGCCCCATTGTCATCGGGCAGGCGTGCGAGTTCGACTATTCTGGCGCACAGGCCTGCAAGGCGCTGCGCGAGGAAGGCTACCGCGTCATCCTGGTGAACTCGAATCCGGCGACGATCATGACCGATCCGAACATGGCGGATGCGACTTACATCGAGCCGATCACCTGGCAGATCGTGGAAAAGATCATCGCCAAGGAACGTCCGGATGCGATCCTGCCGACCATGGGTGGACAGACCGCGCTGAACTGCGCGCTGGACTTGGCGAAGCATGGCGTGCTGGAGAAATACAAGGTCGAGATGATCGGCGCCTCGCGCGACGCTATCGACATGGCGGAAGACCGCGAAAAATTCAAGCAGGCGATGACGCGCATTGGGCTGGCGTCGGCGCGTTCCGCCATTGCGCACAGCATGGAAGAAGCGCTGCAGGTGCAGCAGGTGATGGGTTTTCCCACCATCATCCGTCCGTCCTTCACGATGGGCGGCAGCGGCGGTGGCATCGCCTACAACCGCGAAGAGTTTGTCGAAATTTGCGAACGCGGCCTGGAAGCCTCGCCCACGCGCGAGCTGCTGATCGAAGAATCGCTGCTCGGCTGGAAAGAGTTTGAGATGGAAGTCGTGCGTGACCGCAATGACAACTGCATCATCATCTGCTCGATCGAGAATTTGGATCCGATGGGCGTGCATACCGGCGACTCGATCACCGTCGCGCCCGCGCAGACACTGACCGACAAGGAATACCAGATCATGCGCGATGCCTCGCTGGCAGTGTTGCGCGAGATCGGCGTAGAGACCGGCGGTTCCAATGTGCAGTTCTCCGTCAACCCGGGCGACGGGCGCATGGTGGTGATTGAGATGAACCCGCGCGTGTCGCGCTCCTCGGCACTGGCCTCCAAGGCGACCGGTTTTCCGATTGCGAAAGTGGCGGCCAAGCTGGCCGTGGGTTACACGCTGGATGAACTCAAGAACGACATCACCGGGGGCGCTACCCCGGCTTCGTTCGAGCCCGCCATCGATTACGTCGTCACCAAGATTCCGCGCTTTGCTTTCGAGAAATTCCCGCAAGCCAACGACCGCCTGACCACACAGATGAAGTCGGTGGGTGAGGTGATGGCGATCGGCCGTACTTTCCAGGAGTCGTTCCAGAAAGCCTTGCGCGGTCTGGAAGTCGGCGTGCACGGGCTGGACACAAAATTCAGTGACCGCGATGCGATCTGCGCCGAACTGGGCAATCCCGGCCCGGATCGTATCTGGGCGGTGAGCGATGCGTTCCGTCTCGGCATGAGCGTGGGAGAAGTGTTCAATATCAGCAAGATCGACCCGTGGTTCCTGGTGCAGATCGAAGACCTGGTCCGTCAGGAAAAATCGCTGGCAGGCCACACCCTGGAAAGCCTGAGCGCGGATCATTTGCGCGCCTTGAAGCGCAGCGGCTTTGCCGATGCGCGCTTGGCCGCTTTACTGGGTATTGATGATGAATCGGTGCGCGCCTATCGCCATGCGTTGGGCATTCGTCCGGTGTTCAAGCGTGTCGATACCTGTGCTGCCGAATTTGCGACCAACACCGCGTACATGTATTCGACTTATGAGGAAGAGTGCGAATCGCAGCCGACCGACAAGAAAAAGATCATGGTGTTGGGTGGCGGGCCGAACCGTATCGGGCAGGGCATTGAGTTTGATTATTGCTGCGTGCATGCCGCACTGGCAATGCGCGAGGACGGCTACGAGACGATCATGGTCAACTGCAATCCCGAAACGGTTTCCACCGACTACGACACTTCCGACCGTTTGTACTTTGAGCCGCTGACGCTGGAAGACGTGCTGGAAGTGGTGGCAGTGGAGAAGCCCATTGGCGTGATCGTGCAGTATGGGGGACAGACACCGTTGAAGCTGGCACACGGTTTGGCAAAGAGCGGTGTTCCGATCATCGGCACCACGCCGGATATGATCGACATGGCGGAAGACCGCGCGCGCTTCCAGGCCATGTTGCGCAAATTGAATTTAAAGCAACCGCCCAATCGTACCGCCAGCAACGTGGCCGATGCAGTCGCCGGCGCAGCCGAGATTGACTATCCGCTGGTGATGAGGCCAAGCAACGTGCTGGGCGGACGCGGCATGGAAATCATTCATGCACAGCCCGACCTCGAACGTTACATGCGTGAGGCCGAAGAATTATCCAAGACCTACCCGGAACGCATGCCAATCCTGCTCGACCGCTTTCTCAACGACGCGATCGAAGTCGATGTCGATGCGGTGTCCGATGGCAGGCAGGTCATCATCGGCGGCATCATGGAACACGTCGAGCAGGCGGGCGTGCACTCCGGCGACTCGGCGTGTTCGCTGCCGCCGTATTCCTTATCAACCAAGCTGCAGGACGAATTGCGCCGCCAGACCGTGGCGATGGCGAAAGAATTGAATGTGGTCGGCCTGATGAATGTGCAGTTCGCGATCCAGGGCGAGACGGTGTATGTGCTGGAAGTGAACCCGCGGGCCTCGCGCACCGTGCCATTCGTGTCGAAGGCAAGCGGTGTACCGCTGGCCAAGATTGCCGCACGCTGCATGGCCGGCCAATCGCTGGCCGAGCAGGGTGTGACGAAAGAAGTCGTCCCGCCGTTCTATGCGGTGAAGGAAGCGGTGTTCCCGTTCATCAAGTTCCCCGGCGTCGATACCATCCTGGGCCCCGAGATGAAATCCACCGGCGAGGTGATGGGTGTCGGCGAGACGTTCGCCGAAGCCTTCGTCAAATCGCAACTCGCCGCCAGCGTGAAACTGCCGAAGAGCGGCAAGGTGTTCATCAGCGTGCGCGAAGAAGACAAGACGGGCGCCGCAGAAGTTGCGCGCACCCTGAAACAGTTGGGCTTTACCATTCTGGCGACGCGCGGTACCGGATCCGTCATCACTGCGGCCGGGGTGGAAGTGGTTGTGGTGAACAAAGTGGCGGAAGGCCGTCCGCACATCGTCGATATGATCAAGAACGGGGAGGTCAGCCTGATCATCAACACGGTGGACAGCAAGCCGTCGGTGATGAAAGACTCTTATTCTATTCGTCACGCGGCACTGCAAGGTCGTGTAACCTATTACACTACGCTGGCCGGTGCGCGTGCCGCCTGCCTTGGCATGCAGCACCTGACCGAATTACAGGTCTATGACGTGCAGTCCCTGCACGCCCGAATTCAATAAGGAAATAAATTTATGAGCAAAGTACCCTTGACTGTGGTCGGCGCGGAGCTATTGCGCCAGGAGTTGCATCGCCTGAAAACGGTGGAAAGACCGTGGGTCATCAACGCGATTGCCGAGGCTCGCGCGCAGGGCGACCTGTCGGAGAATGCCGAATATGATGCAGCCAAAGAGCGCCAGTCATTTGTCGAAGGTCGCATCGTCGAACTGGAATTCAAACTGGGCAGCGCGCAGATCATTGATCCAAAGACGTTGAGTGCGGATGGACGCTGCGTATTTGGCACGACCGTGGTGCTGGAAGATGTGAATAACGGCGATGTGGTGACTTACCAGATCGTCGGCGACGACGAGGCCGACATCAAGCATCGCAAGATTTCCATCAGTTCACCGATCGCACGCGCGTTGATCGGCAAGACGGAAGGCGATGTCGCCGAAGTGCAGGCACCCGGCGGGGTGCGTGAATACGAAGTGGTGGAAGTCCAGTATATCTAGCTGCGTCCGGCGAGTTGTTTCTTGGTGAGGGGTTTGCCCCTGGGGCGCTTGGGTGCCTTGGCAATGGGCGTTTCCAGCGGGCGATAGATGACCAGCGTCTTGCCGATGTGTTGCACGGCACCGGCCTTCAGCAGCGTGCATATCTCTTGCAACATGGCGTCACGCACTTCCCGTTCGTCGTGCATGACCTTGATCTTCAGCAAGTCATGGCTTTTCAGGCTGCGTTCGATCTCGTCCAATACGGCGGGCGTCAGCCCTGCATTGCCGATGATGACGATGGGTTTAAGCGCATGGGCGCGCGCCTTGAATTCGAGGCGTTGGGAAACAGAGAGGGATAACATGGCGGGCCTTGTGCAGATGGAGCCGCGATTCTAGCCGATGAAAGCTTCCAAAACCAGCAAACAATGGATGCGCGAGCATGTGAACGATCCCTATGTGCAGATGGCACAGAAGGCGGGCTATCGCGCACGGGCAGCCTACAAGCTGCTTGAACTGGACGAGCGCGACCATCTGATCAAACCCGGGATGGTCGTGGTGGACCTGGGTGCGGTGCCGGGAAGCTGGTGCCAGGTGGTGGCGCAAAAGCTTGGCGCACACGGGCGCATCATCGCGCTGGATCTGTTGCCATTGCAGCCCTTGCCCCGGGTGGAGTTCATTCAGGGCGATTTCCGTGAAGACGGTGTGCTGGCGCAACTCGAAGAAAAACTGGATGGACGCCAGATTGACCTTGTAATTTCCGATATGGCACCCAACATGAGCGGCGTGAACTCGGCGGATCAGGCGCGCGCCCTATATCTGGCGGAACTTGCACTGGATTTTGCCGTCAAGCACCTTGTCGGCGGCGGCAGTTTAGTGGTCAAGGTGTTTCAGGGAACGGGCTTCGAGGACTATCTGAAATCGATGCGTAACCACTTTTTAAAAGTGGTCGCGCGCAAACCCAAAGCATCGCGGGATCGCAGCAGTGAGCAGTATCTGGTGGGGCTGGGCAAACTTGAGAAATAAACCGGGACGTAGTTTAATGCCCGCTCATTCATGAGGAGCAAGTGTGAATAATCTGTTCAAGAGTATCGGAATCTGGCTGGTCGTCGCGATGGTGCTGATGACGGTCTTCAATCAGTTCAATGCGCGCCAGCAATCTACGGCGCAAGTACAACTGGATTATTCGCAGTTCCTTGAAGCGGTGCGCGGGGGGCAGATCGAGAAGGTGACCATCGAAGGCCGCACGCTGAAGGCGGTTACCACCGACGGCAAGCGGGTGACCAGTTTCGCGCCCAGCGACATCTGGCTGGTGTCCGACCTGTTGAAGAACGGGGTCAAGGTCGAGGCCAAGCCGGATGAGGAGCAGGGTTTCCTGACCCAGGTGTTCATCTCATGGTTCCCGATGCTGTTGCTGATCGGGGTGTGGGTCTTTTTCATGCGCCAGATGCAGGGCGGCGGCAAGGGCGGCGCGTTCTCGTTCGGCAAGAGCAAGGCGCGTTTGCTGGATGAAAACAAGGAGCACTTCACCTTCGCCGATGTTGCCGGTTGCGATGAGGCCAAGGAAGAAGTGTCAGAGCTGGTCGATTTTCTGCGCGACCCGGGCAAGTTCCAGAATCTGGGCGGGCGCATCCCGCGCGGCGTGCTGATGGTGGGCAGCCCCGGTACCGGCAAGACCTTGCTGGCCAAGGCCATTGCCGGCGAGGCCAAAGTGCCGTTCTTCTCCATTTCCGGTTCCGATTTCGTCGAGATGTTCGTTGGCGTCGGCGCGGCGCGCGTGCGCGATATGTTCGAACAGGCAAAGAAACATGCACCCTGCATCATTTTTATCGACGAAATCGATGCGGTGGGCCGCCAGCGCGGTGCGGGGTTGGGTGGCGGTAATGATGAACGCGAGCAGACGCTGAATGCGTTGCTGGTGGAAATGGACGGTTTCGAAGGCGCCAGCGGTGTGATCGTGATTGCCGCCACCAACCGTCCGGATGTGCTGGATTCCGCGTTGCTGCGTCCCGGTCGTTTCGACCGCCAGGTGGTTGTACCCCTGCCGGACATTCGCGGCCGCGAACAGATCTTGATGGTGCATATGCGCAAGGTGCCCTGCGCGCCCGATGTCAATGCCAATGTGCTGGCGCGCGGCACACCGGGTATGTCGGGTGCAGATCTGGCCAATCTGGTGAACGAGGCGGCGTTGTTTGCGGCACGTCGCGGCAAGCGTTTCGTCGAGATGGATGACTTTGAGGCGGCGAAGGACAAGATATTCATGGGCGCGGAACGGCGTTCGATGGTGATGCCGGAAGAAGAGCGGCGGAATACGGCCTATCACGAATCCGGTCATGCGCTGATTGCAAAATTGATGCCCAAGACCGATCCGGTGCACAAGGTGACCATCATCCCGCGCGGCCGCGCGTTGGGGCTAACCATGCAGTTGCCGTCCGAAGATCGTTACAGCATGGACAAGATTCGTCTTCTCTCGACGATCACCGTGTTGTTCGGCGGGCGCATTGCGGAAGAGGTATTCATGAACCAGATGACCACGGGCGCATCCAACGACTTCGAACGCGCGACCGACATGGCGCGCAAGATGGTCACGCAGTGGGGGATGTCCGATGCGCTGGGCACGATGGTGTATGGCGAGAACGAGGGCGAGGTGTTCCTTGGCCGTTCGGTGACCACGCACAAGAACATTTCAGAAGCGAGCATGCAGAAGGTGGATGCGGAGATTCGCCGTATCCTTGACGAGCAATATGCCTTGGCGCGCAAGCTGATTGAAGAGAACCGCGACAAAATCGAAGCAATGGCCAAGGCACTGCTGGAATGGGAAACCATCGACGCGGATCAAATCGATGACATCATGGCGGGCAAACCGCCGCGCGCCCCAAAACCCGCACCGGTACAGCCCGCTGCGCAGCCGCCCAAAGATGAAACCCCGACCGCGCCAGCCACCGGTAAACCGGCGCAGGAAACCTGACGCCGTGAAAGGTGAAACGCGGAGAACCCGGTGAATTTCACCTTTCACGTTTCACCCCTCAAATGATTCTCCACTGCGGTAAATTCCACCTCGACCTCGCTCGTCCTAAAGTGATGGGCATCGTCAACGTTACCCCTGACTCATTCTCGGATGGCGGACGCTATGTCTCATCCGATGCCGCCATCGCCCATGCGCAACAATTGATCGCAGACGGCGCCGCCATGCTCGATATCGGCGGCGAATCGACGCGCCCCGGCGCGGCGGAAGTGGGCGAGCAGGAAGAACTGGACCGCGTGCTGCCGGTAATCGAAGGTTTGCGCGGCTGCGAAGTGCCGATCTCTATCGATACCTGGAAGCCGGTAGTGATGCGTGCCGCGATCAAGGCGGGTGCCAGCCTGGTCAACGATGTGAACGCATTGCAAGCGAGAGATGCACTGCAGGCTGTCGCTGACAGTGATGCTGCGGTGTGTCTGATGCATAAACAAGGCGCGCCGCAGACCATGCAGCAACAGCCGCAATATGTCGATGTCGTTGCAGAAGTGAGCAATTTTTTGCGGGCGCGGATTGCTGCCGCCGAGGCGGCGGGCATCGCGCGCGCACGCATCGTGATTGACCCCGGTTTTGGTTTTGGCAAGACGCTGGCGCATAATCTCAACCTGTTGCGCCATCTGGATGCGCTGTGCGCGCTGGGCGTTCCGGTGCTGGCGGGTTTGTCGCGCAAGTCAATGCTGGGGGCGATTACCGGACGCGAAGTGGAAGACCGTGTGGCGGCCAGCATCGCTGCCGCCTTGCTCGCAGTGCAGCGTGGTGCCGCGATCGTGCGCGTGCATGATGTGCGTGAAACGGTGGATGCGCTGAAGGTTTGGCGCGCAATTGAAGAGTAAAACTTGATCCGCAGATTACGCAGATTAAACAGATTCTAATCAAATCCAATCTGCGTGAATCTGCGGAATCTGCGGATCGACTTTGGGGTGTTCTTATGAGCAGAAAATATTTTGGCACCGACGGTGTGCGCGGCAAAGTGGGTGAGCATCCGATTACGCCGCAATTCGTGATGCATCTGGGCTATGCCGCCGGCAAGGTGTTGGCGAGTGCGGAACATGCGCAGGGCGAGCGACCGGGAGTGTTGATCGGCAAGGACACGCGCATTTCAGGATATATGCTGGAATCGGCGCTGGAAGCAGGCCTGATCGCGGCGGGTATCGATGTCTATCTGGCCGGGCCGATCCCGACACCGGCGGTGGCTTATCTGACACGGGCTTTGCGCTTGCAGGCGGGCGTGGTCATCTCCGCATCGCACAATCCGTTCGAGGACAACGGCATCAAGTTTTTTTCCGGTAGCGGCACGAAGCTGCCCGATGCGGTGGAGCTTGCCATCGAGGCTGAACTGGACCAGCCGATGCAGACCAATTCATCGGCGAGCCTGGGCAAGGCCAAACGCATCGACGATGCGGTCGGGCGCTATATCGAATTCTGCAAGAGCACCTTCCCTAACGAGATGAATTTGCGCGGTCTGAAAATCGTGGTGGACAGTGCGCACGGTGCGACCTATCACATCGCGCGCTATGTCTTCCACGAACTCGGCGCGGAGGTGGTGGCCATCGGCGCCGAGCCGGATGGCCTGAACATCAACGCCGGCTACGGCGCGACCAAACCGCAAAACCTGCAAAAGGCCGTGGTCGAACATAAGGCCGATATCGGTATCGCGCTGGATGGTGATGGTGATCGCCTGATCATGGTGGACGCTGAGGGCACGCTCTATGACGGCGACCAGTTGCTTTATATCATTGCCCGACAGCGCCATGCCGAGGGAACATTGAAAGGCGGCGTGGTGGGTACGCTGATGACCAACCTGGCCTTCGAGCATGCCATGCAGCACCTCGGGATCCCGTTCCTGCGGGCGAAGGTGGGCGATCGCTATGTGATGGAGCTGCTGCAACAGCAGGGCTGGCAACTCGGGGGGGAGAACTCCGGCCACATCATTTGTCTGGACAAACACAGCACCGGTGACGGCATCATCTCCGCGTTGCAGGTGTTGCATGCCCTGCGCATGAAAAAACAGACACTGGCCGAAGCGGCAGGTGATCTGCACATGTATCCGCAGATGCTCATCAATGTGCGCGTCGCCAGGAAGAATGACTACGCCAATCATCCGGCGGTCAAACATGCGCTCGATACTGCAGAAGTCCTGCTGGACGGCAAGGGCCGCGTCCTGCTGCGTCCTTCCGGCACGGAACCGTTGCTGCGCGTGATGGTGGAAGGCGAAGATGGCATTAAGGTAAAGCTGTGTGCGGAAAAAATCGCCGAGGCGGTGCGGGGCGTGGCGGGGTAATTGTTGCCGTCGCCTGAAGGGATAAAGCGTGCTTATCCGGTTGTTACACCCAACCCACTGCCGGTAGCGGGTTGGCAATCAGAAAAATACAACATATTGCGTGGTGGGTGCGTTAACCAGATAAGCACGGGATAAAGGAACGCCGAGCGATGCTCGGCGTTTTTGTTGGTGTGCCCGGCAGGGCGCACTTACTTGGAGGTGAAAGTTCTCTACTCGCCCGGCAAGGGGAAGAGTTAGCCGAACGGCAAGGGTGTCGTGGGTGACTGCGAATCTGGAGGAAGCCGAAGGCGAAGCGCTGGCCTGACGAACAGGAAGCGGATACGAGGCGGCACGGCGGGGCAAGGTGGCCAATATCACCGAAGTCCGAAACTTGCACAGAACGCCGTGACGTATATCCGACGGGCATAAGCGTGAAGGTGGGTGCGTCATACCGGTGCCGGGATAAAAGTTTTTCATACCCGGGGAGATCTGGCGGTCTGCCTTGTGCTACTGACATCGAGAGGTGTTGGGATGGACTGCCAGAAGTCAGCAGAGGCCATAGTAGGTGTCAGTTTGAGCCGAAGGGCTGAACATTGAAAGCCACAAGTAGGCGGCGGGAACACATGGACAATTTATGAAGACAGAAGATGCGTGGCAAGCGAATACCAGAACGGAGGAGTCGGTGCGGAACGCTGACGGTGCCGGTCTTGGTGTCGAGACTGACATGACGACCCGTTTGCGGACAAAAGCGGAGTTGGAGCAGGAAAGCGGGCTGATGGAAGCCGTGTGCGAACGCGGCAACCTGATGCTCGCGTATCAACGGGTGGTCGAGAACAAAGGCGCAGCCGGAGTCGATGGCATCGGCGTAGCCGAGTTCAAAGATCATCTCAAGGGCATCTCTAATAATTCGCCACTATTTGCGAGCCGACGCGCCCATCGTCGAATCGATCTGAGAGAATGCAGACCTGCGCACACACAGAGGAAAAGCGATGAGCAAGCCCCGCCAACCGGGATTTT
>Ga0210009_1002262_pt1 | contig 14407 bp, 15 predicted proteins | sample CryGeyCG2114_065_FD_185457 | JGI IMG/M metagenome (GOLD analysis project Ga0210009, IMG submission 185457) | Groundwater microbial communities from aquifer - Crystal Geyser CG12_big_fil_rev_8/21/14_0.65 (SPAdes) (version 2) | ecosystem: Environmental > Aquatic > Deep subsurface > Groundwater ... | reverse complement strand
ACAGCAAGTTTTGCAATACAAGTTGTTTTGCCAACGCCTGTAGGACCGATGAGTGAAACCACTTTTGGTTCTTTTTGTTTTTTAAGTTCGAATTGATAAGTTGGAATCATTGTGGCTATACTTGAGATTAGATAGCTGTCAATATTTTCGTGCGTCAAAAAGTTTTTATATTTTTTTAATCGTTCAACAATTGCACTTATCACAGGCTTTTGAATTTCTCTAAATTGCAGAGTCTCAACAATTTCTTTTAATTCTGTATTTAAAGATGTACTGCTTTTTTTTGTTTGCGTCGCGCTTTCTTCTTTTACGCCTATTTTTGCAAACGAAGGATTTTTATAAATCTTTTCGTTTAAGTTTTTTAATTCTGCAAGATAATCGCCATTGGAATTGTTATCTCTACATAACTCAGCTCTTTTCCCTGATACGCTTACTTTATCTAAACCGTTCTCAATTCCTGCAGTAATTTCAAACATCCTCTTTTTCTTGAAACGAGCATCTCCTTCGATTATTCTTGTTCCAAGAATAACAGCATCGCCGCCAAGTTCTTCTTTCATTTTTAAAGACGCTTCTTTAAGTGTGGCAGCAACATATTTTTTAATTTGCAATTGCCACCTCTATTTTATCGATGAATTCAATCTCAACATTTGAAGGAAGTTCAGTATAGGATAGCACTACAACAGCGGGAAAACTTGAATTGATTAATTTGAAGAAATATGGACGAATTGTAGCCGAAGTAATCAGCACGGCAGGGTAACCAAGCAGCTTGAATTTTTCCGCATTTTCAGTTAAACTTTTATACATCTCACCAAGCACGTGCGGGCTTAAACCAAGCGTGCCTGTAGCTTCTTTCTGGTTTTGAAGCGAACGGGTGATCATGCCTTCAATGTTTTCGCCAAGTGCTACCGCGCGGATTATATTGTTTGAATCTTTGTATAGCGCCGCAATTGTATCGCCTATGGAATGCCGCACATACTCTGTCAGCACGTCAACATTCTTTGTTACTTTAGAATAATCAATCAACGCTTCAAGTATCTGCACAAGGTCTTTTATCGGTATAAATTCCCGTAAAAGATTTTGAAGCACTTTTTGAATTGTGCCGAGAGACAGTGCTTCTGCATTTATATCATCAACAACTGCGGAGTAATCTTTCTTTAAATTTTCAAGTAGTTGTTTAACCGCCTGGCGTGAAAGTATTTTATCAAAATTTTTCTTTAAAGTTTCCTGAAGATGAGTTGACAAAACAGAAATAGCATCGACAACAGTGAAACCGAGAACTTCCGCCTTTTCTTTTTCGGATTGAGCTAGCCAATAGCTCGGCAGATTGAATGCGGGATCGTTTGTTGGGATGCCGCTCAATTGTTCGCTGATATTTCCAGGATTCATTGCAAGAAAACGGTCGGTATAAATTTCATAATTGGCTACAATGTTCCCTTTTATTTTTATCAAGTATTCATTTGGATCGAGTTGAAGATTATCTCTCACTCTAACCGGAGGAACAAGCACGCCATATTCTAATGCAATATATTTTCTTGTTGAAGAAATTTTTTGAAATAAATTTCCGCCCTGTTTTTCATCAACCAAACTAATTAAACCATAACCAATTTCAATTTCAATCGGGTCAACCTGTAAGTATTGTTCAACTTTTTCTTCGGATGGTTCTTCAGGCGTTTCCTCAACAACAAGAGATGATTCCGCCTGTTTTTTCTTTTTGCTTGTTACATAGGAACCAATACCGAGAGTTATGCTTAAAATTATGAAAGGCATAAAAGGCATTCCCGGGACAAGCGCAAACAACAGCACTGCTCCGGCAACAGTTCCGAGAACTCTCGGATTTGCAAGAAGCTGCGTTCGCATTTGCATATCGAGCGCAGTGCCGGCAGCGCTTCTTGTAACAACCAAACCCGCAGCCGTAGAAATCAACAGAGCCGGAATTTGAGAAACAAGTCCGTCACCGATTGTTAAGATAGTATAACTTTGAAGCGCATCAGTAAAAGGCATGCCGCGTTGCGCAACGCCGATAATAAATCCGGCGATAATGTTTATTCCGGTAATCAGCAGTCCGGCAATTGCATCTCCTTTAACGAACTTACTTGCGCCGTCCATTGCGCCGTAAAATTCTGCTTCGCGCGAAATCATTGAACGGCGGTTTTTAGCATCGCTCTCAGTAATAAGCCCCGTGTTAAGGTCAGCATCAATTGCCATCTGTTTTCCCGGCATAGCATCGAGCGTAAAACGAGCAGCCACTTCGGAAATTCTCCCCGAACCTTTAACTATTACGATGAATTGGATAATAACCAGAATCATAAAAATTATAAATCCAACTACATAGTTTCCGCCAACGACAAAAGCGCCGAATGTTTCGATGACCTTTCCAGCATAACCATCCAGAAGAATCAAACGTGTTGAACTCATATTTAGCGCAAGGCGGAACAATGTTAAAATAAGAAGCAGCCCGGGAAACACAGAAATATCTAAAGGTGATTCGATGTAGAGGGAAACGATAAGAATAAGCACCGCAGCGGTGATGTTAACCGCAAGTAAAAAATCAAGGAGTACCGGCGGAAGTGGTATAAGCATAAGCCCGAGCATAAGTATAAGCCCGAACGCCAGAAGTATATCCGAATTTTTCCCGAAAATTTTCACTTTATACTATACTCTTTTTTTTCTTCATATTCTTTAATTGGAAAATATATGCCAATATTTGTGCCACCGCTTTGAACAATGATGTAGGGATCTCGTCGCCCACATCGCAAGCGCGGTAAAGCGCACGCGCAAGAGCTACATCTTCATGAATAGGAATATTATTTTCAACCGCAATTTTTTTAATTCTTTGGGCGAGAGAGTCCATCCCTTTGGCAACAACCTTTGGAGCAGACCTTGCGCCGGGTTCATATTTTAAAGCTACTGCAAAGTGAGTTGGGTTTGTTATAACTACATCAGCCGTCGGGATGTCTTTCATCATTCTATTTCGGGCAGCGGCATATTGAATTTCCCTTATTTTCGATTTAATAAGCGGATCGCCTTCTGTTTGTTTTCCTTCTTCTTTTATCTCCTGCTTGGTCATCATCATTTCTTTATTATGCTTTTTGCGCTGGAATATTAAATCACTTGCAGCAATTAAAGCATAAACAATTGCGATTTTCCAGATAAGTGAATATGCCGCTTCTATCATAAAGATCACTGTTTCATCAACGGAATAATCAACAAGTTTAGAGGCGCCGGTAATTAATTCTTCAAGAACAATGTATGTGAATAAGCTGATCACAGTTAATTTAAAAATAGATTTCGCAAGTTCAACGAATGAGCGGGAAGAGAAAAATAAATTTTTAATGCCTTTTAAAACGTTAAACTTACTGAACTTCGGTTCGAGCGCTTTTGTAGAAAACGTAAAGCCAACTTGTGCAATACTAACCACTAGTCCAATAACAACAAGACCGCCGAGTACCGGCGCAAGTGTTAGGACAAAGAAAAAATAAGCGCTGAGTGCATAGTCATTCACTATTGAAGTATTTATTTCAAGTGTGTCAAGAGAGCTGAAAATGTATATGGAGAGTTTAGATATTTGTCCGCTTAGTAACTGCTGCGACAGATAAAGAAGAAACATACCGGAGACAAAGATTGCAAGTGAGTTAATTTCAGTGCTTTTAGCAACCTGTCCTTTGTCTCTTGCTTCTTGCAGGCGCTTGCCGGTCGCTTGTTCGGTTTTTTCCTGACCGTCAGAATTCTCTGCCATTAATTGCTCATCGCTTTTATTAAGTTGTACAAACTATCCTCGTAACCTTTAAGAAGATTTTTAATTACATAGATATAGATTGGCGTAATGGAAGCTAATAGGACAAAACCCAAGCCAAGTTTAAGCGGCTGCGTTACAAAAAATATCTGCATCTGAGGAATTGCTCTTGCGGTTATTCCTTCGGCAATGTGAATAAGGAAAAATGAAACGAGAATGGGTGAAGCTATTTTAACAGCAATAACGAACACGCCGGCTGAATAGTTGATCAGCATCTCCAGCGTAGCGTTTGTTATCGTAAATTTTCCGAGGGGGATCAGATCGAACGATGAAACCAAACCACGAATTATATAATGATGACCATTTATGAGAAACAAAATTATAATTGAAGCAAAATAAATAGCTTCGCCAATAACGTTGTTGCTTGTTTCTTCCATCGGGTTGAACATCTCCGCCATTACAAGCCCCATATCAAAACCGATTAATGTCCCCGCATAAGAAATTCCATAAAAAACAAAGTGAAGCATAAAGCCCATTGTTAGTCCTGTTATTATTTCCTTTGCACCGTAAACAGTAAGCGACCATAAACTAACCGGAACGTTAAATGCTGATTTGTCAATCGTTAAAAAAATGATATAGGAAAGAACTACGGATAGTGAAATTTTAATTACAATGGGAATTGCATTGTGCCCGAATATGGGTGCGGCTATAAACGCAGAAAAAACTCTAAGAAAGATGAAGATTACAACAACAAAATCAACGACAAGAATATCCGTCATTTTATTACAGTTATAAACATCGTAAACATTTTGATTGTCATTGCAATCATCTTATCCATTATCCATGGCAAAAGAAAAATTATTGCAAGCGCGGTAATTAATATTTTTGGGACAAATGTCAGCGTCATTTCCTGTATTGATGTGGCAGCCTGAAATATTGATATGATAATACCAATAACAAGTGAAACACCGAGTATCGGAAGAAGAATTACAAACACAGTAAAAAAAACTTCCTTTAAAATTTCAATTACTAATTCTTCGGTCATTATAAAAAACTCCTTACAAGCGAACCTACTATCAAATTCCAGCCGTCCACTAATATGAATAATAAAATCTTAAACGGAAGCGATACAAGCATCGGCGGAAGCATCATCATTCCCATAGACATAAGTATGCTTGAAACGATCATATCCACCATTAGAAAAGGAATAAATAAAAAGAAGCCGATTATAAATCCCGCTCTTAATTCACTCAAAGCAAAAGACGGCACGAGAACATAAGTAGGAACCTCCTGCCGGTTTTTAGGTTTTGCCATTGAAGATAAACCAAGAAATAATTCAAGGTCTTCATCACGAACGTTTTTAAACATAAACTGCCTGATAGGTTCTATCCCATTGTCGTAAGCGGTTTCAACAGGCATTTGCCCATCCATTAAAGGCTTTAATGCTTCATCGTTCACTTTGCTCCACGTTGGCGCCATTACAAAAAATGTTATGAACAATGCAATGCCGGCAAGCAGCTGCCCGGGCGGCATTGACTGTGTGCCGAGCGCGGTTTTTAGAAAATGAAAAACAATTATTATACGAAGATAAGATGTCGTCATTATTACTATTGACGGCGCGAGGGACAATATAGTCATCAACAATAATATTTGAAGCGTAACGGAAATATCTTCCGGAGAATCCGCAGTGCCAACATCAATACCGATTTTAGGAAAAGGCAGTTTGGTTGATGTTTGCTGCGCTAGAGTAATATCTGTTATAAAGAGAACGGCAAATAGTAACAAGCCGACAAACCAAAATTTTTTCATCTTATTCCAAGGTTCTTTTTCAGAAGTTCGCGGAAGTTTGGTTTAGCTTCGTCATTTTCATATGGCGCAGGATCAATTACGGAAGGATCAAGTTCTTTAAGCAAGTTTACTGAACCTTCGCTTACACCCAGAACTAAAACTTTATCGTGAATTTTAACTACCGAAATAAATTTTTTAGGCATTAACATTTGTGTGCCAAGCACTTTAATATTCAAACCGCCGGTTTTTTTGCCGCCGATAGAAAACGAATATTTTCTTACGTACCAGAGCGCGCCGTAAAGAATGCCGAGTATGAGCAGAAGCGGCAGCAATGCTTTAACTACGTCAAAGAAGCCCATTAGATTAATCCCTTCAAACGGATGTTGGGTTCATTTAAGTTTGTTATGCGTATGCCAAAATGTTTATCAATGACTACAACTTCGCCTTCGGCAATTTTCTTGTTGTTCACGTAAATGTCCACAGGCTCGCTTGCTAATTTATCTAATTCAATCACGTAGCCGCGTTCGAGTTCGAGCACATCTTTTATCTGCATCTGCGTTCTGCCAAGTTCAATATAAACATTTAATTGAAGGTCTTTTAACATCTCAAGTTTATCGTCGCCAAAACTGTTTCTTTTTGAGGATTCATCAAACTCTTGAAATTCAGCAACATCTCCCAGAACTTTTGAGTCGTCTGTCGAGTTCGTCATATTTTCATCTGCCATATTAGCTCCTAATTATTAGACCGGCATAACCGATACTATACTTTTTTATTGTTAAAAACTTTTTGTGTTACCTTAATTGCCTTATGCTGATTTACAACTCCCGGACGTCCTTCAAACAAAATACGGTTATCAACTTTTACAATAGGGTCGTCGCTTATTTTTGTGGCAAGCCTTAATATATCTCCCGCCTGCAGATCTATTAATTCCTGAATTGACATAGAACCTCTGCCAAATTCTACGGTTACTGACAAATAAGTCTGCTGCAGATGCGATGTAAGAATTTCCCGCGCTGTGGTTCCCTGATATTTGCCTGGGCGTATTGATGACATTTTTTGAGAAGAAAGTTTCGAAAGCAGAGCATCGAAGGCAAAGGTGGCGAAACATAAATTCATCAAATATGAGTGTTCACCAATGAAAATTTCAAAAGAGATAAGCAAGACAGATTCACTCTGCGAGGTTATCTGTGCAAAATCTATGTCAGATTCAAAATGTTCTAGCTTAAAATCATAATTATCTATAACCGCCCACGCTTTACGTAGGTCTAGCATAATTTTTTCAGCCACCACCTGAAGCACTTTTTGTTCGATTGGCGTAATAACTTTATTTTGTTTAGAACCTGTTCCGTTGCCTCCAAGCAGCCGGTCTACAAGTGTAAGAGCAAGGTCTGCATTTAGCTCGAGTATACCTCTGATATCGGTATTCTTGATATCAAAAGTATAAAGACAGCCGGGGTTTGAAACCGAAAGGACATATTCAGAATAATAGATTTGGTCTACAGATGATACGTTAATGTTAACAATTGTTTGAAGTTTAGATACGAGATAAGCGCTAAAACTTTCTGCGAAATTTTCATGTATGTTTCGTAAAGTTCTCAGCTGGTTTTTCGAGATTCGATTTGGAAGCCTGAAATCAAACGGTACGGCATCTTTATCCATACTATGGTTAGAAACCTGCTCATCGCCGCTTTTAACTTTGTTTAGAAGTTGATCTATTTCTTGTTGCGAAAGTACTTCTGCCATTTTATTGAATTATATATTTACTGAAGTAAATGTTGTTTAGTTTTACATCCGGTATATATTGCATAACCTTTTTAGAGATTTCAATTTTCAAAGTGTCTTTGTAAAGATTGTCATTCAGCTGAGAGAGAGTTTTGCTCGACAAAGCTGAAATTATAATATCTTTTACAAGCACTTCTTTACTGCTTAATTCCGTTTTTTGTTCTTCCGAACCAAGGTCGAAACCAACGGTTGTTAAGAGAAGGCGTTTGCCGTCTGTTAGAGCAGGGTTGACAATTATATCTTCGACAGAATAAATATATCTTCCAAGCTCAACGCCGGGTTTAATTACCGAGTCCGTTAATACAGTAGTTGAGTCGCCTGCTACGATTACTTCGGTGCTGTCCGTAGAGCTGTGCATTTTGCTTAAAATTATGTTTGCAGTAATAAAGTAAACTACTACAAGCTGCACTACAAAAAGTGGTATTCCGAATAAAATAACTTTGTTATTTAGTACGCTTTTCTTTTTTACAATTGGCGTTTCGGAATCTGTTAATTCGTCTAAATTGTTTTCTTCTATTGCCATAATGCCTTCCGTTATTCAATTGATATGCCACCCATATGTTCGAAAAAAAATGATAAAAAATTGAGTGTGGGCAATTCGGACTGGTCAATATTCAACAGTTGCCGTTAATTATACAAAAGATTGGAGTTGCGGAATTGAACATGATGACTGTTATTTAACTCTGAGAAGAAAATCAAAATGACTTAAAAAAAACTTGCCAAAATCTATTTTGAAATTGTGTACCCATGAATCTTAATGATTTATTTTCAAGAAAGATTAACTCCTTGCATTTACTATTACGGAACTATTTCAAAAAGGATTTGATTTAGTAACTCACCCTACGCAAAGCGTCTTGATCTTGATCGTAATCGGGCTCTTAATCGGATTTAAAACCGAGCAAGATTACGATTACGCGCAAGAGCAAGAATTTCATGCGTAAAATGACTTAGCAATTAAAAAATGAGTTCACTCTAAAAAGGTCAGAAATTCATCCGTTAGCTAATGGATTGTTCAAGAAGTATAAACCGTTGAAACGGTTCGCGGTTTCCTTAAGTTGTTATTAATCCATCCCGCCGAAGCGGGATGGGTTAATGGGAATAAATAGTGAATCGTTTAACGGTTTTAACCGTTTCCAACCTTTTTATAGTAGACTCAGAAATGGAAAGAAAAATGAAGTGTGCCTTAATAATAGGTTCGGGCTTAAACCATAAGCTGTTTTATCGCTCGGAGAACAATTAGGTGGTTAACTTGAGTAAGTTTAAAAAAATTATTTTAAACAAAATTCAATCGCTTTAACCAAATCGATTTTTGAGAATGGTTTAAGTAAAAACTTTTTTGCCCCGTAAGTGTAATACTTCTTTATTCTTTCATCCGAAGATTCTGTTGACGATACAATGATTGGTCTTTTATATATATCGTTTTTATAAATGTCTTTCACAATCAAAAGGCTCTGTTCGTAGTGGAGTTGATTAACATCAAGAAGAATAATTTTAAAATCATTCCGGTTTAGTTCATCAATATTGAAATCTCTAAAACTTCTCGATTCCACCTGGTAAGAATCCTTTAAAAATGCTTTTATCAAGTCGAAGGATTCATAAGAATCATCAAGCATAAATATTTTATTACTTGGGTCAAATCTCTCTCCTCTGTTGCTTGATTGTGAGAGAGGCAAAGTAAAAGTAAAAGTAGAGCCGACTCCTTTAAGACTGTCCACAAGCAAAGAGCCGCCAAGTTTTTCAAGATATCTTTTTGCAAGCGCCAGACCCAATCCATTGCCTTCATAATCACGTCCGATTCCTAAATCTTCCTGACTGAACGGCTGGAAAAGATGATCGAGATAATCGGAAGAAATTCCCACTCCTGAATCTTTAATTTTGCAGTAAGCTAATTCTCTTTCATCAAGAATGCCGGCTTCAATTTCAATAAATCCCTGCCGTGTAAACTTTACTGCGTTATTAACGAGATTAGTAATCGTATTTTCAACGCACTGAATGTCAACATCAACCAAAATAGACTGGCGGATAAAGTTAAGTTTAATGTCAAGATTTTTTTCAAACGCAGATTCCCGGATTGAAGCGACGCAGCTTTTAATAATCCCTACAAGGTCAGTTCTTTCAATATTTAACTTATAATTGCCTGCTTCGATTTGGGCAAATTCCAGCATTTGGGTAATGCTGTTAAACAATCGTTCGCTGCCGCTGTAGAGGTTATCAAAATATACCATATCTTCACTGCTAAGCTTATCTCTCATCGAATCTTTTATGATTGAAGCGTAGCCAAGTATAATATTTAACGGCGTCCTAAGTTCGTGAGACAGTACATTCAAAAAAGTATTTTTCAGGCGCTCCGCTTCGCTTGTGGCGTCTTTTGCTTTTAATATTTCCTTTTCCGCTAATATCATTTCGGTAAGATCAATATGGAAAAGGACGACGAATAAACTCCCTCCAAGCGTAACCGGAAAAACTTTTGTGCGCAGTACGGGAAGTGTAATGTCTTTACTTTTTAAAAGCGAATCTGAATAATTATTTATAAAAGCATATGTTTTTTTGTCGTAAACCTTTTGAATGTTTTGAAGAATTCCGCTTCGCCTCAATTCATGGTCATTAAAAACACTATATTCGGAAAGTTCCGCCAGCTTATATCCCCACTGATATATAAACGCCTGATTAACATAAACAATTTTTCCCTCTTCATTCAAAACATGAATCGGAAAGTGAATAGAATCGTAAAGCTGATTAAAATATTTAACGGGTTGGTCATTCATAATTATTACGCTGGAATTTGAAATTGGATGGAGGTACCTGTTTCTTGCCGGAACACCTTTATACTGCCGTTGTGCCTGTCTATTATACTCTTACAAACAAATAAACCGTATCCGCTTTTTTTAGATGACGGAATGTCGAATATATTTGCCATAACAGATTCAGGAATGCCCGGTCCGTTATCCGTAACCGAGATAACCAAATTGCCGTTTTCAAAAGAAGTTTTAACCAAAATAGTTGAATCATTTTTAGCCTTGGCAGAATTTGAAAAAAGATGCACAAGAAGATGCTGGATTTGTTCCGAGTCGAAATGGCATTGCGGTAAAGTGCCAAACTCGGTTTTAAAAGTAATGCGTCCAAATTTTTTCATCGGAGAAATATAACGGATAACAGATTGTATTATTTTGTTAATGTCGCCGCCATTCATGTCAAGTTCCATAATGGCTGTTTCCATCAAAGCCTGAGCGTACTTCTGAATGCTTCTTATGCTGTCTACCGAAACTTTAGTTTTAAGTTTTAATCTGTCGAAGAAAATCGGGTCAATCTGTTTGATAATTTCATTATGTTCCTTTTGAAATTTTTCAATTGTTCTAAGCAAACTTTCTGTTTCAAGAAGAGCAAGATGCACAAGCCCCTGAAGCGATTGACCGATCTCAGCATCTATGCTTGATTTGAGCACTTTTCTTTCGGCGGATATTAATTGAGTGTTCGCTTCCTGAAGTGCATTGTAAGCTGTTATTTGCCCGTTATAAAGCTGTGCATTTAGTATCGCGGTGGCTGCCTGCCCGGCTAAAATTTCAAAGGTGTCTGTTATTTCCCTAACACGTATTTTATTGAGATGACGGCTGTCCACATAAATAACGCCAATTTTTTTATCTCCGGTAATTAGAGGCGAACACAAAATAGTTTGCAGTTCAAGCCGGATAATACTTTTACTGGGGTCGTTATTGGTATCGCTTAGTGCAGATTCAATAAACTTTGACTGCCCGGTGTAAAACACATCGTGTACAACGGTTGAAGAAACATTAAACTGTTCTTCCGGAACAAGAACATTTTCCTTATCAATGCCGAGTTTATATTCAAGTTCTTCTGCCGGGTTTTTAAGAACGATGAACCCCCTTTCGGAATTAGTAAGATTAATGGCGTTCTTCAAAACTAATTCGAGCACATCATCGAGCAATAAGGTACTGTTTATAGTTTTTACAATGTTCAGGATAAGTTCGAGATTTTTAATCCTAATCTCGGACCCACCATGCATTTCTTCGTTTATTGATTTATCATCAACACTTTTTTTGAAGTCGGAAAATTTCATAGCCAAAAATTTAAAATTTGATTAATTAAAGATAGAAATAGGTGGACGAAATAAAAACACACTAATAAAATAATTTCAACCAAAAATATTTTGGTCGGGACGTGGATCCTTCAGCTAAAGGATAAACGGCAATACTATAGGGCATCTCTAAAATCTCAAAATCAATTGTCATTGCGAGTTACCCAAAAAGGTATTGCCTTTATTTATCAAAAGAATGACCTCATTGTCATTGCGAGCGACGCCTTGGGAGCGAAGCAATCTCAAAATTCTACACTGGGATTGCTTCATTCGAGGACTCATTCGCAATGACACTTTGTTTTTAGAGATGCCCTATAGATTTTCTTCTGCTTTTTTAATCATATCAACGGCATCCATGGCATGGAAGTTATCAAGAGCGGTTTTCTTAAATATTTTGGCTTCATTAGTTTTGCCTATTTCTTTATAGAGAAGGCTCAACTCGTAAGAACTTTCGGCAATGTTCATAATATTGTCGAGTTCTTTATTTAGGCGCAGACTTGTCAAGAGATAATCTTCTGCGTCCGTAAAATTTTTCAGGTGACGCTCAATAATTCCCTTTATTTTATAATTATCCGCAATGGATAATCTGTCGTTAATTTTATAACAAAGTTCTAATGAATTGTCTGCAAAAGCACGCGCCATTGAGTAGTCTTTTAACTGAATGTATACGAAAGCCTTGCTTAGATAGGAAAGAGCAAGGGTTGGTTTTAATCCATTATTAACACATATTAAAATAGCGGAATCAAATTCCTTTAAGGCTGATTGATAATCGCTCTTATGTGAAAACATCATTCCCAAATTGTGTTTTAGTTCTGCAATTCTTCTGAGGTCATTAAGTTTTTCAAACTTAACAATTGCCCTTTGGAAATATGAATAAGCCTGGTCGTAGTTGTTTTGAATGTTGCAAAGAATGCCGAGATTCATTTCCAGCATACCTATAAGTCTGGTGTCTTTTTTCGAGTTTAGAAACGATAAACTTTTTTCGAAGTGATTTTTGGCGCGAGAAATATTTCCTTTGTCGCCGTAAATTGTACCAAGTAAATTTTCACATCGGGCGGAGCCTTTAAAATCTTTTTGTTTTGAAAAAAGTTTATTAGCTTCAGAAATGTAATCCTCACTAACCTGCCATAGCGCTTGACGGCTATAAATATCTCCCAATGCCAGCATCGAATAAGCGGCAATATTCTCAAGCTCAGCTTCCTTTTCGGTTAATTGTTTTAAAGCAAGATATACATCCTGAGCGGCATTTAGCTCCCCCATTGCTATTGTGTTTTCGCCAAAATATAGAAGAAACTCAAGAAACTTTTTTTTGGAAAGTTTGCTTTTTGCAAAAGTAACTGTAAAATCGATCCATGAACGATCTACATTTTTAAATTTTTGTTTCCCTTTTTTAATATGTTTTAGAGAGGATACTTCTTCTGCGGATTTTTCAGACAAATACTTTGTGTACTTATCTTTTAATTCCACGTATTCTGCCTCATTAAAATATAAGGAGAATATTTTCTCTAAATATTTGCGCATATAAATACTGCCTTCTAAATAATTGACTTACAAAGTTAATAAATAACTCAAGTTTATCCTTATAAAAAATTTCATTAGCCAAATAAATCACAATCAACTTTTAACTTGATATTTTCTGCTTTCTACTCAATTTATTAACTCACTATGAACAATGAATGGTAAGTGGTTAATTTCGGTGGGAATAACAGAAGGTTTGAGATGAAGAAATAACTCTTAGCGAAACTTTACACAGATTATTTAACGAGTTCCTTTTCCTATACAACAGCAACCGGATTATCGGTAATGTCGGAAGGAAAAATTAGTCGCAATAAAGTAACAAGATTCCTAAATTCTGAAGATTTCACAGCGGCAAAACTTTGGGAGACTGTTTTAAACGAACAGACAAAGAAAGAAAAAAGGGTAAGCAAGAAAACAAAAAACGAACAATATCAGGAGATGCTAAGAGTTTGTGCAAAAAAATATTCAACAAACAAAAAGTCCTTTTGATTAGTTGTAATAATTTTCTAACTTTATGCAAAGAAATATATAAAACCATTTATGGCACAAAGCCAGCAAGATTTTGTTGTATATGCGCATGTTTATGGTTAGTATAAGTAGATTGTGCGTCAGCATATCCGAACAACCGGCAAGACATCAGCAAACGAAAAAGAGACAAAATAAAAACTTTTGACTAAGATATTTGTTTCCCAATTAGGAAATTAGTATTTTTGACAAAAATTGTGAATGAAGCCAAACTTTGACATAGAATTATTGCCCGAAGCAATTGAGTTTTTAGAAAATCTTGACGACAAAGCGAGAGAAAAAATTTATTACAACATCAAAAAAGCTCAATTTGTCAACGACAATGAACTCTTTAAAAAACTTAACGACTTCATTTGGGAATTTAGGACTTTTTACAACAGTAAGGCATACCGACTTTTTTCATTTTGGGATAAAACAGATGGCAAAGAAACTTTGGTTGTTGCAACACACGGAATTTTGAAAAAGACACAGAAAACACCATCGAAAGAAATTAAAAAAGCAGAAGAAACAAGAAAGCAATATTTAGACAACAAGACAAAAAATAAATAATTATGGCAGCAAATAAATTTAAAACCGTTTCGCTTGACACAATGATTGACAAACACATTGGCAAGCTTGGAACCGAAAGACGTGAGGCGTTTGAAAGCGAGTTGAGAATAGACTTGCTAGGACAAGCCATTAAGCAAGCAAGACAAGAACGCAATTTGACCCAAGAACAACTCGGAGAACTTGTAGGTGTCAAAAAAGCACAGATTTCAAAAATTGAGAATAGCCTAACTGATGCAAGGTTTGAAACGATAATAAAGGTTTTCAAAGCACTGAATGCCAAGGTTAATTTCAATGTTGAGTTGCTAAATCAGACAGTAAATCTTGCATAAGGACAATTACAACCTGGCATTAACAGCGTATATAATTAAGTGCGGGGTTTCGTGGTGATAATCAACTTCTCTGCCCCGCATCGGGTTCAGTGC
>Ga0210009_1002259_pt1 | contig 14424 bp, 14 predicted proteins | sample CryGeyCG2114_065_FD_185457 | JGI IMG/M metagenome (GOLD analysis project Ga0210009, IMG submission 185457) | Groundwater microbial communities from aquifer - Crystal Geyser CG12_big_fil_rev_8/21/14_0.65 (SPAdes) (version 2) | ecosystem: Environmental > Aquatic > Deep subsurface > Groundwater ... | reverse complement strand
TCGCGCTTTTATGATTCGGACTGTTCACTTTTCGGAATCGTGTCAAGGACCCGATAAAACCGAAAATGGTCGGTTGCACCGCCCGTTCCCAAAATGAACCGAACTCGGCTTTCGGCAGTAAGGTCAGGGCAGACAAATTGCGTTCCCGCATGGTGAAAACAGCGGTGCGCAGGGCCAGCGGTTGAAAAACCGGGTCCGCATCGGTGAACAAGAGTATCTCTCCTTTTGCCTTTTGAAAAGCCTGATGCAGGGCAAAGGGCTTCCCCAGCCAGCCTTCGGGAAGATCTTTTCCATCCAGCGCAATCAATCGGGAATCTTGTATGTTATGAATTATCTCACCGGTGCGATCCGTAGAGTGATCGTTGACCACGATCACTTCAAATTCAGGGTAATCTTGTTTTAAAAGGGACTCCAGACAAGCCCGGATACCCCGCTCTTCATCCCGCGCAGGGACACAGACCGAAACCATCGGCGGATCATCCAGCATATGAGGTGCCGGTTCAAGGCGAACCAGATAGTTCATGTTCACCGTCAGGTAAACAATCACCGCCACAATCAGCATCAGTTGTAGGAGCGTAAATATTTGCAACAAGAGAATTTACACCTTTCCTGGATCGGAAAAAAAGAAAAAGCAGATGAAGGCGAAATAATTTGTTATGCTTAAAGAAAGATAATCCAATGCAGGATTCCTCCTTCATCTAAAGCATGAACTCAGCTTAGCATATCACCGTTTCCTGCTTCAGGTTTTTACTCCGCTCACCAGTACCGACAATAAAACACTATGACTAAAACTCCCTTCTCTATTTTGATATTTACTTTGTTCATTTTTCTCGTTGGGGCAGACTCTGCAACAGCTCTCTGCATCAAAAACGAAAAAGCCAATTTGAGAAAAGGCCCCGGAACAAAATATGAAAAGCTCTGGCAGGTTTTCCAGTACATGCCCTTCAAACTTTTAAAAACCAAAGGGGACTGGAAACTGGTAGAAGATTTAGATGGAGACACCTATTGGGTTTACGCACCCCTCACCACTCAGAAATACAAGTGCGCCGCCATCAAAAATAACGAAACCAACCTCCGGGAAGGACCCGGCACCAATCACCCCAAGGTCAAATGGGCTCCCGTGGACAAATATTTTTCGATGAAAGTCCTCAAAATCGAGAACAACTGGGTCCACATCGAAGATGCCGCCGGCGACAGAGCCTGGGTTTATGGTCCCCTGGTTTGGATTCAGTAACACCTCCTTTTTCATCTCCATTGTATACTGGGTCCTCGCGTCAATCTGAAAAAAAACTTTATTTCATTCCCGATCAATATAATAATTGGGCTGAAATTAAAATTTAATCAATAGGGATTGCCCTGTTTTTGATTCTCAAGCTTGACTGGAGTTAGCCATGACACCCGAACCACTTTCAACAATAAAAGATTTTCTTTCCGCTCCACAAAAACTATTGATCGACGGCAAGCGCGTCGACGCGGCCAGTGGGGAAACTTTTGAAGTACTCGACCCTTCTGATAACAGTGTCCTGACCCGCGTTCCCAAGGGTGAAAAGGAAGATATCGACCGGGCTGTCAAGGCGGCACGAAACGCCTTCGAGAACGGGCCGTGGAGGAAAATAACCGTTTCTGAACGGGGCAAAATGATCTGGAAATTGGCCGACCTGATTGAACAACGCACCGAAGAGTTCGCGCAACTGGAAACTCTCGACAATGGAAAACCCCTGGCCATTGCACGCGCCGCCGATGTGCCTCTTACCGTTGACCACTTTCGTTATTACGCCGGAATGGCAACAAAAATCCATGGTGAAACGATTGATATTTCCGTTCCCTATGCACCGGGTGCTGAGTTTCTTGATTTCACTTTGCGCGAACCGATGGGGGTGGTGGGCCAGATCATTCCCTGGAACTTCCCACTGCTCATGGCCGCCTGGAAGCTGGGCGTAGCTCTGGGAGCAGGCAATTGCGTGGTCTTGAAACCGGCGGAACAGACACCCTTATCCGTTTTATATCTCGCGAGTCTGTTTGCCGAAGCGGGTTTCCCCGATGGTGTGGTCAATATCGTCAGCGGATTCGGCGATGCCGGGGAGGCACTTGCCCTTCACGAAGATGTCGACAAAGTTGCCTTCACCGGAAGTACTGAAGTAGGCCATGAAATTGTCAAATCTTCTGCCGGGAATTTAAAACGGGTTTCGCTTGAGCTGGGAGGCAAGTCGCCCAGCATTGTATTTCCCGATGCCGACCTGGAGTTGGCCGCTCAGGGTGTCGCGGGAGCTATCTTTTTCAACCACGGGCAATGTTGCGCGGCGGGTTCACGTCTGCTGGTGCATGAAAACATTTATGAAGAACTGGTTGGCCGTGTTGCGGAACTTGCCAAAAACATCAAAGTCGGACCGGGCATGTGCCCGGACACCGAAATGGGCCCGCTGGTTTCACGCGAACAACAGGAACGGGTATTGAACTTTATCCGCTCCGGAGAACAGCAGGGTGCCATAACCCGTGCCGGCGGTACGGCTCCTGGTCAGGGAATGGAATCAGGATGTTATGTTCAACCCACAGTTTTTGACAATGTTAAACCTGAAATGAAAATCGTCGCAGAAGAAATTTTTGGTCCGGTTTTGGTCGCCGCACCCTTTGAAGACCTTGATGCCGTTATCGCTCGAGGCAACGACACGGTTTATGGCCTGGCGGCAAGCGTGTGGACCAAGGACATCAACAAAGCCCACAAAGTCGCCAAGGGGCTCAAGGCTGGCACAGTGTGGGTGAACTGCCACAATATTTTCGACGCGGCGGCGCCTTTCGGAGGCTACAAGCAAAGCGGGTTTGGCAGGGAAATGGGTATCCACGCCCTGGAAAATTACACACAGGTCAAAAACGTAATCCTGCAACTGCACCATTAGCCGTGAAGGCAACTGGCAATGGCTCAATCTGGCTAGCCAGATGAGGCCTTATTCTCTGCCTGCGTTATGCTGGGGATGCGGATTTTGAAGCGGGTGCCCACACCCAATTTACTTTCGACTTCGATCTTGCCTTTATGAGATTCGGCGATATGTTTGCAAATACTGAGCCCTAGTCCGCTACCCCCTTCATCGCGTGAACGGGCTTTATCCACCCGATAAAACCGGTCAAAAATAGATGCCAGGTCTTTTTCTGGTATTCCGATGCCGGTATCCTGTATCGACAACAAAGCAAAACCCGCTTCCTCCTGCAAAGAAACTTTTAACTCTCCGCCTGGTTGTGTGTACTTAATCCCGTTGTGCATAATATTCCAGATCATTTGACGGAGCCGCACCTCATCGCCATTAATTTCCACAGACTCCAGAAATGCAATAACAATGGTAATGTCTTTATCTTCCGCCAGCACTTCGGCGTGCCGACACACCTCCTCCACCAGGTCTCTCAAATCCATCGGCTTGCAGTTGAGGAGAATCTGGTTTTCGTCAGACTTGGAGAGGACGAACAAATCTTCCAGCACTTTGGACATATAGTTGATCTCTTCAAGATTACTGACGATCACCTCCTGATACTCTTTCGGTTCACGTGGTTTACTCAATATCAATTCGTTCTGCCCCCGCAAAACCGTCAATGGAGTCCTCAACTCATGCGAAGCATCACTGCTGAATTGACGCATCTGGGCGAAAGAGTTTTCCAGGCGGTCCATCATTTCATTAAAAGTAAGGGCCAACTGGCCCAGTTCATCCTGAACTTTAAACACAGGGATGCGCTGGCTCAATTCCTTCCCTTGCCCGATATCCCGGGCTGTTTGAATGATTTTCGATATAGGCTTCAAGGCACGCCGGGCCAAAAACCGTGCCAGGAGTGTTGCCAGAACGAGTACCGAAGGAACAGCGGTGAACAGGAATAACCTCAGGTTACCCAGAGTTTCCCTGACCGCTTCCAGTGAAGTCCCGACCTGAACCAGATTGACCAGTTTATCCTCCCGCAGGATGGGCATGGTGATGACCCGGATGGGGTACTTGCCATCCACGAAAAATGTTTCGTAGGAGTTTTTTCCCTTCAAAGCATCGGCATAGGCCGTCTGTGATAATGGAAATTTGGAGGCATCAATATTATTGGACCGTGACCCGACATTGCCGGAGCCATCATAGATTCTATAAAACTTATTGAGGTTGCCGGCCCCCATGAACTGTTCAAAAAACTGGTCGAGTCCGGGCAATGGCGAACGGTTGAACCTCATTACCGCCGAGGTGGCAACAACGGTAGCCGAAACTGTCAAGGAGTTGTCAATACTTTCATAAAGGCGTTTGGAAAGAAAGTAATTGAGAAAGACACTGAACAGGATGAGGATGATACCCAGAAATGTGATGTACCAGGCCGTCAACCTGGAACGAATGGATTTGAAAGCCATAGCTATTCTTTCATGATGTATCCAACGCCACGGAGGGTATGCAAAAGCTTTTGGGAATAATTTTTATCGATTTTCTTTCTCAAATGGTTGACGTAAACATCAATCACGTTGGTGAAGGTATCAAAATTATAATCCCAGACATGCTCAGCGATCATCGTTCTCGTCAGCACCTTTCCCTGGTTTCGCAGGAAGTACTCAAGCAAACTGTATTCTTTTCCGGTGAGTTCAATTTCCTGGTTTTGGCGTTTCACTTTGTGGCTGACCAGATCCAGAGTCAAATCGGCGATCTCCAGTGTCGTCTTGACTTCAGTTTTTCCTCTCCGAAGCAAGACACGGATTCTGGCCAACAGTTCTGAAAACGCAAAGGGCTTGGTCAGGTAATCGTCGGCCCCCAGGTTGAGACCGGTTACCTTGTCTTCCACAGAATCTTTAGCGGTGAGAAGAAGGATGGGAGTTTCGATTTTTCGGGCTCTTAGAGTGGATAAAACTTCCAGTCCGTTAATTTTCGGAAGCATGAGGTCCAGAATAATCAGATCATACTGGTTCTGCTCTCCCAGTAAGAGGCCCTCTTCCCCATCGGGTGCGATGTCTACAGCGTATGTTTCTTCTTCAAGGCCTTTTTTAATGAACCCGGCAACCTTTCTTTCATCCTCTACAATCAATATACGCATTTAGTCATCCCATTTTTTCTGGACTTTATGAAGCTTTATCTCTCCTTTCAGCATTTCAACATGTTTTTCGCAATCTTTTTGGATGGCGGAATACATGGCCCTGCAACTTTCATCATTGGCATCAATCATGGCCTGCTTGCATATCTTAACCGCCTCATGGGAAGCTTCCAGGGCTTTCAAAATATTATCATTGAACTTTTTGCTCATTCTTGATCCTGGGTGATAATTTTTCCGAGTTTTATTCTACCATTAATTCCCTGCTGTTAAAGGGCTAATCCAAGGCACGCCGACCCGTATTACGCTGGACAGGAAATGGCGACCCACCTGCTAGTGTTGGTCGCTTCCCTCTGTCAGCTCCCTCTCAAAGAGGAGTTTGACTAAAATAATCCCCAATCCCGCCCCGATAACAGGCAGAGCATTGATCAATTCGAGAAGGTATTTTCCCAAGAACCCAAAATTCTCAATCAGGTAATGGGCAAACTTCACTCCGGCCTGATCCAGCCAGTAAAAAATAAGGTTGATGCCCATACCGCAGACAAACCCGATAAAGCACCCAAAACCATAATATGCATATTTCATGATTGCTTTCCACCAATACAACGCATTGATTCAACTGGAAAAGTCCACAAGACCTGGATTATGATGGTAAAAAATACTAGCCTTATTATACATACCTTGGTTCTATATTTATAATCATTAGGAAATGAAATGCGACTCGCAAACAAAACAGCACTTATAACCGGAGGCGGATCAGGAATAGGGAAAGCCTGTGCCAGGGCTTTCCATAGAGAAGGCGCCAATGTGGTTTTATTTGGCCGAAGAAAACACAAGCTGGAGGAAACCGCACGGGAACTGGGCTCCCGGGTCCTGATGGTTCAGGGAGATATGATCCGGGGAGATGATCTGGACCGGCTGGTTCAGGAAACCCGGAGCACTTTCCAGCGCATAGATATACTGGTCAACAATGCCGGACTTTTCAGAGGCGCCCCCCTGCACGAGATTTCTGATGAGCAGTATGATGAAATGATGAACATCAATATGAGAGCCGTGTTCCAGTTGACCCGGAGAGTGCTCCCTGTGATGATGGAGCAAAAAAGCGGAAGCATTGTCCATATCAGTTCCATCCTCGGCATCATTGCCGTGCCGCAGGTAGCGGCCTATAACGTTTCAAAAGGTGCCCTGAATCAACTGAGTCGGTCCATCGCCGTGGAATACGGCGGTTATGGAATCCGCTCCAACTCCATTTGTCCCGGCCTGATAGAAACCGACATGACCGCCGACCTGATGAAAGATGAGGCGCTTCTGCAGGAATGGAGAAAGGATTACCCGATTGGCCGATTCGGAAAACCCGATGATGTGGCCAATGCCTGCCTCTTTTTTGCCAGTGATGAGTCATCTTTTGTTACAGGCACGGTTCTTCCTGTGGATGGGGGTTTCACAGCCCATTGAGGACAGTGCTTGACGGGAACCCCCGCAGTGATTAAAATCAGAGCCACTTTAAAACCTCAACATACTCCGACCCGGCACGCATTAAGGTTTGAGAATACAGATTAATTTATGAAGTACGAAACTGTCATTGGGCTGGAAGTTCACGTCCAAATTAAAACCAGGACGAAAATATTCTGTTCCTGCTCCACAGAATTCGGCAGGCCCCCGAACTCGAACACATGCCCGATATGCCTGGGAATGCCGGGGGTACTTCCTGTCTTAAACAAACGATTTCTCGATTCCTCCATGAAGGCCTGTCTGGCAACCCATTGCACGATAGAGCCCATGAACCGTTTCGCCAGAAAAAATTATTTTTATCCCGACCTGCCCAAAGGATACCAAATCTCCCAATTCGAGCTTCCCTTGGGGACAAAAGGATTCATCAATATCAATGTGGACGGCACACGAAAAAGGATCGGCTTGACCCGCATACATATGGAAGAAGATGCGGGAAAACTGATCCACGGAGAAAACCTGGGTAGCCCTGGGAAAAGCTATGTCGACTTTAATCGCACCGGCATGCCCTTGTGCGAGGTAGTCAGTGAGCCCGACCTGCGATCGCCGGAAGAAGCCAGGGCCTACCTGACCGAACTGAAAGCCATTTTAGAATATACCGAAGTCAGCGATTGCAATATGGAAGAAGGAAGCCTGCGTTGTGATGCCAACGTTTCCATTCGACCCGTTGGCCAGAAAGAGTTTGGCACCCGCACAGAATTAAAAAACCTCAATTCCTTCAAATTCGTCCAGAAGGCCATTGAATATGAGGTGGAACGACAAACCCGGATTTTGGATCAGGGTGAAACCGTAAAACAGGAAACCCGGCTTTATGATTCGGACCGGGGTGAAACCTTCTCCATGCGAAGCAAGGAAGAAGCGCACGACTATCGCTATTTCCCTGATCCCGACCTTGTCCCCATTGTCATTGATGACGCATGGATAGAAGAAATTCGCAAAACGATCCCTGAACTTCCCGAACAAAAACGCGAGCGCTTCGTCAGCAGTTACGGAATCCCCGAATATGACGCCGGGGTTTTAACTTCCTCCAAGCCTCTGGCGGATTATTTTGAGCAATGCGCAGTCCAGTTTCCACAACCCAAAATCATCAGCAACTGGATAATGGGCGATTTGTTGCGCGAATTAAAAAAGGATAGCAGAGGCATTGAAGAGTGCCCGGTTTCACCTTCTGCGCTGGTGGACCTGCTGAAGCTAATCGACTCTGGCACCATCAGCGGTAATATTGCCAAAGGGGTTTTTGAGGAAATGTATCAGACACAAAAGCCTGCTGACCGTATTGTTGAGGAAAAAGGACTGAAGCAAATCACCGACAGTTCTGCAATAGAAAAAATCGTGGACGAGGTGATTCAGGCCAACCCCAGCCAGGTTGAAGAGTTCAAAGGGGGCAAAGACAAGGTGCTCGGTTTTCTGGTCGGCCAAATCATGAAGGCAAGCAAGGGTAAAGCCAATCCCGGCATGGTCAATAAGTTGCTTAAAGAAAGAATAGGATAATGCCCTCCAAAGCTGTGAAGTTGAAATCCATCGTACTGATCGCGCTATTTCTTTTAACTGGAATTCTGAGTTCGAACGGTTTTGCGGTTCCTGTGGAATCTGGCGACAAGCGCTATTTGGATAATGGCGATGGCACAATCACCGACACCAAAACCAAATTGATGTGGATGAAGGCTGATTCCTACCTTCATTCTGGCCACTGGCTCAACTGGTTTGAGGCTCATGATTATATCAAGAAACTCAACGATGAAAGTTTTGCACAATACATTGATTGGCAATTACCATCCACCAATCAGTTAAAAACCCTTTATGAACCGGATAAAATCAACGGTTTCCAGGCTGGAAGTGAAATGAGAATCCACACGGACCCTGTTTTTGAAAAAAACGGTAGCGGCTCATTGTGGTCATCAGAGGAAAACGGACGCCACAACGCATTTGGGGTGGTCTTCAATACTGGGGCCGTATTCAATAGCAACAAAAAATCAAAATCCCGGAAGGCCACCCGGGCCGTGCGAATAAATGCGAACTAACACACCTACTTTATTGAGGCAGGAAACTAAAAAATGACATCTCTAAAAAAAGCAATACTTTTTACCGCTTTGTTCCTCACAACCGTTGCTTCAGCAAACGCGAGCTATCCTTCGATGGATGTCGCGCACTGGGACATCTCTGTCTCCGATGAAAGAAAGGATCCTGACTACCAAAAAGTCAGGGACCTCGTTTCGCAAAAACAATTCGACGAAGCCCTTGCAATTCTCGCCAGGAAAATCACAGACAAGCCCAAGGAAGCGACGCCAGAAATTCTTAAAGCAATCATATTAAATGAAAAGGATGAGCCTCTAGAGGCTCTGGAGGTTCTGCTGACCGGATTCAAAAAGGAACGCCAGCACCCGGCCCTGCATTTTGCCTTTTGCCAGATTCACCGCAAACTGGGCAACGGCCTGATCTCAGAAAAAGCCTGCATCATCGCCGCTCAGCAACACCATCAGGACCCACTGGCCCACTATGAGTTTTCCGTAACCCTGATGGCTCGAGGCAACGCCAAAGAAGCCAATAAGGAATTGGCAGAAAGTGCCCGACTAGACCCTGAAAATTCCACCTACCCCTATGAGCGTGGGATGGTTTTTAATTACCTAAACCGGAATGACGAGGCCGAAAAATCTTTCAAACAGGCATTTTCCCTCGACAAAAACAATGTTGAGGCCGCTTACCAACTCGCTTACCTTTACGCCACCAGGAAAGACAAGGCCCAGGCAGAAACCTACATCAACCACATTCTGGACAACCACCTTGACCACCCCAAGGCAGAATCTGCAAAGCTCCTGAAAGAGTATATTTATAAAGACGCCACCGATAAATTGCCGCTGAAAGTTGTCCCGGGACAATATCATTTGAGCCGGTCAAAATCCCTTTACCAGTCCAGGCAATTCGGGTTGAGCCTCATTGAGGCGGAAACCGCCTCCCGGCTGAGCCCCAATGACCTGAGCGTCCAGGAGATTCTCGTTGGACTTCACAGTATGTTTTTGCGTCTGGATATGGCTGAAAATTCTGTCAAAACGTTCATTGAGTACGCCAAAGACGATGACAAATTCAAGAGCCGGGGATATCAGGAATTGGCAGACATAGAAGTTTTACGCGGGCATCTTGAAAAAGCCAAAAAACTCTACGAAAAAGCAAAAAACCTGGGGGATCCCAATGATATTGCCAAAGCCACTCTCGATGAGTTTCCCGCAAAAATTGAGACAATGAAACAACAACCTCTGGACCCTAATGCTTTATTCATCAGTCCGGCCAAAGCATTGAACAGAAAGGGAGAAATTTTTGCCCATTTTGGGATGTATAACCGGGCCATGGGGATTTATTCCATGGTTTTAAGAATGGAACCCACCAATCTTTCCGCCCTGCTCAATATTGCCACAGCCAATTATAAAAAAGAAAAATACAATCAAGCCATTTCTATCCTGGAAAGATTATTTGTCATCCATCCTAACCACGAGCATATCATTGCCCACCGGTTGCTTCTGGCGCGATCCTACGTCATGAAGGGAGACCTCGTGGATGGTGTCAAAAATCTTGAAATTGCGATGAAACTGAATCCTGGCATAAAAAAAGTCATCATCGAAGACCCTACTTTCGAAAAATTAAGGGCTCTTGAATCTTTCAGAACTTTAGTTCAGTAACTCCAGAATTCGACCTTATTTCAATAAAAAGTTAAGTTTGACTTTAAATTTTTGTTCCTGTCTAATGCTTACAAATATCATCTCTTTATTTTTTTATAAAGATCCCATGAACCCAAGTTTCGGGGAGCCCCCACATGACCACGGCCCTGCATCCACCTAAGGATTGGAAGTTTTTCTCGATTTTCACGGCTTTTCTTGCAACATGGTTTTTCCTGCTTCAAACTCCGAAAACTTATGCCGCTGACATTTGCAAGGGTGGGCTGAAAGAACTGCAAAAAAGCCAGGCGGTCATTCAAGACAAGGGGGGAATTTGGGGGTATCTTGAACAGTCTTCCGCCCTGAAAGACCAATCTATATTGGGACTACAAATTGACGGCAAACTACAGCGCCTGATTGTTTCTTTTGAAAATCTTTGCGAGGTGGGTAAAATCCCCACCCAAAAGCTTTTTGATTTGATTTTAAATCTGATGGGTGATGCCAGAGTAATTTTCAACAAAAACGCTGACCGGCAACCCAAAGACAAGTTGCTGGAAAATTTGAATGTTTTGAATAAAAACATTGATGAACTTTTGGCTCAACTGCCCAACTAAACGATCATGGCTGAATTGAAAGAGGGGAATAAGGCTCCGGATTTTACGGCTGTTGATCAGGACGGGTCCAAAGTCAAACTCAGTTCGTTTAAAGGCGAAAAGAATGTCGTGCTTTATTTTTACCCCAAAGACATGACTCCGGGGTGCACCACTCAGGCCTGTGACTTCCGCGACCAGTATAAAAAATTCAAAAACACCGTCATTATCGGTGTGAGTATTGACTCAATGGAAAGACACAAAAAGTTCATTGAGAAATACAACCTTCCTTTCACTCTCATTGCCGATACCGATAAGAAGGTCGTGCAAAAATATGGAGTCTGGCAAGAAAAGAAACTCTATGGCAAAACTTTTATGGGGATTGTCCGAACCACTTTCATCATCGACAAAAACGGAACGATCCAGAAAATATTCCCCAAGGTCAAGGTAAAGACCCATATTGAAGACGTGCTTGCCGCGTTGAAGGATGTCTAGCCTGCTCCTTACTCATTTACTCATGCAATATGCGGGTTAGGGGCCATTAATTTTTCAATCTGTTGCACCGTTTTGGCAATTTTACTCGAAAGATTCAGACAGCCCGTTTTTGTAATCACCAAGTTGTCCTCAATACGAATACCGATCTTTTCGTCATAAGTCTTTCCCTTCAAGCGCAGGCGAAACTCCCCATACAGTCCGGGCTCATTACTAATCATCCAGCCCGGTTTCATGGGTTGCCGGGCATAGTTGCGGAAGGGGTCCCCATCATGTTCCTGCTCACCCATCAAGTGGCCCACCCCATGCGGCCTTTCTTTGTATTGCAATTTAAACTTCCCCCCTATCGCCGTGAAGTCCCGTTCAAGCCCCTGATTAACCTTACCCCAACACACCGTATTCAATTCCTCCATCGTCAGTCCGGCCTTGGCCTTTTTCTCCACAGCAATCTGGGCTTTCAGAACAATTTCGTAAAGAATTTTCTGCATGGGATTAAACTTTTCCGACACGGGAAACGTCCTGGTGATATCTGCATGCATGGTCATCCAGCGAACGCCGAAATCAATCAGCACCATTTCGTTATTTGAAAAATCATCATCGTTTTTTGTGTAGTGGAGAGTGGTTGCGTTGACTCCAGAAGCAACAATGGAAGGGTAGCTGAGACCAAACGGCGTATTCATCAGCATTTGGCCTTCGAGAAACCCTTGCACCTGGCACTCATTTTTAAAGTTTCTAAAATTTTTCAGCAGAGCCTTAAATCCGCCGTTAGTAATATCCTGTGCCTTTCTGGCATTGGCAATATCATATTTATCCAGCGGCAGGCGTAGTTCAAAGTGATTCGCCATGATGTTCTTCAAGGCCTTTTTCGGGGCTTTCCAGACCCTCAACCAGCCCTCAAGTTTCTTTTTGAAATCAAAATTATGGTCAGTCGTGATGCTGGTGACTTTACCCTTTCGAATTCCTTCCAGCCAGAGCGTTCCCATCGTTTTTTTCTTTTGCTTCATAAACCGTTCTTTCAAGACATCCTTGAACTCACGGATATCGCGCACGTCATGAATTCCCGTAACCGATCTCACTTCCCTCAAGCTTTGATCGTCCCCGACACCAAAACGGACTCCTTCCCAAAACTCAAGGATTCGGTCCTTGCTATCCACAAATAAAATTTCATCCGATACTTTTGAGTTTGGGTCCAGCAACAGGATTACATTATTCTGATTGATGCCGGTCAGGTACATCATTGCCGGCTCCTGATATGTAGGACAATAAGCATAGGACCAGGTCGTCTTTCCGCCCGGACCATAAGGAACCCCGGTAATGGCCATGAGTTGGCCTTCCCTTTCCATCAGTTTTTTTCTTCTATCACGAAACCGCCGCTTGGAAAAAGCTCCTGCTCCCCCATCCCGGAAAATTCCGGTATAAACTTTTTTTAAAGACTTCATAAATTTTATTTTCTAAATCCTGTTTAATATTTACAAAGTACAATAGTACTATAAGCGTGGATACGACCCAACCCATTCATGATCCCCTGAGCAATATAAAATCTGGCTGGCTCCCGACTCCAGCCTTGATGCGCTCCGAGGCCTTTTAACCGCCTAGATTTTCTTTTTTAAAATACCCAACCACTCCTTGCCTTTTCTCTGCTCGGCAGACAAAGAGGTTTTAGCAAGTTGCTGGATTACAAATTTTTTTGAGAAATGCGATTCAATGTCTTCCCTTGTGGTGTTGTAAGGAGGCCCACCTTTCTTTTCCGTGTGATAAAACAAACCGATCAGCATTCCCGCGGGCTTCAACATTCGAGACACGTTCAGAACATAATCCTGCCTTTGCCGGGGAGAAATGGCACAAAAAAAAGTCTGTTCGAGCACCATGTCATAAATACCGTTGTGGGAATCATCCAGACTGAAAAAATCCTGATACAAAATCCGGCCTTTCAAGTTTCTCTTTTTAAGAGATTTTTTTAAAAAACTGACCGCCCCCTCAGAAAAATCAACTGCCGTCACCTCAAACCCGTTTTCTGCCAGGAAAACCACTTCATGCCCTCTTCCGCATCCAGGCACCAGCACTTTGCCAACAGGAAATTTCTCTTCCTGCCATAACTTGACGAAAGGGGGGGCCACCTCTCCCAGGTCCCAGCCCAAGTCATTAGATTCATAATGCCCTTGCCAGTCTTCCCGGCTGTATTCATCTTGATTCATCAAACAGAAAAATATTCAACAAGGTTTTGAATAGCCGCCTTACCCATCGCCTCAACCGCCTCCCGGGTATTGCCGCCTATATGAGGAGTCACCATCAAATTTGGAAGCTGAAGAAAGCCGATATCTGTTGGGGGCTCTTCATAAAACACATCCAGTCCCGCACCAGCAATTTCTCCTGACACCAACGCCCGGTGCAAGTCCCCCTGATGAACCACTCCGCCTCTACTGGTATTGACCAGAAACGCCGAAGATTTCATTTTTGCAAGCACCGCTTTGTCGATAAAGCTTTTGGTATCTTCGGTCAAGGGCACATGAAGCGTAACGATGTCAGACTCCTTAATGAGTTCATCAAACCCCGTTTCCACTGCACCGAACTGGCGACAGAATTCGCCGCGGTCTACAATATCCCTCACACGGATCTGGCATTGAAACGGCTGTAACAGCCGTACCAGTTCCTGCCCCACATTGCCGCATCCAATGATTCCTACGGTTTTGCCACTGAGTTCCTGTCCGCCATCGCGTTGCCAAAACCCACTTTTTAATTTTTCCGATAACATATTGTGGCAGAGTCCGATCATAAATCCCAATGTAAGTTCGGCCACAGACCTCCTGTTCGTGCCAAAGGTCACTCGCAAGTCGATGCCAGCACGGCGCAGGGCCTCCTGGTCCACGTTGTCCATCCCCACGCCATATTTCGAGATCATTCTTAATTTAGGCAGGGAACAGATCAACTCGGCATTGATTTGGTCCCTCCCTATCAATGCGGCGTCAGCATCCGCCAGAAAATCAACCAACTCGGGTACCGAAAGGTATCTGTCTTGATCGTTGAAAATCGCATTGGGGAAGTACTGCGATAACTCGACCCTCAGTGAAGATGTTTTACAAAAGGCTGGAGGGGTGACAGCTACCTTTGGTGCGTCCATCGTTCAGCCCAAAATCTGGGTCACAATCGAAGCACCAGCG
>Ga0210009_1002257_pt1 | contig 14460 bp, 10 predicted proteins | sample CryGeyCG2114_065_FD_185457 | JGI IMG/M metagenome (GOLD analysis project Ga0210009, IMG submission 185457) | Groundwater microbial communities from aquifer - Crystal Geyser CG12_big_fil_rev_8/21/14_0.65 (SPAdes) (version 2) | ecosystem: Environmental > Aquatic > Deep subsurface > Groundwater ... | reverse complement strand
AACGACATTCGTTCAGCAAAAGAAATGGAGAACTTTCTGAATGACATTGAATGAAAAAGAGATACTTGAGTTGTTCAAAAAAACAGGCGCTTTGCTTAACGGTCATTTCCTATTAACGTCCGGAAGACATTCCGGCGTTTATTTCCAATGCGCAAAAGTTTTGCAGTTCCCGGAATATGCAGAAAAACTTTGCTCGATAATTGCTGAAGAATTTAAAGATATAAAAATAGATACAGTTATTGCCCCGGCAATCGGAGGCATCGTGGTTGGGCAGGAAGTTGCGCGCTTACTTAACAAACGTTCAATTTTTGCCGAAAGAGAAGATAAAAAATTAAAACTTCGCCGCGGATTTTCTCTTGAAGCAGGTGAAAAAGTTCTTGTTTGTGAAGACGTAGTTACTACAGGCGGATCTGTTTTTGAAGTAATTGATATAGTTAAAAATGCGGGCGCTGAAGTTGTTGGCGTGGGTTTTATTGTTGATCGCAGTAACGGCGCTGTTCAATTCGGATATCCGCAGGTAAGTACGGTAAAAATGAATGTTGTTTCATACTTGCCGGAAGATTGTCCGCTTTGTAAAGAAGGCACCCCTGCTGTAAAACCGGGTTCGCGTAAAGTATAATTCATTTTTATGAAAGTCAGTTAGATGAAAGCATTAGTGTTAATCTTATTTATTTCTTCTGTAGTTTATTCACAAATTCTATTTGATGAATATTACATTAATAAAACTTTGCGTATTGATTACTATCATACCGGCGATAAAATCAACGACACCTACTCAATTGATGAACTCATCGAAGAGCCTTACTGGGGCGGCTCAAAATCAAATTTGATAGAGCCGTTTAATTATGGCAAGTATAAAATAATGGTTTATGACGATAGGTCTAATGCGCTGATCTTTTCAAAATCTTATTCAACTCTTTTTAGTGAATGGCAAACGACAGACGAAGCAGTGAACACTGTAAAATCATTCAGCGAAACTATAACAATGCCTTATCCCAAAAATAAAGTTCGTGTAGAGTTCTACTCAAGGGATAAAAAAAACGAATTAATAAAAAAATTCCAATATGCAATTGATCCGGAAAATTATTTCATCAAACCGGAAAGAAGATATGAATTCAATAATTTCAAAGTTCATTATTCCGGCGAACCATCCGAAAAGGTTGATGTCGTGATAATTCCGGAAGGTTACACAGTAGAGCAGATGGATCAATTCAAAACTGATTGCGAAAAGTTCTCCGGTTATCTTTTTAACACATCTCCATTTAAAGAGAACAAAGATAAATTTAACATTTGGGGAATAGAGGCATCTTCTTTAGAATCAGGCACTGATATTCCCGCAGATGATATCTGGAAAAAAACAATCGTCAACTCTAACTTCTACACATTTGATCTTGAAAGATATTTGATGACACAAGATAATAAAACTCTTCGCGATGTTGCGGCTAATGCTCCTTACGACCAGATTTATATTCTCGTCAACTCGGATAAATACGGCGGCGGCTCTATATATAACCATTATTCTGTTTGTGTTAATAACAATCCTCACGAAGAATACGTTTTCGTGCATGAATTTGGGCATGGTTTTGCTTTTCTTGCAGATGAATATTTCACTTCGGATGTAGCTTATAATGAATTTTATCCGCTGGATGTTGAACCTCTTGAGATGAATATTACAACACTCGTAAATTTTGAAAGCAAATGGAAAGAGATGGTTGATAGTTCTGTCCCGATTCCTACTCCTCCGACGAAAGAATATCTGAAAGTGGTCGGTGCTTTTGAAGGCGGAGGATATGCAGCCAAAGGCATTTATCGTCCGAAACAGGATTGTACCATGAAATCAATTTCGATTAATAATTTTTGTCCGGTTTGTAAAAAAACAATTCAGGACATGATAGACTTTTATACAAAATAAGCAGGAAATATGGATCAAAAAAAACTTCATCGTGCAGTAGAAACAATTGCATCTCAGAAATTTGCATCCGAAGAAGCGATGTTAATTGCTGTGATAGATCAAATAGTTGAAAATGAAAAAATTAATGTAATTGGCGGACGTCTCTGGAAACTTAATAAAGACGATAAAAGTTATTCGATTCTCTATCAAGTTGGTTCTTTTGAAAAAATAACTCCAGAGTTTAAAATTAAAATTGATGAATATCCTATTTTCAATTTAATAGTAAAAGAGCGAACTATACTCGGCAGTGAAACAAATGAAGTTTTACGCAGCAAAGGTATTTTTAAGTATTCAGCCTCCGGTGTTGGTTCAAAAATCAAAGTTGACAGTAAACCTTATTATGAATATCTGTTGGCGCTTAACAGCAATCACTTAGATGAAGAATTCAAACTTACTTTAAACATTATTGCAACCGCGTTAACTTCTCAAATCAAGCAGTGGCGTTATTCCAAAAGCGCCAATTCGTTATTAGCCGATATCGACAAAGCAAGGCAGTTACAAAAAAGTATTTTGCCCGAACATGAATATCGTTTCAGCAATTACGAATTATTTGGTATAACCGATCCCGCAGAAATTGTAGGCGGCGATTTTTTTGATTATCTAAATGTGGGCGACGACAGCGATCGTGTGGGTGTTGTGGTTGGTGATGCCGCCAGTAAAGGCGTTGCTGCCGCGGCTGAAGCTATGTACATAAGCGGCGCGCTGAGAATGGCAAGCAGCTTTGAGATAAAGATTGCTTCTTTGATGAAGCGAATGAATCAACTTGTAAATAAAATATTTGCAGATGATAAGTTTGCCTCATTATTTTACGGTGAGCTTTCCACTGATGAGGGGGGATTATTTCTATATGCAAATGCCGGACAAAATCCGCCAATGTTTATTAGAAGCGATTCTGAGGAGATTAAATATCTCAAAGTAACGGGTCCGCTTTTAGGTCCTGCTCCTCATGCAAAGTACACGATAGATAACATTAACTTTAAAATAGGTGATGTACTTTTAATATACTCGGATGGATTGATTGATTGTGCAGATGGTGAGTTTGAGCATTATGGAGAGGAAAGAGTTGAAGCTGTGCTAAAATCTGCAAAGCATCTTTCTGCAAAGGAAATCGCTTACGTTCTTCTTAATGATGTGGTTAACTTTTCTAAGAACGGTAAATATCTTGATGACAAAACTATCGTAGTTATTAAAAGAGTCAATTAATAACTCACATTACGCTTATTGGCGGCTGCCGGATGAAGTGATCTCAATTTTGAATTAAAAATAAAAGATTGCTTCACTTCCCGCATGCGGGATTCGCAATGACTTTCTCAACTTTTAGGATAGCCCCGACAAAATTTGAATATCATGTTGCGTAAAGTGAGTTAAGAAAATACGTTTTGTTAAAGGCAGAAAAAATTTCTGCCGCTTTCAACTTTACTTTCTAAAACAATTTCGAGTCAAACATGTTACAATCTATTAATCCGGCTACAGATGAATTATTGAAATTATATGATGAAATGACGGTTGAAGAGACTTCTGCAATCATAAAAAAAACTCATCAAAATTTTCTAATGTGGAAAGAAACATCATTCAATCAGCGCAGCATAAGGATGAAAAACGCAGCTCAAAGTCTAAGAGCTAATAACAGAAAATATGCAGAGTTGATGACTCTGGAAATGGGCAAACCAATAAAACAATCATACGCAGAAGTAGAAAAGTGCGCCTGGGTTTGTGAGTATTATGCTGACACTGCCGAAAAGTTTTTACAAGATGAGCTGATCGAAACAGATGCTTCGAAAAGCTTCGTGACGTTCCGACCGATTGGTGTGGTGCTTGCAGTGATGCCGTGGAATTTTCCTTTCTGGCAAGTTTTTCGTTTTGCAGCGCCCGGATTAATGGCAGGCAATGGATGTGTATTAAAACATTCTTCAAATGTGATGGGGTGTGCGCTTGCAATAGAAGAAATATTTAAAGAAGCCGGATTTCCCGAAAATCTTTTTCGTTCCATAATCATATCTTCTAAAAATATGAGAGAAGTGATAGAACATCCATTAATTGCCGCCGTAACATTAACGGGCAGTGTGCCTGCAGGAAAGTCTGTAGCAGCTGCCGCGGGAGGCATTCTAAAAAAAACCGTGCTCGAACTCGGCGGAAGCGATCCTTATATTATACTTGAAGATGCAGATCTTGAATTGGCGGCGGAAGCATGCGTTACAAGCAGATTGCTTAATGCTGGTCAAAGCTGCATTGCGGCAAAGAGATTTATAATTCATGAAAATATTTACGATGAGTTTGAAAAACTTTTTATTGAAAAAATGAAAAGTAAAAAAATGGGTAATCCAATGGACGAAAATAATCACATCGGTCCTCAGGCAAGAAAAGATTTAAGAGATGAACTTCATCAGCAGGTTTTAGCAAGTATAATCAAAGGTGCAAAACTTTTGTTGGGTGGAAAAATTCCTGAAGAAAAAGGCGCATATTATCCTCCGACAGTGCTTTCAAACGTAAAACCGGGCATGCCCGCTTATGAAGAAGAATTATTCGGACCAGTAGCTGCATTGATAAAAGCAAAAGATGAAACTGATGCATTCCAAATTGCAAATAGTACTATTTTCGGACTCGGTGCGGCAATTTTTACAAAGGATAAAAAACGGGGGGAACAATTAGCAAAAGAAAAATTAGATGCCGGTTGTTGTTTCGTAAACGAATTTGTAAAGTCCGATCCAAGACTGCCTTTTGGCGGCATTAAAGAATCGGGTTATGGAAGAGAACTATCTCATTACGGCATTAAAGAATTTGTAAATATAAAAACAGTTTACGTGAAGTAATTGTATGGCATATCGTTTACTAAAGAATGAACAACTTTCCTTCGGGTTAAAAAGAATCGTACTTGAAGAGATAGACGACGCTCTATTCGATTTATCCGATTCAACAAAAAATAGTGATGAAGAAATACATTCCGCTCGCAGGCACTTCAAAAAAATACGCGCAGTATTACGATTAGCGCGTCTTGCTATCGGGGAGGAAACTTTTAATTCTGCAAATTTAAATATCAGAGATGCGGCAAGAAATTTAGCTTCCTCAAGAAACAGCGCTGTGATGCTTCGAACACTCGACAAACTTCATTTTAAAGATGACGCATCTAACGTTACAATGTCAGTTATTAAAAAACATCTAGAAGTGAAATATGAAAAGACTAAACTAAGAAAAGGGGAAAGCGCAAAAATTGTTCGGGACACAAAGCGTCTTCTAAATGAAATGAGATCGAATGTTCATCTCTGGGAAATCGAAGGAGATGATTTTAATTTGGTTAATGGAGGGATAAACGATGTTTATTCTAAAGGTAGAAAATATTTAGCAGACACACAGCTATTAACAACTGATTTTATTCTTCACGAATGGCGGAAACATAGTAAGTATTTATGGTACACTCTAAAATTATTTAGCAACCTCTGGGCTAATTATTTTAATGCTCTTGCAGCGGAATTAGAAAATCTTTCCGAAAAATTGGGAGAAATAAATGATCTCTCCTTATTTGAAAAAAATCTTAGCGAATTAAGAGAAGATATATCGAGCCAAACTGCAGAAGATCTGATCAGACAAATAAATGAACGGAAAAACAAACTTACGGGAAAAGCAATTTTAATCGGCGAAAAGTTTTTCATAGATAAACCAAAAATATTTACATCGCGTGTAAACCATCTATTTACTTTCTGGAAATCAAATCAGTAAAAACTTGTGGAAAAATTAATAGCAGCGAAATGAGTTTTCTGATCTGCTGTTTTACTAAAAGGGAGAATCGTTCGAATGAAATTTCAAAAATCAATTGGAAATCTCGTTTTTCAAAGTGTAAAAAAATCTACCTGCTGGTTTGTAAATAAACAGAGTTTTTAAAGTCTGTAAATATTCATCTTGCAAATAAGACTGCGCCTGCCTAAATTTTGCTCGGTTTTATAATCGATTATGTAACCTTTGAAAGTTTTTTTTATGCCATCATTGATGAATACATGGATACCTTTTCTTTACCTTTACGGAGTTGGGGGAATATTTTTTTATTCCGGAATGTTTATAGTTAAAAAATGCGGGGGATTAGACCTTTCTAAGAAGCGACACCGTTTCTGGCGAAACGTCCTTTACTTTGGATTTTTCTACTTTGTTGCAATTCATGCTGTCTGGACGCTGGTGGCGCTTTATTTCTAAAAAAACTTATAACAATCGAAACCGTTGGAAATATATTTAGTAATTATCATTGTACTTTTCGGTTTAGCCATTTCTGATCTGATTGTCGGAGTTGGCAATGATGCCGTAAATTTTTTAAATTCGGCTGTTGGTTCAAAGGTTGCTCCCCGCTATATCATTTTAAGTGTTGCAGCTTTAGGAATTTTAATCGGGACTACTTTTTCCAGTGGGCTGATGGAGGTTGCACGAAAAGGGCTTTTCTTCCCGAATATGTTTTTATTCCAGGAAGTGATGGTAATTTTTCTTGCAGTAATGCTTACCGATGTAATTCTGCTTGACTTATATAATACATTTGGACTTCCAACCTCTACCACAGTTTCTATAATATTCGAATTACTTGGCGCATCGGTTGCAGTATCACTTCTGAAAATATTAGAAGCAGGCAATAACGCTGCAGAGATTACTAATTATATAAATACAAGCAAAGCATTAGCAATTGTATCCGGTATTTTAGTGTCAGTTGTTGTTGCTTTTTCTGTTGGCGCATTCGTGCAGTTTTTTGTTAGGATAGCTTTCACATTTGATTTTATGAAGCGCATTAAAAGATACGGCGCAATCTGGGGTGCAGTTGCAATAACATTCATTACTTATTTTATCCTTGTCAAAGGCGCTAAAGGTTCATCACTTCTTTCGAGAGATGCTTCGGAATGGATAAATGAAAACACAAGACTGATAATTCTCGGAAGTATTATTCTCTGGGGAATTGTTTTTCAGTTAATAGTATTATTCACTAAAATCAATATCTTAAAGACAATTGTTCTCGCCGGCACTTTTGCACTTGCGCTTGCGTTTGCAGCTAACGATTTAGTGAACTTTATCGGAGTTCCGCTAGCCGGATTAAGCGCTTTTCAAACTGCCGTAAATAGCGATGATCCCTTCAACTTGTTAATGACGGCATTGTTGGAACCCGTAAATACACCCACATTATTATTATTACTTGCCGGCACAATAATGGTCGGCACTTTGTGGTTTTCAAAAAAAGCAAGGTCGGTAACCAAAACGGAAGTAAACTTAGGTCGTCAACATTCAGGTTTTGAGCGCTTCGAGTCATCGGCAGTTTCAAGGGTTATTGTTCGGATGAGCAGAACGCTATTGGTTGGAGTGCAATCTATTTTGCCGGCTTCTTTAATTAGTTTTGTTAATAGCAGATTTGAAAATGCCACTAATTTAAAAGCGCTTCGCAAACAAAAAGATGCACCTTCGTTTGATTTGATTAGAGCGTCCGTCAATCTGATGGTTTCCGCTGTGCTCATTTCATTTGCCACTTCATTAAAACTTCCATTATCAACTACCTATGTTACATTTATGGTGGCGATGGGGACATCTTTATCCGACCGATCATGGGGGCGCGATTCTGCGGTGTATCGTGTTAACGGAGTTTTGACTGTTATCTCCGGTTGGTTTGTTACGGCTTTTTTAGCGTTTACCGTTTCGGGAATTTTTGCGCTGATTATTTTTTATGGTGGTCTGTTTGCCATTGCAGCTTTAATCCTACTCGCGGTTTATTTTATTTTTAGAACTCATTTGATTCATAAATCGCGAATTGAGGATGAAGAATCTTCAGAAAAATTATCTTTAGGTAAAGAAAATTTAACGCTGGCTCAACATACCGCTAATATTGTTGATGAAATAAGCGCTTATATAAGGGAAGCCTCCGCTATATTAAATAACGCAATTAATGGTTTATCGAATGAGGATAGGTCTCAAGTAATTGAAACTAAAAAGCAATCGAAGAAACTAAAAAAACAAGTAAACTCAATTATTACTAATATATTTTATACTGTGAAAGTGATTGCTAGCGATGATTATAAAGAGGGGAAGCGTTACGGAAAAATTATTTCTGCAGTGCAGGAAATTTTTAGAAGCTTGAAAAGTATGGTACAAAATAATTTTGAACACATTGACAACAATCATATTCCTCCAAACGAAGAAGAAACAGTACTGCTTAGTAATCTTAAAGATGGATTGTCAGCTTATTTGATCTACATAGCAGACCTATTAAATACAAAACAGATCGGTACTCCGGAAGAACTGCAATCAAAATTTAAACAATTTGAAGAAATTCATAATACATTTAACGAAGGAATTATTGAGCGCGTAAAATTTGAAAAAACTGAGCCCCGCAATTCACTTCTCTATCTAAGTATATCCGCTGATGCCGATAACATTGCCAAGCATTTGAACACGCTTCACAATCAAGTTCGTTCTGCTTTTTTTGACATAAATAAAAGCAAAACGGTCGCAGAGAAAACGGAGATTTAACTTTTGAAGAATTGTTTATAAATATTTTTAATTTCATCGGGTTTCAATCAATCCGTTAGTTAACGGATGGCTTACCGCGCTATACTTTTTTAAGTAAACTAAAAATAATAAATATCATCGCTTGCATTTATCGTTTTTTTTTTTTATAAATTTGCAGCAACAATTTATGGGAGCCGCTAATGATGTTGGAGAGTAAAAATATAAGTTGTAAGTTTCAAGGGAACTGTGGTGAAAAAAATAAATTAAAAGCTGCTGTTCCGGATTACATATCGCAATTACATTTCTCAATTCTTTCAAAAAAAGAAACAAACTTTTTACGCCCATTGTACACTGAGCATTGTACATTCTTCTTACGCCAATTGTTCATTCTACATCCGTTAGCTAACGGATTGTACATTCCAAGGAGGTTTATGTGAAACAAAAAATTTTTCTACTATTAGCGTTGGCTGCGGTATTGTTTACACTTGGCTGTAATAAATCATCGCCGCCCACAGAGCCGCCGCCTGACAAACATCCTAATGTGGAAATAATTGTTGATGACTTAAGTTCTACAGAGGCATGGTTTAATATTTCCCTTTCGGATACATTAATTAATAACAGAGTGATTCTAAAGTTAGATAATATCACTTTCAAAGAATTTAATCTTGCCTTACAAGATACTAACCTTTTTTTAGATTCATTGGACTATAATAAAGCCTATACCTTAAAAGGTTTATTATTTGATGATGATAAATTAATTGATTCAACGGAAACTCTTTTTAGAACCTTAGATATTACCTCAAGTAATTTTAGCTGGCAAATATTTAAAGCCGGTACTGTTCCATCCAATCCAAGTGGCTGGCGCGATGTTACAATTGTTAACGAGAACGATATCTGGGTGGTTGGAGAAGTATATTTACTTGATTCCTTAGGAAATAATGATCCACAAGCTTATGGAGCAGCTCATTGGGACGGAATTGAATGGTCTATATTAGGGGTACCTTACAGACGTTCGCCATTTCTCACTGAGTTTCGACCAGGGAAATTAAGGTCTGTTATCAATTTCGGTTCTAATGCAGTTTATGCAACTTCAGGATATAATTTACTTAAATGGAATGGAAGTAAATGGGAAGAAAAAGTAGTGACGCTGGACGTTACAATATATAAGATTTGGGGAAGTGATGAAAACAATATTTATGGGGCAGGCTATAACGGCAACGTTTATCGCTATACTGGAAATACCTGGGAAAAGCTTCCAAACTTAACCGACATTCATTTAATGGATGTTTATGGTACGCCTGACGGTAGTAAAGTTTGGATTTGCGGTTATAGTGTTGATATGACTAAAAGTATTTTATTAGAATACGAAGGAAATAATGGTAGAATACTTTGGGAAAGAATTGGCAAACCGCCAATAATTCAACCGCAGTATGCATCAACCGTCTGGACTGGAAAAAATAATATGTATTTTGCCGGGGGCAGAGAAATATATCAGAAATATTTTTATTCTGATTCAATATATGTTATCCATCTTATAAACAATTGGCCTTATAGAATTAGGGGGCAAGGATACAATGACATCTTTGTAACAGGCGATTTGGGTATGATATGGCATTTTAATGGTATTGCATGGTTTCTAATAAATGAAACAAGTTCGGATGATATACTCAATTCAATTGCAGCTAATAATAACACTCTTGTAGCGGTTGGAACAACTTATGAGCAGTTCCCGCCGAGAGCATTAATTTATTTAGGTAAACGATAAACCAAAAAAGGAGCAATAAAATGAAACAAATATTACTATTCTTGTTTGTTACTTTCTTCTTCCTTAATGCAACGGCTCAAACGGAAGAATGCGGTACTAATAATACCCGAAAATACAACCTTTGAAATGGCATCGCCATACGGATTAATAAATGAAGTTGAGGTAATAGAATCTTTTGTACAAAAGCATATACCTTTGGCATTGCATATTGTTCAAAGAACCAATGGAACAGGTGGTTTATCTGGCACTGTATTAAACCAAACTTTAACATTACTTGATGCAGCATATATCCAGGCAAATATTGATTTTTATAAATATAGCTTAGATTATATTAATAATGACATTTATTATTATATTGATAATCAAGAGGAAGAAGATGCTTTAAGAGAAATAAATGTTGTACCAAATGCTATCAATGTATATTTCGTAAACGGATTTGGATATGCTGGACTTTCAAGTTTCACTTTTAACCAGGTACAAGGAATTATTATTAAGAATAGTGCAGCAACTGCTTCTACTTTTCCGCATGAAATAGGGCATTATTTCAATTTATTTCATACTCATCAAACCGGCATTTTTACAGGGAGCGGATGGACTAATTATGAGAAAAAAGAAAACATTGTCAGAGAACTTGAAAGTCCTTGTTTTAATGCCAATAGAAGGGGAGATTTGCTGATTGATACTGAGGCAGATCATAATTTATTAGATATTGGTGGAAATTCACATGTTAATAATAACTGCGAGTATGCACCATTTAAGACCTTTGTAGATGATTGCGGTAATTCAAATTATTCTCCAAATGTGAGGAATATAATGTCTTACTCACTGTGGGCTTGCCGTGATGAATTTACTCTTCAGCAAATATGGAGAATGCACTATACGATTGAGAATCAAAGAAGTGAATTAATACCGTTGAGAGTAACTTTAAAAAATATTTATAATAATGAATTAACCGGTACTTATTTAAAAGTTGATAATACCAATTATGTTTCAGGCTCAATCGTACCATTAGTTTATGATGGATCCTACAATATTGGCACTGTTCAACAAAAGCTGCAAAGCAATGCAATTCAGCATCATGATTGGAATCAACTTTATCATGATTTTTATATTTCAAGATTGGTGACGGTTGGTGAGTCGAAGAATTTACAAGATGCCCGTTTCCATGATATTCGTCCTATCAAAATATATTCAAAAGTTGATGGAATACCGATTGGAAACTTTGAATTTAAAGATAAGTGGTTCATAGAAAGTAATGGAACGCAGCCTGGCAATTGGAAATCTTATTCTGGTGAATTTACGCCTGGTTCCGGTAATTTTGTTAATTATGGAGGGCTTTTTTTAGATGAGGAAGGAGAAAATAGTTATAAGATAAAATTCCCTTCAATAAATCAGATACAAACTCAGCAAGGTATAAGATCGGGTTATTTTCTTGGCTGGAGTACGAGTGGCGTTAATATAATTACACCCAATAACATTGTTAATGGTTATTATGAATCTCCCTTAATATTTCAACAAGCCAATAGTGAAATGGCGGGGAACTATAAAGGGATACAGCTTTCAAATAATCCAAATGCTTATGCCAACAACAGCCAGCGAAAATTTATCCGCAGTAAATATGATGGTAAATTTCACGCTGTTTATTCCAGCATGGGAAAAATCTGGTATGAAACAAAAACCGGTGAGGAAGATTGGGTAATAATGAATAACGTGAATCCAATTGTAAGCGCCGAAGCAAAAAATCCTTCAATTGTTTACTTAGAGCCAAATTATGTTGCAATTTGTTACCAGGAAAATTTTGGTGGAAACTCCAGTTTAAAAGCTGTTGTTTATAACTATAGTTCAAATCAAATAGTGGGGGAACCATATAATTTAGAATCATCAATTGATAGCTATTCTTTAGATAATCCCATTGCAGTAGAATTTTATAATGGTCAATCAGAACACATGTCGTATTTACTTTTTGTATATAAAGCATTTAATAGTAGTGGCGGCTTTGGACCCGACCCCGGGCTTATGTATAGTTACTATACTTATAATCATTCTACTAAACAGCTTACATTTTTAAATTGGAATAATATTACAGTAACCAATATTAATTTTAGTAATCCTTCGTTAGCAAGCTGCGAGCTAAGAAATTATTATAACGCTAAAGTATTTTATTTAGCGTATCAGGAAGATAATTTTACAAATGGCACTTAAAAAATTTGGTATCAGACTGTTGATCCTACGTCATCAACAGAAATTAATCATACGAGCAGTTCAAATATATCCTTAAATTCCGGTTACACTAAAAACTATAAACCAAATCTGATTACACTGCCGGGCACCGATGTACATTCACGCTTAACATGGGTCGGCGAAAGAACTACCGAATATGAAGATGAAGAAACAGAAGCAATAACTCAAGTAACTGAAAAAAGAGCGCTATTCCGCGGTTCATCACCAACAAGTCCTTTCTGGAATTTTGGCAGCAACGTGAGGGGTTCTGTAATTCAAAAAACAAACAATCATCAAAACTATTTTGTTGTATGGAACCAGTTCGATAGCTTGACAAAAGAAACAAACAACACTACTCTTTCTACAATAAAAACTATAAACTCTGACGGGCAGCAAGTAGATGTTTGTAACGGTTATACTAATACTGATGTATACGGAATGATATTTAATAGTTCACAAACACCGTATAGCTTCGACATGACTAATAATTTGCAAAGTTATTTTAGCTTGTCAAAGGAAACTGCCGGCAGCGTTATTAATGCCGGAAGAGAAGGAACCGTAACAAAAGATAATACATGTTTTTATTATTCAATAGGAGATGTAATTGCCGAAGGCGTAAATATTCAGTTCGGGAGCATGGACGAAAATACGGCAATTAACTCCAATAATGATGTTAAGAAATATCTCGAAACAGAACCATTTGAGCTGAACAACAATTCGGAGTTTTTGTATAGCGTTCAGTATGGGTCAAGCAATAATAACGGTACAATCTTCGGCAATAATGAATACTTAAATTTTAAAGTAAAATTAATTGAAGCAAATACAAATTCGGTTATAGCAGTGTTTGATGATGTTACATTTAACAATAATAATCAATCCTCCTATGCCAATTTGCAATTTAATGTAAACACAAATGGAATTGGAGAAAAAACGGTAAAACTTATTCTTGAAATAAGCGATAATTTTAATGCTGTTTATTCGGTTACCGCCAAATATGACAATTCAACAATACTTGCAAAAACACAAAAGGTAAATATTGGTCTTGGTGATAATACCGATATAACTACTTACGACATCTCCCAAAATTATCCTAATCCATTCAATCCTTCAACCATAATCTCATACCAGATACCGGAAGACGGAATGGTTACATTAAAGGTTTACGACATCCTCGGCAGAGAAGTAAAAACACTCGTTAACGATTTCAAAACAAAAGGTCGTTACGAGATTGTATTCGATGCTTCCCAGTTTGCAAGCGGTTTGTACATTTACGAAATAACAAGCGGCAGCTTCAAAGCTTCGAAGAAGATGACATTAATTAAATAAAAATTTTTTTAGCCGGGGATGGAAGAATTCTATCCCCGGCAGTTGTTATACTTTTAAATTGCTTTAATCTTTCGTCAGCAATTCAGCAATCCGACATCTGACGGACAGTTTAACAATTGACTATTATCTGCCCGCCGATTAAAAAAATTATTTTGCTTTACTGTTGTATTTTAATTGTTGAGAATTTAAAATGCTAAGGATTTTATTTCATTATAAAATACTCAAGTTGACAGCTTAGACAATCGGGAAGTAAAAAAACCGTTGAAACGGTTGATAAAAACCGTTTCCGTTTTTATTAACCCACGGATTAATCCGTGGGTTAATAAGAAAAAAATAAAGACCTCGAACCGTTTTAACGGTTTATAATTACAAGCGGTCAACTTGAGTAAAATAAATATTGACTGAAAAAGTTGGTGAATGGTTGAGCTGTTAAATTTCTTTTAAATAGTTTTTACCAATTCAACAATTAAATTTAAAAAATTAATTAGATTTTTTTGAAGGGCGTTTTTTATGGTTTACAAAAAAGTTGTTTTCTCTTTTATTATTTCTTTAACACTGTTTACATCCTGCAATACAAACGAACCGGATAGTACACCGGCTAACATTGAATTTGCAGCCGAAGATGCTTCATGCACGGAAGCATGGATAAAATTAGAAGCAGACAATATAAAAGCCGCACAAGTTTTTAGGGAAGACTCACTCATCTATTCTTTTAATACAAACAGCATTGACACAG
>Ga0210009_1002255_pt1 | contig 14462 bp, 8 predicted proteins | sample CryGeyCG2114_065_FD_185457 | JGI IMG/M metagenome (GOLD analysis project Ga0210009, IMG submission 185457) | Groundwater microbial communities from aquifer - Crystal Geyser CG12_big_fil_rev_8/21/14_0.65 (SPAdes) (version 2) | ecosystem: Environmental > Aquatic > Deep subsurface > Groundwater ... | reverse complement strand
TCGGGCTTTTCCATCTTAATCCTTCCTTTCGGGGGCTATTCTAACCCCGCTTCCTGCCCGAACCAAGCCTCTCAATCCCTAAACTCCTAAAACCCCTCCCGTGTCTACGTTTAGCTGAAGCTCAACAGTTACCCCGCTATTGATATTCATTGAGAAAATATTAAAATTACCGCTTTCATCCGACGCATAAACAATCAACTCACCATCAGGTGACCAACTCGGATATAATTCAACTGTATAATTACTGGTTAGCTGTTTTTCCTTTTTAGTTTTCAGATCTAACAAGTAAAGTTCGCTTTTACCAAACCCCTGACTACCTACATAAACTAATTTCGAGTTATCTGACGAAAGACTCGGTCCAAATTCTACGCCTTGTTTTCTTAATAATATTTCGCTTTCAGCACTATTAACATCAGCTACCCAGAGATCGCTATCGTCTTCAAGAAATGAATCAAACCGTGAGAAAATAATTTTGTTGTCACTTCCAAAAAAAATAGGATCCATCATCCAACCTAATTTTGATAAAACTTGCAATTCAGTTCCTGATTGGGAATCAAAAATAAAGATCTCGCGATTACCAGATCGATAAATGATTTTCTTTCTGTCTGACGAACTTACAGGGCGCCTTTTATCAAATTGGGAGTACGTCAATTGTTTTAAATCACCATTAACACCTCTTTTCCAAACCTGCCAATACCCATCTGTTAACTGTGTAAAAATTAAATTATCACTATTTGCTAACGCAAATTCATTATTGAAAATTACCGTGATAAAACTTAATACAACAAAGAACAACAACGAAATTTTAAAAAGGGGTTTGCTCATTCAAACACGTTCACGTTAACTACCGTATTATGCATACTCTCTGTACCTGGATCACTAGCAAGTATTACAATTTTATAAACACCTTCTAAATAGGTGCGTTCTCCTACATCATTGGTTCCATCCCACACGGTTTCATGTAATCCCTCGGTTTGATATTCTTCGCTGACCAAGGTTTTAAAGTAATTACCATTAGGATCTTCTATGGTAATAGTAATATTTGCTGGTACGGTTAGATTATATTGAATAGTGCTCACCTCACTATAATTAGGAAGTATGAGATAAGCTTCCGATTTTCTTTCTGCAAACGGTTTGACAAAAGAATCTGCCAAAATCAAACTATTTTCATGGACAGCAATACCGTTAACAATTCTGGCATCATAACCACCTGTTCTAATATTGCCTGCATTATCACGTCCATCCCAAAATTCGGTCATTTGACCACCATCCCTCGGTTCATCTCCAACAAGAGTACGAATAGTGTTATTAGTATTCTGATAAACAATTTCCACTGGTAACCGTCCAGAATGATCCATTCCGTAATGAACTACAAACTGTTGGTTTTTATGCGGATCAAAATCAACATTTTCTGTTTGAAAATCATAACCAACGGGTATATGACCTAGTGGATCTTCGTATTCCTTCATTTGTTCACCAGCAGTTGCAATAATTTTGAAATAATATGCCTCGTATGGTAAGAGTTCGCCAAGATCATTTTTGCCATCCCATTCATCAATGTTAGGCCCTTCAAATCTTAATGCATCAGCTATTAAGGTCTTAACCAGTTCTTGCGTCAGATCATCATAAATTTCTATAGTCACCGCTGCATCCACGGTCAATGAGTAAAGAATCGATATAGGCTCCCCTCTCTTATGATCAACCGTAGATGGATCTCTTGAAATATCATAAAAAGCCAAGGCTTTCTCACCATTTTCTGTTAAATATGGAAAATAATCCACATAAGGAGAAAATGGATCATCACTATGATCGTAGATCTTCATCTCTATTTCTGACTCTTCAACCGTCCCCCACCAGTTTTCTTCAAAATTGAGGGTAGCATTTGGATCTTGGAAATTACCTTGGACATAAACATTGTAGGCGGTGTTATCGTAAATACTGGATTGATGGACAGTGGGGTTGGGATTGGCATATGGCCCAGCCCCCATAATATAAAAACCGTATGTATTATTGGTAACAGTTGCTTCAGTGATAACAGGTGCGGCTCCAATCTCAAATGAAAAACCATTCGTTCCGCCTGAAGATGTCACACCAGTTAAAGTGGCTGTTGCAGCACTCCCCCAAAACCAAAAATTAGTTGTATTGTTTAGTGCTGTTACTTGAGTAAGATTGTTAGCATAAGCTAACTTAAATCCATAGTCGCTATTATTTTGTGAGATACAATCTGACAACGTCAGGTTGGGTGAGTTACTTATATCAAATCCATTTTTTGAATATTCAACAATGACATGAGACAGTGTATATGAATCTCCTGTTAAGAGTAAAAGACCATTCCAATCTCCCGGCTGAGGTGTTGGTTTATTTGAAGTAAAACGCACTTCATTCCCTTGTGTGCCTTGTGAATTTAAAATCCCTTGGATTCTTAAAAAATCAAAATCTTCAAACTTGACTTCAACACCAGCTTCAATGGTGAGGGTGGTGCCGGATGATACTTGTAAACTTCCGTTTGTAACATAGGGTACCGATTGATAAGGTATCGTGTGATTAGAAGAGAATGTTGTTAAATCTGTTTTTGTCCATTCAATGACATTTTCACCATTGTTCAAGTAGCTATTACCTGCCCCAAAACTTTGAGTTTCAAAAACAGAATATGCGCTTACTGCCTTACCTGAAGCTAATTGAATGGTTGTGTTGGTCATGGTAACACGTCCACCATTTATAACTTCCAGCCCAGGATCACTTCCATACTCAATCATCACATAATTAAGCAATGAGGCTGGCTGTGCGCCCATATCTAATCGAAGACCGCTCCAATCTCCAGGCTCTGGTTGTGCTGCATTTGAAGTAAATCTAATATTTGCCTGGTCATTCCCATCCGCTACGACTGTGCCGTTTTCCGTATCGGTACCAATGCGTATTTCAATACCTAATAGCGGCTCTACTCTAACTTCAACACCAGCTTCAATGGTCAATATCGCATTATTCCTAACGGTGACGGTGCCTTGAACAATGTATGGGCTCCCGGACAAAAGCCAGGGTGTATTTTGTGTGATATCGCCGCCGGGCCAAATGGTTTCAGCCAGCGCTGAAGGCGCTGCCATGGTCACAAGTGACAAGGCACAAGTCACAAGTATTATTTTGAAAAGGGTCAAGGGGCCAGGGTCAAGATTAGTGAATTGAATTTTTGGTTTGAGACCCAAGGCTAGCTTGCGAGTTTGAAGTCTTGTGGTTTTATGTCCTGGGATCAGACCCAGGTGGGTTTGATCCCACGCTGCGGTTGGTGCGCTGGCGAATGTGACTTGAAAGTTTTTTTGATCTGGCATCAGTACTGTATTACCTTCTGCCGGGTTATTTGGAATTGTGAGAAGTTTAACCCAGGCTTTAACTTATGGCAACTTGAAATTGTTTGATAAGGGGTTTTTATGGTCACAAGATATGGTTCGACAGGATCACCATCCCGAATCCCGAGTAAAATCGAGGGACAAGGACACACAACACAAGAATGTCTATTATTCTTAAAGCGTAATGCCATTTAGAGCTAAATTGAAGAGAAAATTACTAAAAATGTAGAGAAATCTACTGTGAATAGATAATTGATCTATTGTGGGTAGATAAAAGACAGGGATCAGGGGTCAGGGGGGGCAGTAGTGAGCTTCAACAGGGTTTGTGAGATTTGATCGTGACACACGTTTATAGTCAACAGGCATGCTTTAATTTTGTGCCAGTTTTTGTGCCAATGAAAAACTCATTACCGCATCACGACACCTAATCCTGCCTAACTTGATTTTTAAAAAAATAATCTGTTGCACCTGATTCTGGATGGTTTAAGAGTCGCTTGCTCTACCAACTGAGCTATGCGGGCGTAAAAGCACCTTAAATTGGCAAAATAACTTAAATCGATTTTTTTATGTGTCCAGCACCGACTTCTCTTGATTATCCCATCAGACGTCGGTGCGGGCATAAAATAAGCAAGTGAAATGAGTTACGGCATTATATCAAAAGCAGCTTTGAAATGCCACAAGTCAACAGGGCAGGTCTGGATTAAATCTTTAAATCAATTATCTCTTTATATTGGGTTTCCGAAACAGCGAACATTAAAGAAAATCCATCTCTTTTTGCCGGAAATTCTCCCGACGGCAGTGCTTTTGAACTTAAGTTGATTTGAATCACCGAATCATCCTGCAGCTCAATATGCATCCAATTATCATCAAGAAATTTTAACCACTTTTTCTCTTCTAACTCAGGAAGATATCGGCTAACTTTTAAATGTTGAATGCGATTGAGGAGACTGAGTACGGCTTCAGAATTTTCTTCTCCGTTTTGACCGTCTATTCCCCAACTCACCTTACCATCCTCGTCTTTTTTGATAAGTTTGACAGCCCTTTCCGGTGTCCGTATAAAAACCGACTGCCAGGCCTTAAATTCTTCGACAAGCGGTGAGTTTGAGAGGAAATCTTCAGGATTTGCTTCAAAAGATTTCAGCACAGAATCATTGATGATAAATAACTGATGATTTTCTCCTTCGGTCACCAAAAGATTGAACAATTTATCAGCCGGCTGCTGTTCGGTAACAGGTGCGATTTGAAACCGAACCATCCGGCCATCTGGTTTTGTGACATTGAGCTGCCATTTAAATGCGCCTAATTGATTTGCTTCAGGATCTAAAATTCTATCGGCTTTCTCGGCACGCAAAACACCTAAATAGTGATAGACATTCTCTGTCCCAATATGAAAAGGAAACTGCTCATCCCCTTCTAACAGCCATTCATCCACGGTCAAACCTGAAACTTTTGAATCCGCCTTAGAAATACTAAAAATGGACGCCGGTTCTCCTTTCTCAATTTTCTGAAATTCCATGCGAGCAACATCAATGGGTTTTAAATTAAAAAAAGATTTTTCGATCCAAAAATCAACGTCTAAATTCCGTGCTGCATCTCCGCCGTAAAAACCCACCTGTCTTAAAAAATCAACCGGGGCGGCATAAATCGATCGATCCTGATCGGGCGAGAAAAAAGAGCCGCTTTCGGCAGGTAATTTCAAACTGACATTTATCCCCATTAATTCTTGCTGATTTTGAAATACTTGAATCTGTATACCCTGATTTTGACCCAATCCAAAATCCGTCAAAACAGATTCCCCAGATCCCCGGAATTCTCCGTTCAATCCTTCTAGCGATTCAATCACTTGTTTCACTTTGGCCTGATTGGCTTTGACTTGCCAACGATTCATGACCCGCCACTCGCCATTTAGCTTGACCAACCGCACCGTCTCACTGTCTTTTTTAAGAATTTTGATCTCAGTCGCCGAATCAAGCGATTGGTTTGATTTGAACACCACACCCTCTTGACTTTGAATAATATGGGGACGTCGAATCGCTTTAAAAATTGTTACCGAGAGGATCAGAATAAAAATGACGGATAGAATAACCAGGTGCCGGATTTTCATGAGTTATGCAGTCAATGAGGAACGGCTTTGTGAACGCAGGTAAACTTGTTTGGCGCGTTTTCTCATGAGAAACCGCACAAAGCCAATCAATGCCAAAAGAAGCGGTATGAAGAACATGCAGAAAAATCGCCAAAATAGGTTTTCGTTCTTCGAAACATGGCGGATCAACCGATTAACCGTTTGTTTGCTCCGTATTTTGATGAGGTCATCACTCAAAGTCAGCGCATCAATACAATTTAAAAAGAAATTCAAATGCCCGCCGCCGCCCCCCATTAAATTGTTTCTAAAAATGGTGGAGGCGCCTGTTAAAATTAATTTCCCTTTTTTCGGATGTAATTCTGGCGCAGACTCAGCTTTCTTTTTAAGCTCCTCCGGCGATAAGCTAATTCCCCCGTTTGACTGGACTGCTTCCGGCCAAAGCGGTAAGGTTTGGCGATCGGCATAATTATTAGGAAATTGCCCCTCAATAAAAACAGCCGCGGGCAGAGGGCCGTTAAAACCTTCAGCCGGTAGTGCAAAAATATCTTTTGATAAAACGCCCTGCTGAGCAGGTACCGTCCATGAACGATCACTGCTTGATAAAAGAGGTTCAACATGCAAACCTAATTCCTGTGTGCGCGTTTCATTGATATCAAGGGCGCTGCCCCAAATATAAAAGATAGGCGATAAATTAGATGTGATCGAGATGTTTGGATTCATACCGTCTTGTGCGATGACGATTTGGAGGGGGGTTTTAACGGGAATATTGACGCCATAAGGCCCTAATTGAGCCAGACCTGATATATTAATCACTTCAGATTGTTCATCTAATAAGAACGAGTCGTTTACTTTCATGCCCCAAGGTTCAATCAACGGATCTATTTGGTGGCTAATTTTCTCAGCCGAAATTTGGAGTCCCGCCCGCCCCGCCGGTTGATAATCAAATGAATAATTCTGAACACCTAGCAAGATAGACCCGCCTTCATATAAAAATCGATTCATCTCGTACAGTTGACGGTCATTCAAGTGTTCCGGATTCAAAACCACCAGTGTATTGGTATCTTTTGCGATCCCCTCTTTTGAGCTAAGCTTGATCCGCGAATGCCGGTAACCGGAATACTCCAAAGCACCCGCCACATATCGATAATCATCCTCTCGATATTGTTCAGGGATATTGCCGCCGCCCAATTGAGCCAGTAACGCTGCCATGGTAGGATCCATGTTTTTTTCCTCATAGGGAGCCACAATTTCCACGGAAGGCACCTGATCCAGCGTCATCCGATAAATCTTGGATATCAATAAATATTCCAAATCGCTCAAAGCAGACGGAATCACCTGAGGAATAATTTCTTCCGGTTTTTCCTTGTAAGTCACACTCATAGCCGAATAAACCAATTGAACTCCCACTTGATCAGCTTCGATACTTTGCACTTGAAATGGTTGGATGCCCTTTTTCTCCAATTGCACCTCAAGCGTTTCCTGCTGTGTCGAATTTTTGTCTTCATTAGCCAAATTGACAGCTTCCATATGTACCACTTCATAAATAAAGTTACCTTTCGCGGCTACCCGAATTTCCTCCAATTTATCGATCACGTCTTGCTCCAAAGTTTTGAGCTGGGTAGGCATTTTCTCAGCGGGTGATACATAAAACTTCACGACAGTAGGCGTTTTAAGACTTGCTAGTATTTTTTGGCTGGCATGCGAAATGGTATAAATCTTTTGGCTTGTTAAGTCATAACGGCCCATAGGCGTATCACTCACCGCCCAATTAAAACCGGTAAATATCCCAAGTGACAAAATAACACATGTGGTAAATAAGGTCTTGGCTCGCGGACGCATGCGCCCGTCTAACCAAAATGTGTTCAACATTAAGAAAATAAAAGTACCAAGAAGAAAGTAAAGGACATCACGCATATCAATGACCCCGCGCGTAAAACTGGCGTAATGCGGTAAAGCGCCAAAAGCAACCTTTAATGCACTTCCCAATCCAATTTGGCCAAACCATCCGTCCAATGACGTTGCGACATAGTCTGTCCCAAAAATCACAAACATGAAGCACGCCACGAAAGTCGCAATAAAAGCCACAATCTGATCGCGGCATAGTCCTGATATAAAAATACCAAGCGAAAGAAACAAACTGCCGAACAAAAGAACGCCCAAATACGATCCCAGAATCGGACCCATATCAGGCTGTCCTAAGACCGCCACCATGAAAGGCACGGTAAAAGTACTGACGACAGCCATGAGATAAAATAACAATCCTGCTAAAAACTTGCCCATTACCAACTCATGTGTTTTGAGCGGAAAAGTAAGCAACAATTCAAGGGTGTTGCCCCGCTTGTCTTCGGCCCATAATCGCATCGTTAATGCGGGTAAATAAGCAGTCAGTATGATGGGGAGCATGTTAAAGAACGATCTCATGTCAGCACGGCCAACGACAAAGAAGTCTGTGATATACAAACCGACCGAAATTAAAATAAAAACGATGATAAATATGTAAGCAATGGCTGAATTAAAATAAGCACCCAGCTCTCGCTTCATGATGGTCATCACATTCAGGATATTCATACGCTTGAACGTTTGAAACGTTCCTTCTCATGTTGCTGCAAAAGTGAGATAAATATTTCTTCCAAACCCATTGCATTAGACATCTGTGAAAACGATTTCTTCCACTTTTGTTCTTTGGCAGCATTGTTTTCAACGCGAACACTCGACATTAATTCCGCATGTGTTCCGGCCGCAATCATTTCGCCTGCATTGATAATGACAATACGGTCAGCCAGCGCTTCAACTTCCGGTAAAATATGGGTTGAGAAAATAATTGTTTTCTCTTTTGCTAACTGCCGGATGAGTTCACGAATGCCAATGATTTGGAGCGGATCAAGACCGGAAGTTGGCTCATCTAAGATGAGAACTTGCGGATCATGGATTAAAGCCTGGGCTAACCCGATACGTTGGCGGTAGCCTTTAGAGGTTTCATGAATTTCATGTTTCCAAACCAAGCCTAAGCCGCATGCTTCCTTCACCCATTCCAGTCTTTCTCGAAGTTTTGCTCTATCAATCTGTCGAGACTTCCCCACAAACGACAAGTAGTCATCAACCCGCATGTCTTGATAAAGCGGTGCTGTCTCCGGTAAATAACCAATGATTTTCCGGACTTCCTCAGGCTCCTTCAGGATATTGCGTTGATGGATCGTTGCCGTCCCGCTGGTGGGATAAAGGTAAGTGGTTAAAATCCGCATGAGCGTAGTTTTACCCGCTCCGTTAGGTCCTAGCAGACCTAAAATTTCCTTTGTTTTCGCTTCAAAAGAGACCTCTTTCAATGCTTCAAATGAACCGTAACGCATTGAAATGTTATTAACTTGAATCATTTTTGCTCGCAGTCACATGGGTGAATGGACAAGGAATTATTTTAACTTATTTCCTTTTGTTTTCAAGGCAGAATTGCAGGAAAAATAATTTGTTTATGAAAGGAGTTTTTCTATTTCATTCAACCCGTTTAGAAAAGACGGCTCAATGCGAAGCTGGACTGCACGTCTATTTTTGGCATCTAAAGCCTGAAAATCGCCCAATGCTTGGGCATATTCCAACTCGCTAAAACCATATATCTGACCAGGTACCTGCAGTTGTTTTTGATGTTTCCCTACAATTTGGATAATTAAACAGTTATTAGCGCCGCCTTTATGCAGCTGTCCGGTTGAATGCAGATAGCGAGGCCCAAAACCAAACATGGTCGCACAGCCGCTCCGAGCAGATAACTTCAAACGAATTGTATTTAATTTCTTTTCAATCGAAGCCTGATAAGGCAAGTAAGCGCCCAGCATAATATAATCGTGCTTGGACAGCAGGCTTAGAAAAGTTGTCAAATTAACTTTACCCTTCATGCCCTTCAATGCCGCTTGACTGAAACTTGCTTCAAAACACTTGCCTGTCAACTGGACTTCTTGTTTCGGAAACTTTTTCTCCTGCTGCAGCGTTTTGAGTAAAGCCACCGTGCGGTCTTTTGATTCCTGAACGTTCGGCTCATCAAAAGGATCAACTTCCATCGTTATGCCTGCAATAGCCGTCGCAATTGCCCATCGATAAAATTGCCGTCCCAAATCCAGCGGATCAGCCAGCTTTATATGAACCACCGGATAACCTTTTTCAGAAAGTTCATCTAACTGGCGGCTTAATGCTTGATCCAGCTTCCCGCATGAAAGTGAAACAAACAGACGATCTGACCCAAATAACGTATGGGGGGTAACGTTTTCGCCAAAAATAGGCACAATTCCTTTATTTTCTTTACCTAAGCTTTCTGCCAAAAGCTGCTCAACCCATAAACCATACGAACCGATTTCTTCGGAAACATAAATGGTGAGTTTGTCTCGGCCTTTTTTAACGGCTTCACCCAAAATGACGCCCAAAATAGCACCCGGAATATCATGAATTTTCTGATTGGCGCTTGACACCTCTTTTTCCATTTTAATCCGTTGAATCATCTCTTTGATCGGAACCCCTATCACAGCCGCAGGCACCATTCCAAAATAAGATAGCACTGAAAAACGCCCTCCGACATTTGACGGATTAATGAAAACACGTCTAAATCCGAGACGCCCACCTTCTTGGACCAACGGTGTCCCAGCATCCGTGATGGCCACAAAATTTTCTCCGGCGCGATCCCCCTTGATCTGTTTTAGTTTTTCAAAAAAATACTGATAGAAAGAAACCGTTTCAACCGTTGTGCCTGATTTGGTTGAGACGATAAATAAGGTCTGCTGAAGATCGATTTGCTTTTCGATATCAGCCACTTGTTCAGGATCCGTGCTATCAAGTACAAAGAAGGCAGGCCACCCGCTTTTGCCGCCAAAAGTTTGGCGCAGCACCTCAGGCGCTAAACTGCTGCCGCCCATCCCGCATAACACAGCATGACTAAAACCCGCTTGCTTAATGGTATCTTGGAATTGCTTAAGATCGTCTGCTTGGGTTTCCAGCCAGTCGATGGAATCCAGCCAGCCTAATCGGTTTTTAATGATTTTTTGATGGTGCGCGTCAGCTTTCCATATGCCGGGATCCTTGGCCCACAAACGGGCTATGATTTGATCCTTTTCATATTGGTTCAACCGGTCTTCTACCGCTGCTTGCAAATCACCCAAAGTTGTCATTTGATGTTCTATCATCTTGCTTCCTTTTATTTGTGAGTTTATTATAGCTTTAATTAAGATGAAGTGCTCGCGTTTTTAATATAAAGTTTTCACGGTGCACATCAAAAGACTGGTCCTCTAGCGGCAAATGTTTAAAAGTTTTCTCTATTTCAAAAATACGTTTATCTGATACCGGGCGGGATTCTAGATAATCATGCATCTCATCGCCTCTAATCATACCTTCCGTCTGAACGGTTTGCACAAAATTTAAATAACCTTGCGGATCATGTCCGGCGCTTCGCATATAATCCAGCGCTGCTTTGTCAGCTTTTCTCACTTTCTTTTCGTCGCTAGGTTTATGATTAACGATCGCATAAGTGCCTACTAACCCCACCATAACGAGCGCGCCAATACTGCCAAACATGGGAGCCGCCATCGAAGCGCCTTGTACCACATTTTGAAATATTTTTTTCCCGTAAGAAAAATCGTTGCTCGGAAATTGTAATTCGCCTAGTTCGTGAGCCAGCACAGCCGCCAATTGTGCTTCATCCTTAACAAATAAAATCATCCCTGTCGTAATGTAAACGTATCCGCCCGGTGCGGAGGTGGCATAAATACGCTGATCGTCTAACACATAAAATTGATAAGGCAGTTCTTGGCGCTTGACGTAAGGCAGCATGCTTTTCCCGATCTCCTTCACATAGCTCACCAACTCCGCGTCTTGATATAAAGGAATTCTAGAAATAATAGATTGATGAATGGTCTTGCCGGTTTCGAGTTCATTTAAATACGTTTGTGAAGTTGTGATGTTTGCGGAGGAACCGCGAGATGATGAACAGGAGAAGGTTAAGCAAGCTATCAAAATTAAACTGATAACTCTTAAAACTTGATTTTCCTGCCCGACAGAAATGCGCATACAAACCTTCAAAAATGATCTTTGGTTATTTTATTGAAGTTTGCGCCTGACAGGACTCGAACCTGTGACCTATTGCTTCGAAGGCAACCGCTCTATCCAACTGAGCTACAGGCGCAAGCTACCGACAAATCATAAAACTAACATTAATAAATTGCTTGTGCCAGCCCCGCATGTTTTTTTTGCGGGGCAGGCGCAAGGCGCAGCCATCCAATTGCCCCATTTCCATTCGAAATGGGGCGTCACGGCACTCGGCAGGCCGCCTCGTGTCCCGTGACGAGCTACAGGCGCAAGCTACCGACAAATCATAAAACTAACATTAATAAATTGCTTGTGCCGGCCCCGTCCGCCACACAACGTTGGACGGATCTTCGCCGGAGGACGAATCAGTCCTTTGGCTGACGTCCTCCGGCGGACATGCTTTAAGCGGGGCGGACGCGAAATGCTTTTAAATAAAATAAATGTATGAAACGGCTAAACTAATTTGATTGAAGCCTTTCAATCACAACTGCGATAGCACCAAGATCACCCACTCTTCCTCTGAGACGCGTCTTTATAATTTTGCATTTTTTAAATGCGTATGGCCAGCTTTCGCGTTGAACGGCTTGTTTCAACTGCTTCCAGAACGGCTGCGCATGCTCCATGACACCACCGCCCAGGATAATTAACTTAGGATTTAAAAGATTGATAATGGTTCCAATGCCAATACCTAAATAATCGGCTGCTTCGCGTTTTAGCTGGATAGCGAATGGGTCGTGCTGGTCTGCTGCTTGTGAAACCATCCAACCCTGCACTTTCGCTGCTCCTTCTTTTTTCATGATCATGTAAATTCTTGAATTTTTACGGGATCGGATTAACTGACTCGCTCTTTTAGCAATCGCGGTACCGCTCGCATAGGCTTCTAAACAACCCCGCTTCCCCCTTGCAAGACGACCGCCCGGATGCTCCACAGTGACATGTCCAATTTCACCAGCCGAACCCACAACGCCGCGCACCAATTGGTGATTCACGATCATGCCGCAGCCGACTCCCGTGCTGACAGTAATGTAAGCAAAATCTTTGACGTTTCTTCCTGAGCCAAAATATTTTTCCCCTAAAGCAGCGGCGTTGGCATCATTTTCAATAAATACCGGACACCGAAACTTTTTTTTCAAAATGTGCTTGAGTGGTACCCGCCTCCAACCTTTTAAATTAGGTGAGTGCTCAATTTCTTCTCTTTTGGGATCAACTGGCCCCGGCACACCGATTCCAATTCCTTTCATGTTTTTAGCCGTGATCCCAAAACGTTTCAGCGATTCTTGAATAGCAGCGACAATTTGTCTAATAGATTCTTTTGTATGAGAACCGGTTTGGGTTGGGATGACACGTTTAAAGAGAATTCTTCCCTTTGGCGTGCCAAGCACGACAGAAATTTTGGTACCGCCGACATCAATGCCAACCAAATAATGTGTTTTCATGAGATTGTTGAAATCGAACGGTAGAATAGCATCAAACCTGCTTTTTGCCAAGCAAGGGTGTTGGTATTGGAGGCAAGAAATTAACTTTGAGAGAAGTAGGAACTTACTTCACTGGTGATGGCTGCTAACTGCTCTTTGAGTCTTTCAAACCATGAAAACTTCTTAGGTTTTTCTGATGATTCAACTAACACTTCAGGTGCTGGGGGCAACAACGCTAATGTATCGGCCTCTGCTTTATCCCTTTTTTTCATTTCTTCTTCTTTGACCGCTTCAACGATTGTGGCTGCGGCAACTGTTGAAAGCGACTGCGGTCCCATCCATGCCATGAGACGCACGGTAAGAGGCCTTTCGTCAAGATAGACAAGCGCCTTTCCGCCAAGTTCGGGGAATAAATATTTAGCCGCATGATACCACATGCGAGGTAACCCGTGACCAGAACTGCCGCTAGCAGCCGCAATATCAGCATTAAAAGATTGAAGCGTTTCTCCCTGTATAACACCGCCGTTATTACCACCGACAACTAGTAAACCGCCACCCCCGCCTGTCACCACAACTTGAGGATTGGTCGTGCTATCGGTATCGGTTTGATTGGACGAATTGTTATCATTGGTTGATCCATTATCACCGTCGGATGAATCATCGCACGATGTATTATCATGCTCGCAGCCCTGCGCTGGATCACAGCTGTCTATTGAGCAAGAAAGACCGTCATCGCAGCTAAGCGGGGTGCCGCTTTGGCAGCTGCCCGCCTCACAAATTTCATTTCCATTACACAAGTTACCGTCGGCACATGAAGTGCCATCCGAAACCGGTGCCGATTGGCAGCCAAGAGCCGGAATACAAACATCGACTGTACATAAGTTGCCATCATCGCAAGTCAGCGGTGTTCCGTTTTCACAAACGCCATTCACACAACTTTCAGTACCATTACACAAATCGCCATCTGCACAATCACTGTTGCTGTTACAGGATTGGCAATCAGGAATAGGATCGTACAAACAGCCTTGAACAGGGTCGCAACTATCGGTTGTACAGTTATCGTTGTCATTGCAAGTCAGCGGCGTTCCATTTTCACAAATACCCGCATTACAAACCTCCGCTCCGTTACACACATTCCCATCATCGCAATCTTGGTCTGAATTGCATTCAGGTATCAACTGGAAGACAGCCGTCACTGTTTTGTCGCTATCCATGGTGATAGACTCAGGATTATTCGTACCACTTAAATCATCTTGCCACTCAAGAAACTCCCAGCCAGGATCTTCGTTTGCAGTTAAATTGACAATCTGACCTCCATTATAGGTTGGCTCCTCAGGATCTTTTGTGACACTGCCCTGACCAACAATCTGGATGGTCAAAGTATATTGATCGGATGTTCTAAAGACTGCTGTCACAACTTTATCGGCATCCATTAAAATGGTCTCTGGATTATTGCTGCCTTGTAAATCACCTTCCCAATGATCAAAGGCCCAGTCCTGCGCTTCATTGGCGGTGAGTGTGACTTCGGTGAGCGGATCATAAATACCGCCCGGAGGATTAAGGTCC
>Ga0210009_1002249_pt1 | contig 14507 bp, 17 predicted proteins | sample CryGeyCG2114_065_FD_185457 | JGI IMG/M metagenome (GOLD analysis project Ga0210009, IMG submission 185457) | Groundwater microbial communities from aquifer - Crystal Geyser CG12_big_fil_rev_8/21/14_0.65 (SPAdes) (version 2) | ecosystem: Environmental > Aquatic > Deep subsurface > Groundwater ... | reverse complement strand
TTATATCTGCGGCGGCACGAGCAGAGAGCAGGGGCCCCGCGGAGCGGGGGTGTGAACGTCCGCGAGTGACGCCAGCCGCCGACATGGGGATGGCTGGGTAGCGTACACAAGGGAAAGAGGTGGCGGCACGAGCAGAGAGCAGGGGCCCCGCGGAGCGGGGATGTGAACGTCCGCGAGTGACGCCAGCCGCCGACATGGGGACGGCCGGGTAACGTACACAATGGGAAAGAGGCAGCGGCGTGAAACGCGGCGTGAAACGCCCGCCAGTTGAACTGCGCTTTATGAGAAAATGCGCGCCGCACAACGAGAGCGTGTCAGGCACCAAATTCAGAAAGGATTTCCTTGGATAAAATCAAACAGTTGCTCGCGCCGGAGATGGCGGCGGTCGATGCGGTGATCCGCACCCGCCTGCATTCCGAAGTGGCACTGGTCAATCAGGTCGGCGAATACATCGTCAACAGCGGCGGCAAGCGCCTGCGCCCGATGCTGGTGCTGCTGTCGGCGCAGGCGTTCGGCTACAGCGGCAAGCATCGCCACGAACTGGCGGCGGTGGTGGAGTTTATCCACACCGCGACCCTGCTGCACGACGACGTGGTGGACGAATCGGAACTGCGCCGCGGTTTCGAAACCGCCAATGCCCTGTTCGGCAACGCGGCCAGCGTGCTGGTCGGCGATTTCCTCTATTCGCGCGCATTCCAGATGATGGTGGAGGTGGACGAGATGAGCGTGATGCAGACGATGGCCGATGCCACCAACGTCATCGCCGAGGGCGAAGTGCTGCAACTGCTCAACTGCCATGATGCGGATGTCGATGTCGCCAACTATATGCGCGTCATCCATTGCAAGACAGCCAAGCTGTTCGAGGCCGCCATGCGCCTTGGCGCCATTCTCGGCCAGGCGTCTGTCGCCGACGGGGAAGCGGCAGCGAAATATGGCATGCATCTTGGAACTGCCTTCCAGCTGATCGACGATGTGCTGGACTATTCCGCCAACGAAGCCGAGACCGGCAAGCACCTGGGCGACGATCTGGCCGAAGGCAAACCGACTCTGCCCCTGATCCATGCCATGCAGCACGGCACGCCGCAGCAGACTGCGCTGGTGCGCGCCGCCATCGAACAGGGCGATGTCGCCAAGCTGGCCCAGGTGCAGTCAATTATTCACGCGACCGGTGCGCTCGAATTTACCCGGCAACTGGCATTGCAAGAGGCCGAAGCGGCCTGTGCGGCCATCACCGCATTTAGTGATACGCAATTCAAGCGCGCTCTGTTAGAATTGGCGCACTTTGCCGCTACGCGGCAATTCTAGTTTCATTCGGAGCGTGGCTCAGCCTGGTAGAGCACTGCGTTCGGGACGCAGGGGTCGGAGGTTCGAATCCTCTCGCTCCGACCATTTCCGGTCGGACCTCAAAAAATCTCGTTGTTTCCTGCTGCTTTGCAGCAAAGCTAATGCCTCCCCAGTACGACTCCCTTTCGCTGCTCAGCTTGTGTTTTGGCTTGATTAAGGCGCGTCAACTTCGGGTATCATGGTATCCGGATAGGTCGGCATGCGATGCGACGGTTCCTCTTTGCAGTTACTTTATCCTGGGAGCAAAACATGGGTTCATTCAGCATTTGGCATTGGTTGATCGTGTTGCTGGTGGTGATTCTGATCTTTGGCACCAGGAAACTGCGCAATATCGGCAGCGACTTGGGTGGTGCGGTCAAAGGCTTCAAGGAAGGGATGCGCGATGATGATGAGGCGTCGAAGAAAGTGCGGGATGACGCTCAAGTGATCGAGGGCGAAGTCAAAGACAAAACGCAGCACAAGGCTTGAGCCTGATGCGGCGGGGGTCTTTCGATGTTTGATATCGGATTTACCGAAATCCTGAGCATCATGGTCGTGGCGCTGGTCGTGATCGGCCCCGAGCGCCTGCCCAAGGTTGCGCGCTCGATGGGGCAATGGTGGGGGCGTATCCAGCGCTATATCAATAAGGTCAAACAGGACGTCAGCAGCAGCATCGAGCTGGAAGAGTTGCGCGAGACGCAGCGCAAGGTTCAAGCCGAAGCCGCAGAGTTGGAACATTCACTGGCGGACGTTGGCAGCGACCTCGATCACGACCTGAACATGATGCAGAAAGCGCTCGAAAATTCCGTCAAGAACCAGGATAAAGTCGCCGCTCCGCCGGAGCATCCCGCCCGCCCGCCTGAGCGCGCATGAGTGCCAATCAGACCATCGTCACGCACTTGATCGAGTTGCGCACCCGCCTCATCCGCAGTCTGCTCGCCATTTTGCTCGTTTTTCTCTGCCTGTTTCCCTGGGCAGCGGAGTTGTATGCCCTGCTGGCACAACCCCTGCTGGAAAAATTGCCGCAGGGGACACAAATGATCGCAACCGACGTTACCACCCCGTTTTTTGTGCCGGTCAAAGTCACCCTGATGGCTGCATTTCTGCTGGCGCTGCCTTATGTGCTGCTGCAAATCTGGCGCTTTGTCGCGCCCGGTTTATACGCCAACGAAAAGCGCTTCCTGCTGCCCATGATCCTGGCCAGCATGGTGCTGTTCATCGCGGGCATGGGGTTTGCCTACTTTGTGGTATTCCCGGCGGTGTTCGGATTCGTCATTGCCAGCGCACCGCAAGGGGTCGCCGTGATGACCGATATCGACAAATACCTCAGCTTTGCCCTCGGCATGTTCCTCGCTTTCGGGATATCGTTCCAGGTGCCGGTCATCGTTGTCGTGCTGGCGCATCTGGGGATGGTGACACCCGCCAAACTGCGCGAGGCGCGCCCGTATGTCATCGTTGGCGCTTTCGTGGTGGGCGCGATCATGACGCCGCCGGATGTGATCTCCCAATTCCTGCTGGCCGTGCCGATGTGGTTGCTGTACGAGGGGGGGGTGCTGGTAGCGGACAGGATGCCCGGCAAAAAACCAGAGCTGGCCGAGTGAAGATCTATCCCATCCAGACTCACGGCGGTGAAACGGTGCGGGATGACCGCGAACTGGACGTGGCGCGCGATCTCGCGCTTCCCCTGCGCGACACCCTGCAGCGCCCATTACGCGACCTGCGCATTTCCGTCACTGATCGCTGCAATCTGCGCTGCACTTACTGCATGCCGCGCGAGATATTCGACGCGAGCCACACTTTCCTGCCGCATGCGGAGTTGCTCACCTTCGAGGAGATCGAGCGTATCGCGCGGCTGTTCATTCAACTCGGGGTGCAGAAAATTCGCCTGACCGGCGGCGAACCCCTGTTGCGGCGCGGCATCGAACAACTGGTCGAAAAACTCGCCCGCCTCAATACTGGCGAAGACAAACCGGTCGAGGTCGCACTGACCACCAATGCGGTGCTGCTGGCCAGGAAAGCCCAAGCTCTGAAGGAGGTCGGGTTGGCACGCGTTACGGTCAGCCTTGACAGTTTGCGCGACGACACCTTCCGGCGCATGAGCGATTCCGACATTGCGGTCGCCACCGTGCTGGACGGTATTGCCGCCGCGCAGGCCGCCGGCTTCGAACAGATCAAGATCAACATGGTGGTCAAGCGCGGCGTTAACGATCAGGACATCGTGCCGATGGCCGAGCACTTTCGTCACAGCGGTGTGGAGCTGCGCTTTATTGAATTCATGGATGTCGGCAGCAGCAACGGCTGGCGCATGGATGAGGTCGTGCCGGCGCGGGAGATACTGGCGCGTGTTGGTGCTCACTATCCGCTACAGGCAATTGATCCGGACTATGCGGGCGAGGTGGCTGCGCGCTGGCGTTATGCCGATGGCGGTGGCGAGATCGGCGTCATCGCCGCCGTCACCCAAGCGTTCTGCCAGGAATGCTCCCGCGCACGGCTTGCCACCGATGGCAAGCTCTATACCTGCTTGTTCGCGACAGAGGGGCAGGATCTGCGCAGTCCGCTGCGCGCGGGAGTGAGCGATCAGATGCTGCTCAAACTGGTCGCCGGATGCTGGGGACGACGCGCTGACCGTTATTCCGAATTGCGCCCTCTGCTGACCACGCCGCCGTCAGCCAAAGTCGAAATGTCTTATATCGGCGGCTGAACCGTGGTTTCAGGTGTGCCCACTGCCGCAAATCTGGCAGGTGGGGTCCTTGCCCAATCGGGTTCGCAGCACATTCATGTTCAGCGCGTCGAGGCTGATCAATTTTCCGCTCAATCCCTGTTCGATGCCCACCAGCAGCTTAAGCGCCTCGCCTGCCTGCATGGCGCCAATGATGCCGACCAGCGGCGCGAACACGCCGGTAGTGGCGCAACGCAGTTCGGCCGCCTGCAAATCTTCGTGGAACAGGCAGTTGTAGCAGGGAGAGTCGCCGCGGCGAAAATCAAACACGGAAATCTGCCCGTGAAACTGGATGGCCGCGCCCGATACCAGCGGCTTGTGCAGCTTGAGGCAGGAGCGATTGACGGCATAGCGCGTGGCAAAATTGTCGCTGCAATCCAGCACCACATCGCATGAATTGACCAACTCATCCAGTTGTTCCGCAGCGGGACGGAACGGCAGTGCGATACATTCGACATCCGGATTGATGTCCTGCAACAGACTTTGCGCGGAAGCGACTTTGGTTTGGCCGATGCAGGAAGTGCGATGGATGATCTGACGTTGCAGGTTGCTCAACTCGACCGTGTCGTTGTCGCACAGCGTAAGACGACCGACCCCGCTCGCGGCAAGATACAGCGCGGCAGGCGAGCCCAGCCCGCCGAGTCCGATAATGAGCACCCGCGCATCATGCAGGCGTTGCTGTCCTTCGATGCCGATTTCTTCGAGCAGAATGTGGCGGCTATAGCGCAATAGTTGCTGGTCGTTCATGGATGTCATCGGCAATGGTTTGCGTAGGATTTTCAGGCGTCGGTGCGCGGTGTGTTGCGGCAACTATACCATCACGTGCAACGGGGATGAGCAGCTGACATTGGCCGCCGTTCCCGCGTGCTGCGCTGTAAAATCGGCGCGAGCTCCCTTAGGGCATATCAAAGGAAAACCCATGCAAAATTTGACTCATTTTTCAGCAACCGGTCGTGCACGCATGGTCGATGTGTCGGCAAAGTCCGAGACCGCACGCATTGCTATTGCCAGCGGTATCCTGCGCATGCAGCCCGCCACGCTGGAACGCATTCGCGCGGGCAAGATCGGCAAGGGCGATGTGCTGGCGGTCGCGGATGTGGGCGCGGTGATGGCGGCCAAGCACACGCCGGACATCATTCCGATGTGCCATCCGGTTATGTTGTCCGGCGTCGAAGTCTCATTCAGTGAAATCACCGAGGCAGATGCCGCAGCTTGTGTTGGCATCAAGGTCGTCACTACGGCGAGTTGTGTCGGACAGACCGGCGTCGAGATGGAGGCGCTGTGCGCCGCCAATGTCGCGCTGCTCACCATCTACGACATGTGCAAGGCGATCGACCGCGGCATGCGGATCGAGTGCGTGCAACTGGAAGAAAAGCGCGGCGGCAAGAGCGGCGTGTGGAAGCGGGGAGCAACTGAATGATCAGCGTTTTATTTTTCGGGCCGGTGGCAGACCGCATCGGCAGCAACAGGCTACAAGCAGAGTTTCGTGCTGGCATGCGCTTGCAGGACTTGCGCGACGAACTGGCCGCACAACATCCGCAGGCGTTCGAGATCGTCAGCATGATGGCGGTCAACGGCGAACACGTGCGGGACTTGGCGCTGCCCTTGCTGGACCACAGCGAAGTGGCCTTCATGGCGAAATTCTCGGGAGGGTGAAATGCATGACGTTGGGGGGCAAATGAGCGAACCGGTCCGCATTCAATCCGAAGACTTCTCCCAAGACGAGGAGATCGCAGCGCTCAAGGGCAGCTCCAGACGCATGGGCGGCATCGGCACTTTCCTTGGCTGCGCGCGCGATTTCTCCGAAGGGCGCGATGTCGAGCAGATCAGCTTCGAAGCCTACGGCAGCATGGCACTGACCGAGATGCAGAAGCTGCGCACGGACGCCATCGAGAAATTCCAGTTGCAGGATGCGCGCATCGTGCATCGCATCGGCACCGTGCGCGGCGGCGACAACATCGTGTTCATCGCGGCGGGCGCTGAGCATCGCGCCGCCGCGTTGGAAGCCTGTCGCTGGATGATCGACGAACTGAAACAACGCGTGCCGATCTGGAAGAAAGAAATCACGCCCCAAGATGAGGCGTGGGTGGTGCCGCATCCATGAAGGGTGCAGGAAACTGTGTCCCATATTCCAAAAACGGCTAACCAATGGAATTCTAATTAGTTCACCCATTCCGCGAATCTCCCTTGCAGCCTGACCCTCATAACAGGCACCCGTAACAACCAGTTTGGATAAGACCGAATATTCTGCCTAGCGCTTGTTCGGGCACTTGGTCCTGGTGCAGTCCGCATAGAGATGGAGCGAATGGTCGTGAACGGTAAAGCCCAGTTCGGCGGCCACCTTCTTCTGGCGCGACTCAATGGTTGCATCGTAGAACTCCTCGACATGACCGCATTGCAGGCAAACGATGTGATCATGATGTTTGCCCTGATTGAGTTCGAACACCGATTTGCCGCCCTCGAAGTAGTGGCGCACCAATAAACCGGCCTGCTCGAACTGGGTCAGCACGCGGTAAACCGTAGCCAGACCCACGTCATCGCCGCTGGACAGCAACTGTTTATATACGTCTTCTGCGCTCATGTGGCGCTCTTGCCCGGATTCGAACAGCCCCAGGATCTTGAGTCGCGGCAGGGTGGATTTCAGTCCGGCATTCTTTAGATGTTCGGGTTGGTGGCTGTCCATTTCATCGCTCTCCATTTTTTCGCATCATGCACGAAAGATATTGCAATTGCAAACGAGAACGATTATCGTTCGCATAAATCATCAACAAAGGATTGCCATGAAAAACATTACCCTTATTGCCCTGCTGCTCCCGCTTGCCGCTTTTGCGGCCGACGCCGACTACACGCTGGTGATCAGTGGACATCGCTTCCAGCCAGCCGAGCTAACCGTCCCCGCCGGCAAAAAAATCAAGCTGCTGATTGAGAATCAGGATGACACACCTGAGGAATTCGACAGCCATGCGCTGAACCGGGAAAAAGTGATCGTCGGAAACGGCCATGCCATTCTCTATATTGGCCCGCTTGATCCGGGCCGCTACCCGTTCATCGGCGAATTTCATGAATCCACCGCCCACGGCGCAATCATTGCGCGATAGGAGAAAACTGCCATGTTCGGAACCGCCGTCATCGTATTTCGGGAAGTGCTGGAGGCCGCCATCATCATCGGCATCGTCGCCGCCGCCACGCGCAGCATTCCCGGCAGCAGACGCTGGCTGGTCGCTGGGTTGCTGGCTGGCTTGCTCGGCTCCGCGGTGGTTGCCGCTTCCGCCGAGTTGATCGGAGCGCTGGCCAGCGGCATCGGGCAGGAATTGTTCAATGCCATCGTGCTCGGCATCGCGGTGCTGATGCTGGCATGGCACAACATCTGGATGGCCTCGCACGGCGCTGCACTGGCCGCCAACGCGCGCTCCGTGGGCAGCGACATCCGCGACGGGCGCAGCGAGTGTTCGGTGCTATTGCTCATCGTCGGGCTGGCTGTCCTCAGAGAGGGATCGGAAACCGTGCTGTTCCTGTACGGCATCGCCGCCTCTGGGAGCGGCGGACGATCCTCAATGATGCTTGGCGGCTTGGCCGGTATGTTGCTCGGCATCGCAGTCGGCTACACGATTTATGCCGGACTGCTGCGCATACCGATGCGCTGGTTCTTCACCGCGACCGGCGTGCTGGTGCTGCTGCTGGCCGCCGGCATGGCCTCGCAAGCCGCACATTTCCTGATCCAGGCCGACCTGTTGCCCAGCCTCACCTCCCCGCTGTGGGATACCTCGGCAGCGCTGCCGGAAAACAGACTGCCCGGCATATTGCTGCACAGCCTGATCGGATACGACTCCCGTCCGGCAGGGATGCAACTCATCTTTTACATTGCTGTGCTGGTAGCCATCATCGTCGGCATGAGATGGGCTGCACACCCCCGCCAAAACCACACTCGAGGATGAGACTATTATGAAAAAAACACGGGCACCTTTGCTGCAAGGTTTTCTCTGCGGGATCGCTTTCATCCAGCCTGCCTTTGCCGGCCCCGCCGACTACGTTTACATCCCCACCGTGGAATACGGCGAGCGGGAAATCGATTTCAAGTACGGCTCGGCCAGGCAGTCGGATGGCACGCGCAGACAGGTAACCAGCCTCGGTTTCGGCTATGGCGCCAAGGAGCATTGGTTCACTGAGGTTTATTTGAAACAGGAAAGCAGCGCAGGCCAAAATACGACCTTGGCCGAATGGGAAAACAAGTTCCAGCTCACCGAAACCGGAAAATACCCGGTGGATCTCGGCCTCATCGCCGAACTGGAAGCACCGTTAGGCAGCAGTGCACCGTGGGAACTCAAGCTTGGCCCATTGTTCCAGACAGAGTTCGGCAAACTCCAGTTGAACGGAAACCTGCTTTTTAAGCGCGCGTTCGGAAAGGCGGATGAAAGCGGAATCCCATTCAGCACCAATCTCGGTTATCAGTGGCAAGCGAAATACCGCTGGCAATCCGCCTTCGAATTCGGCATGCAGGGATTGGGCGAGATGGGAAAATGGAACAACTGGGACAAACAGGCCGACCAGATCCACCGCCTCGGCCCCGCAGTTTTCGGCAAAATCGCACTCGGCAACCGGCAGGCCATCAAGTATAACGCCGCCTGGTTACACGGCGCGAGCAACGCCGCGCCCAATCACACCTTCAGGATGCAGGTCGAGCACGAATTCTGATACGCAGATTAACAATCTGCAATGCGACGGCGCGAGGTTTGAGCGGGATCGGGCGCGCGCCGGACGGCGCTGAACCGCAGGCAGTTTCATCAGTAGTGATTGGCATGATGTTCGTCTTCATTTTCCAACGGCCACAGTTGGTGAGCATCCAGCAGCAGGCGATAGCGCGCTTCATTGGCATCGAGTTGCGCGAGAATTTCCGCCAGTGAGGATTCCAGAGCGAAGCGGCGTGCGATGAAAGAGTCCGACAAGCTGCTTTCGCCCAGACTGTAAGCTTTGGCGACCAGTTCGGCGTTGCTGCGGATCGCCTGTGCCGCCTCGTGCGCCTGTTGCCAGGTGGCGAAGCTGCTCACTGTTTGAGTATATGCGGCGTAGATGTCGCCTTCCAGCCGGCGTTTGACAAAGGCTTCCTGATCGGCGGCGATGGCGGCTTGTTGCGCAACGCCTTCTGCCGTCGCGCTGCGTTGCCCGAAGGAGATCGGCACACTGAGATACACGCCGGTCACTTTTTCGTTGCCGCCTTGTTCATTCGCATAGCCCACCCCGACGGTGGGGTCGGGCAATTGGTCGGCACGGCTGCGCTGTGCCAGCAGTTGTTGCACGCGGCTTTGCTCTTGCGCCATACCAAGCTCGTGGTTGTGTTCGAGCACGCGCGATTTCCAGAATGAGAAATCATGCTCGACGGCTTGAGGGGTGGCGGGAGGCAATTTTTCCGGCAGCTGGATGGCGGGGAACTGGTTCGTCAGGTCATTGCCGGCGAGTTGCGCGCGCAATCGGGCCTGATGCCATGACACGCCGGCTTGTGCGGCGGCAGCCTGTGCCTGGTTCAGTTCCAGCCTGGGCGCATCGCCTGCCCTGACGCGCTTCTCGGCCATTTGCGCTTGCTGCTTGAGGATATTCACTTGCTGTTGCCAGAGTGCAGCTTGCGCTTGCTCGCGTTGCCATGCAAACCACAGTTGCAGCAGGGCACGCGCGGCTTCATGGCGCGCATCGCCTAGCGCGTATCCGGCGCGCGCGACACTGGCCGCGCCGATGTCTTTATCGATGCCCACCTTGTTGAACAGGCGCAATGGGCGCTCCAGCGCGACATTCCATTCCTTCAGGTTTTGCCCGGTACCGACGATCTTGCGTTGCCCCGTGCCGGCGCGCAGGTTGAACTCATAATTGCCGCTGTTCCACTTGCGCTGATTGGCATGTTCCATTTTCAGACTGCTGGTGGCGTTCAGCACCAGCAGGTGATTGTCCAACGCGCTTTCAATTTGCACCGGCGGCGGCAGATCGGGGCGGTTGATTTCTTCGGCATAGCCGGGATTGCCGAACAAGGCCAGTCCTAACAGGCAGCTTCCTGCGCACCAATTTCTATTCTCTATCCTCCGCTTCATGACAGCCTCCCGAACTCGATCACCGGTGTTATCCAGTAAGCCATCTCCGGGTTATGTTCTTCCCGCTTTAGGAGAGCGATGAACTCATGCGCATCATCCAGATTCATCACGGTTTGAATTTGCACGCGCCGCGAGCGCCCGCGCACTTGTTCGATCATGCTCGGCAGGAATTCATTTGGGCTGCCACCCTCCGAGTTGAGCATCGAGTAGCCATACACCCATTCGGGATGTTCCAGCAGGTGATCCACCAGCCGCTCTTCCAGAGAACGATGGCAGACCAGCGTCAAACAGCAATTCATTTCTTTCATTTGATTTTTCATTTGATTTCCTTGGCACGTTGCAGTCCGAAGCGGCGGTACAGGATGGGCAGCATGATGAGCGTCAACAGCGTCGAGCTGATCAACCCGCCGATGACGACGATGGCGAGCGGTTTCTGGATTTCGGAACCGGGGCCGCTGGCAAACAGCAGCGGCAACAGCCCCAGGGCGGTGATACTGGCGGTCATCAACACTGGGCGCAGGCGACGCTTCGCGCCTTCAAGCACGACCTGGGCGATGTCTATGCCCTCGGCGTGCAGCTGGTTGAAGTAGGACACCATCACCACACCGTTGAGCACTGCAATTCCCAGCAGCGCGATAAAGCCAACCGAGGCGGGAACGGACATATATTCCCCGCCCACCCACAAGGCCAGCACACCGCCGATCAGGGCAAACGGAATATTGGTCAGCACCAGCGCGGCTTGCCTCACGGAGCCGAAAGTGGCGAACAGCAGCATGAAAATCAGGCCCAGCGCCACCGGAATGACGATGGTGAGCCGTGCCGCCGCGCGTTGCTGGTTCTCGAATTCGCCGCCCCAGGTCAGGCGGTAACCTTCCGGCAGTTTGATCTGCGCGGCGACGGCAGCCTTGGCCTCACCGACGAAACCCACCAGATCGCGCTCGTGTACATTGCTGAGCACCACAACCATGCGCTGGCCGTCTTCCCGATCCACTTTCACCGGGCCATCCACGCGCTCCAACTTGGCGACCGCCGTCAGCGGCACGCTTTGCCCGTTTGGCAAAGGCAGGGTGAGCGCAGCAAACAGCGCGGGAGACCGTTGAATGTCGCTCGAACCACGCATGACCAGCGGAGTGCGCCGCCCTTCTTCAATCACGATGCCGAGTTGCAGGCCTTCGATCTGGCTGCGCAGGATGTTGCCGATGTCGTCCACGTTGAAACCCAAGCGGCCCGCCGCTAGGCGGTCTATCGCCACGCGGTAATACTGCACACCGCTATTTTCAGTGGTGTACACATCCTGGCTGCCTTTGATGCCTTTCAGCACCTTGACCATTTGCTCGGCAATTTCGTTGAGCTTATCCAGGTCTGTCCCAAAGATTTTGATCGCCACATCGCCTCGTGCGCCGGTCAGCATTTCCGAAACGCGCATCGCGATGGGTTGGGTAAAGCTGTAAGAAATACCCGGCAGTTGATCCAGCACCTTGCGCAACTCCCCTATCAGCCATTCCTTGTTAGGCTCACGCCATTCTTTCATGGGTTTGAGCACCAGATAGGTGTCGGTCTGGTTAAGCCCCATCGGGTCCAGACCCAGTTCATCGGAACCGGCACGCGCCACGATATTTTTCACTTCCGGCACTTGCGCCATGATGGCCTGGTGAATTTTCAGATCGAGTGCCGCCGTTTGTTCCAGGCTGACGGAGGGTAATTTTTCGATGCCGACGATGATGTCTCCCTCATCCATTTCCGGCATGAAAGTCTTGCCGATCTGGGTGTACACCGCGCCAGTAATCATTAGCATCGCCAGCGCGCCGATGATGACGGCGCGCTCCTTGTTCAGGGCGCGTTGCAGCAGCGGCGCGTAAATACCCGATGCCTTGCGCATCAGCCAAGGCTCCCCATGATTGCCCCGCTTAAGCAGGAAGGACGCAAGCATCGGCACCACGGTCAGCGACAGCAGCAGCGATGCGGCCAGCGCGAACACAATAGTCAGCGCCACCGGAATGAACAGCTTGCCTTCCAGCCCTTGCAAGGTCAGCAGCGGCAGGAACACGATGATGATGATGGCGACCCCGGCGGCGACCGGCGTGATGACTTCTTTCACCGCGCGAAAAACGACATGCAGATGCGACAACTTGCCGATATTTGTATCCTGCGCCAGATGCGACTCGATGTTTTCCACCACCACGACCGCCGCGTCCACCAACATGCCGATGGCGATGGCCAAGCCGCCCAGACTCATCAGGTTGGCGGACAGGCCGAACTGCCGCATCAGAATGAAAGTGGACAGCATCGCGAGCGGCAAAGTGATCGCCACCACAATGGCTCCGCGCAGGTTGCCGAGGAACAGCACCAGCAGGATGACGACCAGCACGATAGCTTCGGTGATGGCTGTGGAAACGGTGCCCACGGCGCGCTCCACCAGGCTGCCGCGATCATAAAACACCTTGGTGGTGACGCCTTGCGGCAGCGCGGGGGCGAGTTCCTGCAATTTGGCTTGCACGGAGACGACAACTTTTTGCGCATTCGCGCCGCGCAGCGCGAGCACCAATCCCTGCACTGCTTCGCCTTGCCCGTCCTTGGTCACGACGCCATAGCGGGTCAGGCTGCCGATGCGCACTTGCGCGACATCACTGACGCGAACCGGATTGCCGTCTGAACTGGCGATGACGATGTTGCGCACATCCTGCAGATTGTTGATGTTGCCTTCGGTGCGCACCAGCAGCACCTCGTCGCCATCGTTAAGACGCCCCGCGCCATCGTTATGGTTGTTGGCTTGTATGGCTTGCTGCAGCATCGCAAAAGAGATGCCGTGCAGGGCGAGTGCATGATGATCTGGCACTACTTCAAAGGAGCGCACCATGCCGCCCAGCGAATTGACATCGGCCACGCCGGGCAGGGTGCGCAAGGCGGGCCGAATCACCCAATCCAGAATGGTGCGGCGCTCCTGCAGGGAGAAGTTTTCGCCTTCCACCGTGAACATGAATATTTCACCCAGTGGCGTGGTGATCGGAGCGAGCCCGCCGCTGACATTGGCGGGCAAGTCGCGTTGCGCATTATTCAGCCGTTCCGCGACTTGCTGGCGCGCCCAGTAGATGTCGGTGCCCTCATTAAAATTGATGGTAATGTCGGCGATTGCATACTTTGCAGTGGAGCGCAGAATCTCCTGGTCAGGGATACCGAGCATCTCCAGTTCGATCGGGGCGACAATGCGCGTTTCGACCTCTTCCGGGGTCATGCCCGGAGCCTTCATGATGATCTTTACCTGTGTCGGGGAAACATCGGGGAATGCATCTATCGGCAAGTCGCGGTACGACGAGATGCCTACGCCGGTCAGCAGCAGCGTTAACGCCGCCACCAACAGCCGTTGTGTCAGGGCGAATTCAACCAGTCTGGTAAACATCATTCACCCCCGCCGAAGCCCATCAGGCTGGATTTGAGGATAAAGATGCCGCGCACGGCAATTTTTTCATCGCCGACAAGATCGCCGCTAATCACGCTGTTTTGCGCCCCTTCATTCAACACGCTGATGGTTTGTGCGCGGAAGCCCTGGGGGGTTTGCACAAACACAACCGTTCTGCCCGCGATGCGCGAAATCGCGCTGTTGGGAATGTTCCACTGCGCACCGCCGTTCGCGCCGGTGCTGATGCTGGCTTCGACAAACTGTCCGGGACGCAAATTTTCCGCACCTTGCTGGATCACGGCACGCAACAAGATGGTCTGGTTGGCGCCTGTCAGGCTGCGCCCAATCGCGATGAGTTTGCCGCTTGCCGCATAAGCGGGAACAGTAACCGCCGCGCCTGTCTTCAAATCGCGGGTATAAGCCAGCGGAGCTTGAATCTCCAGGATGAGCGGATTGAGCCTGGCAATCTTGAACATCGGTACGGCAGCATCGAGGCGTTGCCCCGCACTGACAGTTCTTTCCAGCACCACGCCGTCGATCGGCGCAGTCATGATTAATAAACTGCTCAAGTTGTTGTCGGATTGCAGTTGTGAAATCGCGGCATCAGACATCCCGGCAAGATGCAACATCTGCTTGCGCTCGGACAATGCCGCATGAGCTTCGAGAGCCAAACCCTTGGCGGCAAGAAAGCGGCTTTCGGCGATGATTCCGTCTTTCCATAAGTGGGGTATCCAGCTATTTACGGTAACGCTACAATTATGCAATGGAATCAAAGAACGCTCCCGCTCAACGCAAAACTCCCAAGGCGGGGATTGATTACCCGCGCAACTACGCCGAATTTCTGGCGTGGTTTCCGGATGACGCTGCCTGCCTCGACTATCTTGACTGGATTCGATGGAAGGACGGGTTTGAGTGCCCGTCGTGTCATGGCTCTAAGGGCTGGCGCATGAAGAATGGCAAGTGGTGGTGCGATGCGTGCCGAAATCGAATCTCC